>ENA-UOOM01000394-UOOM01000394.1-fermentation-metagenome-genome-assembly--contig:-NODE-394-length-51749-cov-9.637231_pt1 | contig 51749 bp, 49 predicted proteins | sample MGYA00245781_ERZ724031 | MGnify/ENA primary metagenome ERZ724031 (study PRJEB28704, sample SAMN03018317) | fermentation metagenome | biome: anthropogenic terrestrial biome; feature: soil; material...
CCTCGCTTTCCGCAGAGAAGAAAAGAGATTTGAGGCGACACCAATCGATTTATTTTGCTATCTTTGCACCCAGAGCAATCGAGTTTTTAGTGTATCTTTCTTCACAATGTTTTGCTCCGTCGTTGAGAGACGGAGTTTCCCATCGTCAAAATTGACATCCTATCAAACTTTTTGTTTGCGCTATTCAATCGATCGTCAGAAGGTAAAGCCTCCGGTTATGCAGGTGCGTGCGTATCTGTCGGTTGGCGCCGAAAGGCAAAAAAAATAAAAAAACGACTGTTGCCGTAACCGCGAACAGTTTTATACAAATATATGACATTTAAAGAATTAAACTTAATAGAGCCGCTATTGAAGGCTTTAGACGAAAAAGGATATACGGTTCCCACACCGATACAACAGCAGGCCATTCAGCCGGCTCTCGATAACCGCGACTTATTGGGATTGGCCCAAACCGGTACCGGCAAGACGGCCGCCTTCGCGCTGCCTATTATACAGCAATTGTACATTCAAGGGGTAGAAGGTCGAAAAAGACGCATTCAGGCCCTGATATTAACACCTACCCGCGAATTGGCTATTCAGATTAACGAAAGCCTGAAGGATTACACGCCGTATACGGGTATCCGGCACTGCGTGATTTTCGGCGGTGTGAAGCAGCATACACAGGTAAGGCAATTGAATGCCGGCGTAGATATATTAGTGGCTACACCGGGGCGGTTGCTCGATTTGATGAATCAGGGCATTGTCAATCTGAGTTCCGTTCGCCATTTTGTGTTGGACGAAGCCGACCGTATGCTCGACATGGGGTTTATTCACGATATCAAACGTCTGTTGCCCAAACTTCCGAAGGAAAAGCAAACCCTTTTCTTTTCGGCAACCATGCCGCCTTCTATCGCGAGCCTGTCGCGTACCATCTTGCGTAATCCGGTAAGAGTGGAAGTCACCCCCGTTTCGTCGGTGGTGGACACCATCCGGCAATATATTTACTATGTGGAAAAGAAAGAGAAGAAAGACTTGCTCATCGAATTGCTCAAGAAGAACAAAGAGACGTCGACCCTCATCTTCTCCCGTACAAAACATGGCGCCGACAAGATTGCTCGCATCCTGTGCAAGGCCGGAATAGGAAGCGCCGCCATTCACGGCAATAAATCGCAAAATGCCCGCCAGCGGGCCTTGTCCGACTTCAAAGCGCATGAAATACAAGCGCTGATTGCGACCGATATTGCCGCCAGGGGAATTGACATCACCGATTTGGAGTTGGTGATTAACTACGACCTGCCCGATGTCGCCGAAACGTATGTGCACCGCATCGGACGCACGGGCCGGGCCGGAAACAAAGGTACGGCACTCACGTTCTGTGCCGACGAGGAAAAGCCCATGCTGAAAGATATTCAAAAATTAACCGGCGAGAACCTTATGGAGGCTAGCTAATGGGTATAAAAATGCAGTTTCACATTAAAAAAATAATAAGTTTCAACGATAAATATGGCTAAATCAAATTCATTTAACAAAAGAGAAATAGAGAAAAATAAGCAACAGAAGAGAAAAGAAAAACAACAACGAAGAGAAGAGCGAAAGAACAATCCGACCAATTCGTTTGAGGATATGATCGCTTATGTGGATGCCAACGGCGTCATCACCGATACCCCTCCCGATGTCACCGCCCGGGAAAAAATAGATATAGAGGATATCGTTATTTCCACTCCCAAAAAGGACGAGGAGGAAGAGACCGCCTTAAGGGGACGGGTAGAGTTTTTTAATGCCGATAAAGGCTATGGCTTTATCAAACAGATCGGTAGTGTAAACAAGTATTTCTTTCACATAAGCAGCGCCCCGGCTACGATTGCCGAAGGAAACGCCGTGACGTTCGAACTGGAACGGGGGCCCAAGGGCATGAATGCCGTCAATATCGCGTTTGAGGATTAGCTCTTTTTTTGAGAGTAACTCGATAAGCGTTTTTCAGGAGAATGAGGTAACACGCAAAACTTTCCTACCGGGTAGACTGTTTTTTTAAAGAGAAAGAAATGAGATATGGAATCTCTTCAATTAAGGATTAAGCAGATGAATAATTAAAAATAAAATGAGACGAAAACTGTTTTTAAGCGCATTCCTCGGCGTTTTTCTGTGTGCATCCGCCCAAACGGAACGCCCGGTGCTGGATATTATGCTCACGAATTACGATTATCCGTATGACGTCGGCTATCTCGATTTTACAAGTCAGCAGCAAAATGTAAAAATGGCTTATATGGATGTTCTTCCGGAGCATCCGAATGGAAAAACGATTGTTTTATTGCATGGGAAGAACTTTAACGGCGCTTATTGGAAAACGACCGTCGCGGCGTTGGTAAAAGAAGGTTATCGCGTGGTTGTGCCCGATCAGATAGGTTTTGGTAAATCGTCGAAGCCGGCCGGTTATCAGTATACGTTCCAACAATTGGCCGGAAACACCAAGGCGGTTCTGGATAAGTTAGGCATTCAGAAGGTCTTTTTATTGGGGCATTCCATGGGCGGCATGTTGGCGGTGCGATTCGCCGTGATGTATCCCGAAACGGTAGAGAAGCTGATCCTGGAGAATCCGATCGGATTGGAGGATTGGAAACTTGTCGCCCCGTACACGTCCATCGATGAGAACTATCAAAAGGAATTGAAAGTGAGTTACGAAACGACGAAGAACTATCAGTCGCGGTTTTATTACGACAATCGCTGGAAGCCCGAATACGACGAATGGGTTTATCTCCTTACGGGTTGGACGAAGCATCCTGATTATTCCCGTGTGGCGATGAACAATGCCCAAACGTCGGACATGATCTTTACACAGCCGGTCGTGTACGAATTTTCTTCCATTCAAGCGCCGACATTACTGATTATCGGTACGCGCGACCGTACGGCTATCGGAAAGGATAATGTGAAAGACGAGGCTGTACGCGAGCGGATGGGCCAATACCAACTCTTAGGCAAAGAAACACAACGGAAAATACCGGGATCCCGGTTGGTGGAATTAGACGATATAGGGCATTTGCCGCATATCGAGGCCTTCGACCGGTTTATCGAACCGCTTATCGGCTTTCTGAAAACAAATTGATCGGCTATGAGGTCATCACGCCGTTTAGCCATTAATTCCAACCGGTGGGAGTATTCGTCGAACCGGTCTTGTTTTTCTTATCTTCGGCACTCACCACTCACAAATTAGTAATTAGTAATTAGTAATTAGTAATTTGTAATTTGTAATTACCATCCACCATTACATCAGCTTTTTCTTCTTAAAATAGATAAGAATGATGACGACCGACACCACCATCAGGATGATAGCAAAAGGGTACCCCCATTTCTCTCCTAACTCAGGCATAAAGCTGAAGTTCATCCCGTAAATGCTGGCGATGAGTGTGGGCGGCATGAAGATAACCGATACGATAGTGAAAATCTTGATGATATTGTTCTGTTCGATGTTTACATACCCCAAAAACGTATCCTGCAAGTAATCGAGCCGGTCGAAGCTGAAATTGATGTGTTCGATGAGAGAGTTGATGTCTTTGATAATCATCGATAACTTCGGTTGCAGCTCTTTCGGGATAAAATCGCTTCGCAACATGCTCGACACGGTGCGTTGCTTGTCGATGACGTTCTCGCGGAGCATCATCGTCTTTTCCTGTAAGTTTTTGATTTCGTTCAGCATGTTTCTATCGGCACCCTGCATGTTGAGGCTGTTACTCAAATGGGTGATTTTTTGCGTCATGTTCTCGATCATGTCCGCGTCGAATTCCACCCGGGTTTCCAAGAGCGCCACCAACACGTCGGCGCCGGTGGGATAATTCTTTGGGTTGGCCGATATTTTTTTAACGGTTTCATGGAATGAGATCAATTCCTGACTTCGCACCGTTACCAGAATATTGTTTTTAAGAATGAAAGATACCGGGTCGCTTTCGAAATTCGATAAAAGGAAGTTTGAATTGATGACCAGCGTATCGTTCGTCTCGATATAGCGTGACGAAACCTCGATTTCAATCATTTCTTCCTCTTCCTGAATGTAAATTTTGAGAAAGTCTTCGAGTTCGTTTTCAATTTCCTCATCCACATCGTTCAGGTCGATCCAAAGAAAGCTCCCGATGGGGTTCGATTTCAAAAAATCAAGGCTGCGGCTTAATCTGATAATGCCGTTTTTGTGATAAAAGAGTTTGATTTCCGCCATGACGTCGGTTTTTTAATCGTGAATAAATCCGTTTTCTTTCCTGTTTGGCGGCCTTGTTTTTTACAAGGCGCTGAGCAGATTGGTCAAATGCTCGAATTGTTCTACCGAGAGTTGCTCCGGACGTTTGTCTAGCAAGGGCTCGTCGGGTAAAGAATGTTCTTTAGGAAGCAGCGATTTGATAGAGTTCCGGAGCATCTTTCGCCGTTGGTTGAAGCACGTTTTTACCACTCGTTTGAACAGGGTTTCGTCGCAATTCATTTCTTTCCGGTTGTTCCGGACAAGCCTGACCACACCCGATTTGACTTTCGGCGGAGGGATGAAAGCCTGTTCGTTTACTGTAAAAAGATAATCAATGTCGTACCACGCTTGCGCCAGTACGCTCAGTATTCCGTATGTTTTGCTTCCCGGAGGGGCTGCCAGGCGTTCGGCAACCTCTTTTTGCAGCATCCCCGAACAGCATATCACAAGCTCTTTATACTCGAGTACTTTAAAAATAATTTGCGAGGAAATATGATAGGGATAGTTCCCGATCACACAGAATGGGGAGGAGTACAATTGCGAGAGATCCATTTGCAAGAAGTCGTCGCGAAGGATTTTCCCGTCCAGCATAGGGAAGTTTTGTTCCAGATAAGTAATCGACTCGGCATCGATGTCGACAACCGTCACATCGCGTTCGGGCCCGACCAGAAAGCGTGTAAGCATACCCGTGCCGGCCCCCACTTCCAACACAGGAAGGTGGCTGAATCCGTCGAGGGTGGCGGCTATTCGCTGCGCGATACCCTCATCTTTCAGGAAATGCTGTCCCAGATTTTTCTTTGGCCTTACCGAGATCATTGTTTTTTATCGATTATTCCTTATCTTTACGTCCGCAAAGGTAATATTTTATTAAATAAATGACGTAATACGTTTTGTAAAAAAACAGAAATACCCGTCACTTCACCGAGAGCGTCGCTCCTCTCACCGGGAGAGGCGCTCTTCTTCACCGGGGGGGCGCTCCAAACGCTCCCTTGCGTAAACGAACGGAACATATGAATAAAAAGTCCATAAAGAATATATTCAAAACGCTGTTATCCCTGCTCTTGGGGCTGGCTATCATTTGGCTGCTCTATCGCAAGACCGATATGCAGGAACTGTGGAGCATTGTCAAGTCGGCTCATTTCGAGATTATCGCCTTTTCGCTCATATTCGGTCTTGCCGGCAATATCTTACGGGGGCTGCGTTGGGAGCTGCTTATCAATTCGTTGGGGTATTATCCCGCCCGGGCAAGCATTATCTATGCCACGCTGGGAAATTACGCCGTGAACTTTTTGTTGCCCCGTGCCGGTGATTTCTGGCGCTGCGGAGTGGTGAGCAAATACGATCAGATCCCTTTTTCTAAAACATTCGAGACGTATCTGGTCGACCGTGTGCTCGATTTGGTGGCGGCCATGGTGGTGGTGGTGATAAGCATCATCCTCTATGTCGATTTCTTTATCAGCTACTTCGAAACCAATCCGCATTATGCCGAGAACATCGTGAACCTGTTTCGATCGGTGTGGATTTATGTGCTGGGAGGCCTGTTGATCTTCGGCTGCATCCTATTGTTCACCGTGTTTAAAGACACCCCTTGGATGAAGAAAGTGAGAGGTTTCTTTGTGACGTTGAAGCACGATATGAAGTTAATTGCCAAAATGAAAAAGAAAAATCAGATAATAATCTATACGATTCTTCTCTGGTTGTCTTTTTATTTGTACTTTTACATTTGCTTTTACGCATTCGACTTTACGAAACACTTGGGGCTTTTGGCCGGATGGATCGTATTTGCTATGAGTAATATCGGTGTGGCAGTCCCTGTACAAGGAGGCATCGGAGCCTGGCACTTCATGGTCATTTCATCGTTGGTAATATTAGGCGTACCCTATGATCAGGCCGGAGCCTTTGCCGGAACGGTCTTCACCATCCAATCGGTATGGGTCATCCTCTATGGGGTATTCGGCGTATTGGCCATGCCCTACGTCAAAAGAGGTGTGAATGGTGAGGTATGAAGGATGAATTATGAGTTATGAATGAAGTCAAAAGACGAAGATCTAATGTCTAAAGACTAAAGACAAATGGCCGGGTTAAAGCGGTCGTCATGGCGGACTTGACCAGCAATCCCCTAAAATACGAGGGGATTCCGCATTGAGTACGGAACGACGTTAGACTTTCGACATTCGACTTTCGTCCGGCGACTAACAACTAAAAACTAACAACTAAAAACTAAATAGTATGTCAACAACTGAAATTCTACAACTGAATCCCCAGAATGTATGGAAGCATTTTCATGCATTTACGCAAATTCCCCGCCCCACAGGGCATATGAAAGAGATTGCGAAGTATGTAGTGGATTTCGGAAAATCGCTTCACCTCGAAACCTCTCAGGACAAGGTGGGCAATGTTTTAATCCGTAAACCCGCGTTCAAAGGCTACGAAAGTGCGAAAACCGTCATTTTGCAGTCGCACATGGATATGGTGCCGCAAAAAAATACCGGCGTGGCGCATGATTTTCTGAAAGATCCCATCGAAACGGTGATCGACGGCGAGTGGGTAAAGGCCCGAGCCACCACTTTGGGGGCAGACGACGGCATCGGGTGCGCCATGATGTTGGCTGTGCTCGAAGATGATTCGTTGAAACATCCTCCGCTCGAGGCGCTCTTTACTGTCGACGAAGAGGTCGGTATGGATGGAGCGAACGGCTTGCAAAAAGGATTCATTGAAGGCAGCATCCTCATTAATCTTGATACGGAAGAAGAGGGACAGCTATGCATCGGCTGTGCCGGTGGTCTGGATGTGAATATCTCATTCGACTTCACGCCCGACCAATCGATTCCTCATAAAGACGTGGCGTATAAAGTCTCCCTTAGCGGGTTGAAAGGTGGCCATTCCGGCACCCAGATCCATTTGGGACGCGCCAATGCCAATAAACTCATGAACCGTTTTCTAAAAGAAGCGGTCAAAAATTACGAAGCCCGTTTGGCCGAAATTCATGGCGGGTCGTTGCGCAATGCCATTCCCCGCGAATCGGTGGCTGTGGTGACCGTGCCCAATCAGTTGTCCGACGATCTGGAGGACTTGGTGTTGGAATACGAATCGCTCTTCCGCGAAGACTTTGCCGGTATCGAAGACGGCATTTCCTTTGTAGCGGAGAAAGTAGAGTTGCCTTCGGCGCTTATTCCCGAAGAGGTGCAGAATAACCTCATCCATGCGGTGGAAGGATGCCCGAACGGTGTGATCAGCGACTTAGCCGATTTCCCCGGAGTGGTAGAGAGTTCTTTGAACCTCGCGCTCGTCAAATCATCCGAAGATACCATCGAAGTGAAATTATTGGTACGCAGTTCTTCGGAAAGCCGTAAAGAATGGGTATCCTCGGCGGTCGAAAGCGTGTTCTCGCTGGCGGGAGCCGATGTCGAATTCGATAGCGACTATCCCGGATGGCAGCCCGATGCGCATTCCGAACTGCTTCATGTGATGGAAAGAGCGTACTTGGAAAAATATGGCGAGAAACCGCAGGTGATCGTCATCCACGCCGGATTGGAATGCGGCATTATCCAATCGAACGTGGAGCAAAAACTCGATATCGTTTCTTTCGGCCCCACCATTACGGGCGCACATTCGCCTGACGAGTCCGTCAAGATCGATAGTGTGGAACGTTCGTATGACTATCTCGTGTCGATATTGGAACAGCTCAAATAATCATCTTTTATTGTTTTCATGGCAATGGATAACACCCTTATCGTTTACGCTTCCCGTCATGGCACGGTAAAGAAAAGCGCCCGTTACCTGTTTCAGTTAATGAGCGGGAAAGTGGATATCTGTGATCTGAAAGAAAGGAATGTCCTCCCGGATATCTCCACATACGATACGGTGATTATAGGAGGCTCCATTCATTGGGGAACCATCCAGCCGGTGGTGGCCGAATTTTGCCGGCTAAACCTCGAAGAATTGAAGCGTAAACGTTTGGGTTTGTTTATCAATTGCTTGTATTCGGGAGAAAAGGCTCAGGAAGAGCTGAACCATGCTTTTCCTGAAGAACTGAACGAGGTGGCGGTCGCCCGTGATTATTTCGGGGGCGAATTGGAAAATCTATCTTTTTGGGAGCGATTTATTACATCGCAGTTAGTCCTGAAAGAAGAACTGATGGTGGCATTATCCAAAGAAAAGATAGAAAAGTTTGCAGAAAAAATCAATTCCGACGGTGAAAAATAAAAAACATATTTGGCTTCCCGCCGTATTGGTGGTGTATACATTGTCCATGGCTGTTATAGCCTATCCCCGCTATCAGCAGTCGGGCACCCTGAATGAGTTTTTCAGCATAGTCGGCGGTTGTCTTGTGATTGCCGTCGTATTATTTTTGATATTAAAGCGCCGGCAGAAACTGCGCGATCGACACCCGTAGCAGCCTCCCTTCTAACTCTGTGCCTCCTTTGTTTATGTTACACCCCTATTCGAGGGTGGAGCCGGGGAAGACTTAAATTATAGTGTATGCGATTTTTGTTTACGACCATCAGTATTGTTTTTCTTTCCATCGTCTGCGTTGTGGGGCAGCAGATACCCTTGCAGTATAAGTTTCGCGTCTACCTTAGCGATAAAGGAAGCGGAGATTACTCTGCCGCTGATCCCGACGCCTTTCTCTCCCGTAAAGCCATCGAGCGGAAGAAGCGGCAGGGAGTCGCTATCGACTCGACCGACTTCCCTATTTCGGCCGATTATTTTATACAAATGTCGCACGCCGGAGGAAAAGTGGTTTCTTTCAGCAAATGGTTTCGTACGATGGTGGTGGAGGTCCCCGACAGCGCACGCATAGAGTCCATTGCTGCGCTTCCGTTTATCGACTCTGTAAAATATGTGTGGAGAGGGCGTGCGCGACACCAGGAGTCCCGCTATCGTCCCCGTCTGGAAAAAACGGATTGTCCGCCCGTTACGGCCGATCACTCTTATTTCGGACTGACCGATGCGCAATTTGGCGTGCACAATGCGCGAAAGCTTTTACTGGGCGGGTTTCAGGGAAAAGGGTTACAAGTGGGGGTTATCGATGCCGGATTTACCAATTACGATGTCATTCCATATTTTGCGGAGACCCGGTTAGCCGGATTTGCCGACTTTGTGCCGACAGGCTGTCTGTTTTCGGCCAATGATCACGGCACGAAAGTGTTGTCGACCATGGCCGTTTTAGAGCCGCGCCGCATGGTGGGGGCTTCGCCCGAAGCTTCATTTTGGTTACTCCGCTCGGAAGATGTGACGGGCGAGTATCCTGTAGAAGAAGATTATTGGTTGCGCGCTGCGGAATATGCCGACAGCGTAGGGGTCGATGTCATCAATACGTCGCTCGGATATAACGATTTTGATGATGAGTCGTTAAATTATACGCATGCCGATCTTACCGGCGATCGTTCCCTGATGTCGCTGGCGGCCGATAAAGCGTACGACAAAGGAATGCTGGTCATCGTCAGCGCGGGAAATGAAGGAAACAAGCCTTGGCGTAAAATCACGGCGCCCGGCGATGCCCGGAAGGTGATTACCGTAGGGGCGGTGGGAACCGATAGCCTCATTGCTTCGTTTAGTTCTCGAGGTCCTTCTGCCAATGGGCGTGTGAAGCCCGATTTGGTATCGATCGGCAAAGCAACCGTTACTGTCGGCTATAACGGTCGCATCGGGACGACCAACGGCACGTCGTTGTCGTCGCCTTTTTTGGCGGGATTGATGACATCGTTATGGTCGGTCAATCCGTTTTTGCACCGCGATACGCTGGTCGATATCGTTAAACGCTCTGCCAATCGATACTCGGCACCCGACACGATATACGGGTACGGGATTCCCGACTTCGGGAAGGCGATGGTCGAAGTATTGCAAACCCTGCGCCCTTATTCCCGCAAGGTGGAAGAGGGGGGCTGGAATATCCGGCCTGATTTTTCGGGAAAAAGCTATACGATAACCTTGAGGAATCCGGAATATTCTTTCGATGCGTATGCCGTTAAGGTGCTGGATGAGGCGGGCAATGTGCTGGCGGATGTCGCTTTTGAGAAAGAGGATACCGTGCGGATCCCCCTGTCGAAAGAAGTCCGGAAAACCAATCGATCGCTCTTCTTTACCGTTTCCGACCCGTTCAGCCAACAGACTTACCGGATAGCGCTATGAATACATCGACGACTTCTTTTTCACTTTCAGAGTTAAACGGTGCGGTAAAGGCTGCCATCCGCGAATCCTTGCCCGATACGTACTGGCTGCGTGCGGAAACGAGCGACGTGCGCCGGAATCAAAACGGGCATTGTTATCTCGAATTTGTGGAGAAAGATCCGGTGACGCAATCGATTGTCGCCCGGGCGCGGGGCATTATCTGGTCGAACGTTTTTCAAATGCTGTCCGTTTATTTTGAAGCGGAAACGGGACAGGCTTTTACCTCCGGACTCAATGTTCTGGTTTCCGTGTCGGTCGATTTCCACGAGTTGTACGGCTATTCGTTGACGGTGGTCGATATCGATCCTTCGTTTACCGTGGGCGAAATGGCGCGCAACCGTCAGCGGGTACTGAAACAATTGGAAGAAGAGGGCGTGCTGACGTTAAACAAAGAACTTACGTTGGCGGAACCGGTGAATCGCATTGCGGTTATTTCGTCACCTACCGCAGCCGGATACGGCGATTTTCACGATCAACTGGAAAACAATCCGGCGGGATTTGTTTTTTATACCAAGCTCTTCCCGGCCATCATGCAGGGTGAAAAAAGCGAGCAGTCCATTATCGATGCACTGGAACGGATATACCTCCATCGGGAGTTGTTCGATGCGGTAGCCATTATCCGCGGTGGAGGGGCTACGTCGGAGCTGAGTTGTTTCGATTCGTATTTGCTGGCTACCAACTGTGCCCAGTTTCCGTTGCCTGTCGTCAGCGGCATCGGTCACGAACGCGATGTGACGGTGCTCGATGCGGTTGCTCATACGCGGGCGAAAACGCCGACGGCCGTAGCCGAATTTTTCATTACCCGTGTGACCGAAACCGCCCGGCAACTGGTGGATTTAGAGGATCGGATCGTGCGCGAGAGCCGGACGATTTTGCAAAAAGAGCAATCGGAGTTGTTTTCTTTTTCCAAAGACGTGGTGCATGTGTCGAACGTGTTGTTGCAGCGGGAGTCATCCTTTGTCTTGCAGATGGGGCGGCAATTGGCTTCTTCCGCAAAGCGTATGATGGAGCGGGAAGTCCACTTTGTAAGTACAAACGAGCAATATATCCGGATGGTCTCGCCCGAAAATATCCTGAAACGGGGATACACCCTCACTTTGAAAGACGGGAAGATTATAAAATCGATTCGGGAGTTGTCGCCGGGAGAGTGCCTGTCGACCCGTTTCGCAGACGGTACCGTGTTATCGGAGGTGAAAACTTCTACCGGGAACTGATTACAAATTACAAAATACAAATTACAAATTACAAACTACAAATTACTAATTACGGATAGTGGATAGCTGAAAATAAATGGAAAAACAAACATATACCCAAGCAAAGAAAGAACTGGAAGGAATTGTCAACGCCATCGAATCGGGCGATTTGGATGTCGATGCCTTGACGGATAAGGTTAAACGGGCATCGGAATTGATTACTTTTTGTAAAGAGAAGTTGACCAAAACCGATAGCGAGTTGCAAAAAATACTGGAGGATATTTCGTAACAATGATACCGGAAAAGAAATACAGCGTCATTATCGTCGCCGGGGGGAAAGGACTTCGTGCCGGGAGTGATTTGCCCAAACAGTTTTGCACGATCGGAGCCAAGCCGATGCTGATGCATACCATCGAGGCATTTTACCGTTTCGATTACCGCCTGCGCATTGTGTTGGTATTGCCCGTCGGCTATACCTTGCTGTGGGAGGAATTGTGCGCCCAATATCGTTTTTCTATCGCCCATGAAGTCGCTATCGGCGGCGACTCGCGGTTTCAATCGGTGAAAAATGGCCTGGAACTTATTTCGGAAGAGGAAACCGTCGGCATTCACGATGCTGCCCGTCCTTTTGTTTCCGGATCGGTTATCGGACGATGCTATGAAACGGCTTTTGAGCACGATTGCGGGGCGATTCCGGTAATCGACGAACCGAACAGTGTGCGCCGCCTCACCGCCGGCGGAAGCGAGCCGGTCAACAGGGCCGCGTTGAAGATCGTCCAAACGCCGCAGGTCTTTCCGGCGGAACGTCTCAAGCAGGCTTATCAAGTTCCCGATGATCCTTCCTTTACCGATGATGCCTCGGTAGCCGAAAGGGCGGGAATAAAAATACGATTGGTGCCGGGCGACGAGAGGAATATCAAAATCACGTCGTCTTTCGATCTGGAAATAGCGAACTATTTAAAACGTAAAGGGGATGAGCCCGTTTAACTGTTCTGCGCCGTTTGACGGAGTAAGGGCGCGGCGCCTTCGCTAAAACATATCCGGAAGTGGATACGGTATTATTTTTTTCTTTATCTTTGAACATCTAAAAACAAATGCTTATGAGTACCTTGATAGCGCCTTCGCTACTTTCGGCAAACTTCCTTAATCTGGAAGAAGATATTGAAATGCTTAACCGCAGTGAAGCGGATTGGATTCATCTCGATATTATGGACGGGGTGTTTGTTCCGAATATCTCCTTTGGCTTTCCTATTATCAAACGATTGAAAGAAAAAACCGATAAACTGTTGGATGCGCATCTGATGATTGTCCAGCCGGAGAAATTTATCGATGAAATCGCCGGCTGCGGCGTGCGAACGATGAACGTGCATTACGAAGCCTGCACGCATCTCCACCGGGTGGTACATGCCATTAAAGATAAAGGCATGCAGGCGGCCGTTACGCTCAACCCCCATACGCCGGTTGCGTTACTCGAAGATATTCTCCTCGATGTGGATATGGTGCTGCTGATGTCGGTTAATCCGGGCTTTGGCGGACAGCGGTTTATTGAAAACACCCTCGCCAAAGTATCGAGGCTCAAAGAAATGATCTTACGGAAAAAGCCGTCCGTCTTGATACAAGTCGATGGAGGCGTGAATCTGGAAACCGGCAAACAGTTGGTAGATGCCGGCGCCGATGTGTTGGTAGCGGGAAGTTTTATCTTTAATTCCGATAATCCGGTAGAGACGATTCACCGGTTGAAGCAATTATAGGAGTATCCCCCCGGCTTCGCCCTTCCATTCTTTCCCTGAGACTGTCTCAAAAGTAAAAATAGAAATGATTCTATTTGCGATTTGTACATGATCTCTTGCAGATTGCGCGGATTTTCGCAGAACGCAGATTTTAATAACAACTTTTATTACAGCCTCAGTTGCAGAGCCTGAAGTACGGCGGGTATCATAACGATATGAATGCGCTCCGGGGGAAAATCCCTTTTTTCTATCTATTGCTGCCTGTTGTAGCGGGCATTCTTACCGCATCTCAGGTGCATGCTTTCTCCTGCTTCTTCTGGATCGGTCTGGCCGGGATAGGGGCGATGCTACTCGCCATTGTTTTTTCTTCCTTCAATCCGTATCCTTTCCGTTGGCTTTTCGGCGCGGGAACGATGCTTTTTCTGTTCTTTATCGCGACAGTCTCTTGCCGTCTTTGGGAAGAGCATACGGAATTTTCTTTTCCTCCGGAACAAACGACCTATATGGGGTACGTTTCCGATATTCCTCAGGAAAAGCCGAAATCGATGGCCTGTAATATTGCGGTCTCCGTACCGGTTCGGAAGAATGTGGTGTTGTATTTACAAAAAAACGCCGAAGCACGCAGCTTGTCTCCCGGCGAGGAGATTGTTTTTTCATGCACGATGCAACCGTTCCGGAATCTGGGAAATCCCGACGATTTCGATTATGTACGCTATATGCAAATAAACGGATTCTCCGGCTCTTCCTATATTCCCGAAACTCATTGGAAAAAAACCGGCCGGCAGAAGCAGGGCATCGCCGTTCTCGCACAACATATCCGGTTGGATATTCTCGGGTTTTACCGCTCGTTGGAATTATCCCCCGATGCGTATGCGTTTATTTCGGCGCTTACCCTCGGTTATAAAGCTCTTCTGACAGACGATTTGCAGGAGGCTTTCCGGGTGTCGGGTACCGCGCATGTATTGGCTGTGAGCGGACTTCACGTGGGGATTATTTATATCATCTTCAATTTGTTCTTCTCTTTTCTGGGAACTTCCGGGCGAAAGTACCGGATGCGTCAGTGGGCGGTCATCGCGATGCTGTGGCTCTATGTTTTTGTTACGGGCTTGCCGATGCCGGTGGTCAGGGCGGGGGTGATGCTGACGATTTATTGTGTCGGAAAGATCTGTCGCCGGAAAGGCTTTAATTATAATACATTGGCCGCAACAGCTTTCCTGATGTTGATCGTACATCCTTCGGGACTGTTCGATGTCGGGTTTCAAATGAGCTTTGCCTCTGTCTTCGCCATCTTGTTCTTTCAACCGAAATTGAACGCATTATTCCCCGTAGAAAATCGATTTAAACGATCTGTGCGGAACTTGGCAACGATTTCATTAGCCGCCCAACTGGGTATCTTCCCCTTGGTCCTTTATTATTTCGGCACGTTCCCTACGTATTTCTTTCTGGCGAACCTGGTTATTGTCCCGCTCACGACACTGATTACGTATGCCGTTTTTCCATTGATCCCGTTGTTTTTCTGCTTGCAGTGGCATATTCCTTTTTTCGACCGGCTATTTACGGTCTGTACCCGCATCGTACAAGCGCTTATCGACGGGACGCTGCAATCGGTATATTGGGTCGAATCCCTCCCGTTATCGCAACTCTCCGGGGTCCATATTTCTTTTGTGCAGGTCTTCTGCCTGTATGTTTTTATATTGATGATAACTTCGTTTTTCATACGCCCGCGTGCCCGTTCTGCCTTTATCGCGTTGTCTGCCGCATTGATTTTCCTGTTATCCCGGTACATGATGTGACGAAAAAGGGGGCGTATGTGCTAAATTTGTAGTACTTTTGCATTCATCCTAAAAAAACATCCGCAAAATATGAGTTATACAGCATCTGTCTCGAATATTATTGATGAGGCATCTATCCGTCAAATACAAGAGTACATCGACCGGTCCGGACAAATTGTCATTACCGCCCACCTCTCTCCCGATGGCGATGCATTGGGTTCTTCCCTCGCTTTATGCCAGTACTTGCAAAGGCAGGGCAAGAAGGCGGAGGTGATGGTGCCGAATTCGTTTCCGTACTTCCTTAAATGGATGGAGGGGGCGGAAAAAATCCTTATATACGAACATAATTCCGCTGCCGGCCGCCATCATCTCGAGCAAGCCGATTTGATTTTTTCTCTCGATTACAATATCTTGAAAAGGGTCGGAGACATCGGGCCGGTGATTGCTGCTTCTCCGGCGCAGAAAGTGCTCATCGATCATCATCCGTATCCCGATACGTTGTTTGATGTGACGGTTTCCCATCCGGAGATTTCCTCGACGAGCGAACTGATTTTCCGGCTGTTGTTTCAGATGGGGGAATATGAAGGTTTGACGCGGGAGGAGGCTGCCTGTATCTATTGCGGCATGATGACCGATACGGGAGCGTTCACCTATAATTCGAGTAACCCCGAAATCTATGAGATTATCAGTTTGTTGCTTCGGAAGAATATCGATAAAGACGCCATTTACTCGAATGTGTATAACAATTATTCCGAAAACCGTTTCCGGCTGTTGGGTTTCACTCTCTCGCAACGGATGAAGATTTATCCCGAAAGCCATGCCGCGCTCATTTATCTTTCGAGAGAAGATCAAAAGCCCTTTCATTTCAGCAAAGGCGACACCGAAGGATTCGTCAACTATCCGCTGAGCATTAAGAATATTATTTTCTCGACGTTTATCCGAGAAGACGATGATCTGATCAAACTGTCATTTCGCTCGCAGAAGAACTTTGCCTGCAACGAATTTGCTGCGGAGTTTTTCGGCGGGGGCGGGCATTTGAACGCTTCCGGCGGAGAGTTTCACGGAACGATGGAGGATGCCTTGCAACGATTCGAATCGGGGCTCGAAAAGTATCGTGAAAAGCTAAAAAAGAACAATTTGTGACTTCTTTCTCTCCTTTTTAAGGATCAATAATGTTTATTTCGTCTCTAACTTGCCGGTTTTTGAAGCGGATTGTTTACTTTTGTAGTTCATTTAACGATTTGACGATAGAAATATATGAAACAAATATCTCCTGTATTTTTGCTTTTAGCGGCGCTTGCGCTGATTACCGCGTCGTGCAATAATCAGAAAACGTACGCCGATCATCTTAAGGAAGAAACAAAAGCAATTAAAAAGTTTATCAATGAAAATGATTTAATTATTCTCAAGACTTTCCCCAGTGATACAACTTTCAGAGGAAATGAATTTTATCAGGATCCTTACACGGGAGTCTATTTTCAGATAACCAATCGGGGACAAATAACCAATAAAGTATCGATAGCCGACGAAGTGTATGTGCGTTATAGCGGGTTGTCCTTTTTTATGTCGGACGATACGACCAAATATAACAATAACAATCCGGCAACGAGCCCGGACCCCGGAACATTCGTGTACTATGGGACGGTAACCGGTTCGACGGTCGATGCTTACCGAAATGCGACGACTACGGCATGGGCCGTTCCTTTACAGTATATCGGGCATACTGGGCGTGTGAAAATGATTGTCCCTTTTGCGATGGGATCTTCTTACGACCGGTCGAATTTTCAGCCTACCTATTACGAAAGCGTTCAATATCGATTTTCGCCTTATAAATAATAGAGCTATTCATCTGTAATCCGTTTTTTTATGACATTAATCAAATCCATATCCGGCATTCGGGGCACTATCGGCGGAGAGGTCGGTGAAAATCTCACTCCCTTGGATATTGTGAAGTTCACGGCTGCCTATGCCTCCTTTATCAAGCAAACGACAAAAGAAAAGAATCCCGCGATCGTCGTGGGACGTGATGCCCGCATTTCGGGCGAAATGGTGCACCGCATTCTCACCGGAACGCTTATCGGCATGGGCTGCCGCGTTACGGATATCGGCATGGCTACGACACCTACCACCGAATTGGGCGTCATCCGCGAAAAAGCGGCGGGGGGAATTATCATTACAGCCAGTCATAATCCGAAACAATGGAACGCATTAAAGTTACTCAATGGTGATGGCGAATTTCTTAGTGCAAAGGATGGAGAGACTGTTTTACAGATAGCTGGGGCGGAGGATTTTCCGTTTGTGGGCGTCGACGAGTTGGGGACGTTGGTGCAAAAACGATATCTTCACGAGCATATTCAAAGCGTATTATCGCTCGATCTGGTCGATGTGAAAGCCATTAAAGCGGCGAATTTCCGTGTCGCCATCGACACTGTAAACTCGGTCGGAGGAGTTGCATTGCCCGAACTGTTGTATGCATTAGGCGTAAAAGAAATTTTTAAACTGCATTGTGCGCCGCATGGCAATTTTTCTCATAATCCCGAACCCCTGCCGGCAAATCTTACCGAACTGTCTGCGTTAATGAAGAGTTCGAAGGCGAATGTCGGTTTTGCGGTCGATCCCGATGTGGATCGGTTGGCGATTTATTGTGAAAACGGAGAACCTTTCGGTGAAGAATATACGTTGGTGGCAGTGGCCGATTATGTGCTGCAACATACGCCGGGTAACACCGTGTCGAATTTGAGTTCGAGCCGCGCGTTGAAAGATGTTACCGAAAAGCACGGCGGACAATATTCTGCGGCTGCCGTAGGAGAAGTGAATGTCGTTACCCGGATGAAGGAAGTCAATGCCGTTATCGGTGGAGAAGGAAACGGCGGGGTGATTTATCCGGCGTCCCATTATGGACGCGATGCCTTGGTGGGGATAGGGTTGTTTTTGTCGCATTTGGCAAAGACTGGGTTGAAGCCGAGCGAATTGCGCGCAACCTATCCGGCTTACTTTATGGCAAAACAGAAAGTCGAATTGACTCCCGGAATAGATACCGATGCGGTATTGGCCGGAATAAAGGCGCGTTTTAGTGATGAGAAAGTAACCGATATCGATGGAGTGAAAATCGATTTTCCCGATAAATGGGTGCATCTCAGAAAGTCGAATACCGAGCCGATTATCCGGGTATATTCCGAAGCTCCTTCGCAAGAAGAAGCCGAGGCGACGGCGAAGCAGATTATGGATATGATCAAAGAGTTCCGATAGAACGGATTGATTCAAGCACATTGCGATTGATTCATCCTTGCCCTCAATTTTTCGGTAGGGCTATGATACATGCAGCGGAAAAGGCGCCAACTGTGAGGCGCAAGAATATTTTCCGCCTGTATAGTCATGATCGTATCTTAGGCGAAATGAAGCAAAGAAAAGTATCCACGATTATATTTTATGAAAGATAAATTGGTAAGTCGCGAAGATATTCGTGCATGGCATCCTATATTCCGTAGCAAATATGGAGATAAATTGATTGATTGGGGAGTGAAAATATCGGGGCTGAATATCGCCAATGATATTTACGATCGTTCGAAACACTTGACAGGCCCCGCGTTTTGTAAAGATTTATTGGATAAATTGAGTCTGAAACGCACGTTGGTCAACGTGGAAATCCTCGAAGAATATAAAAATAAACCCTTTATCACTGTTTCCAATCATGCTTACGGACATGTCGATGGTATCGCGGCGATTGAGACCGTTGCCTCACGGGTGGATGATTATAAAATCATGGTCAACTTTGTATTGGGAATGATCGATACGATGGCCGAGAATTTTATCACAGTGAATCCTTATAAAGCCGGTAATCCCGATAGTGCCACGTTGAACGGCATAAAGCAGTGTATCGAGCATATCCGCAACGGGCATGCCATGGGGTTTTTCCCTTCGGGTGCGGTGTCGAATATTTATTTCAAGCACGGGCGTTTTGTGCTGGAAGACCGGGAGTGGCAGGCATCCATTATTAAACTGATAAAGAAAGCGGAAGTGCCCGTCATACCGATGCACTTTTCGGGACGGAATTCCATCCCTTTTTATCTCTCGCGGTTATTCGGATGGCAAGTCCGTACGCTATTGATGTGTCATGAATTGTATAATAAGAAGGACAAAGAGATGGTGATTACATTCGGTAATCCCATTATGCCGGAAGAGATGGCTTCCTATAAAGATGATAAGGAACTCGGCGAATTTTTGAAGTTGAGCACCTATCGGTTAGGAAAAAAATAAATAATTGCCTATCTTTGAAATCTAAAAAATTCTACTGCAAAAGCGAACGGTTTTTATGGCTAAAGTAAATATACAACAAATAAAACAACGGTTTGGTATTATCGGTGTTTCGCCGGAGTTGGAGAGAGCTATGGATGTTGCTTTGCAAGTTTCTCACACCGATCTTTCCGTGCTTATCACGGGCGAGAGCGGGGTAGGGAAGGAAATTTTCCCGCAGATCATACATCAATACAGCCGGCGTAAACATGGCGCCTATTTTGCGATTAATTGCGGATCGATTCCCGAAGGAACTATCGATTCGGAATTGTTTGGCCACGAGAAAGGGTCTTTTACCGGGGCTACGGGTACTCGCAAAGGGTACTTCGAGGTGGCTGACGGCGGGACGCTTTTCCTCGATGAGGTGGGGGAGTTGCCTTTATCGACACAATCCCGGTTGTTGCGCGTGCTCGAAAGCGGCGAATTTATCAAAGTGGGTTCCTCGAAAGTGGAAAAGAGTGATGTCCGGGTGGTAGCCGCAACGAACTTAAATATGGTGAAGGCGGTGGAACAAGGAAAGTTCCGGGAAGATCTGTATTATCGGCTCAATTCGGTACCTATTCGTATCCCGCCGTTGAGAGACCGCCGCGAAGACATTCCCCTGCTCTTCCGGAAGTTTGCGGGCGATTTCGCCGAAAAATACATGATGCCGTCGATTTCTCTCACCGACGATGCGAAGGAATTGATTAAAGAATATCGATGGCCCGGAAATGTACGGCAGTTGAAGAATATCACCGAGCAGATATCCATCATCGAAAAAGAACGGATTATCACCGCGGATATCCTGCAAAAATATTTGCCTAAAAACGAGGTGGGCATGTTGCCGGTATTAGTGTCGAATATCAGGGATGCCGAACAGAAATCGTTCGCCAATGAGCGGGAGATATTGTATCAGGTGTTGTTCGATATGAAAAAAGATATCACGGACCTTAAAAAGGTGGTGAAAAATATGTTGGATAATTCGGAAAATACGTCGCCAAAGATTTTTGACGATCCTGTGGCTTCTACTTCCGTCATTCCAAAAGATAATACGACCGTTACCATTCCTGTAAAATACAATCAGGATACGATTCGATTGGACGACCGGCCTTCTTCCAAAGACGAGGAGATACAGGAGGCGGCCGAATTTGAAGAAAGTTCGTTATCACTGGATGAAGTGGAAAAAGATCTCATTGTCAAAGCCCTTGAGAAGAATAACGGAAAAAGAAAACAGGCTGCAGTCGACCTGGGCATATCCGAGCGGACACTCTACCGAAAAATTAAAGAATACAATTTGGATAACGCATGAAAAAGTACCTTTTTGTTCTTTTAGCGGCTTGTGTGATGGTTTCCTGCACGATTTCATACAAATTTAATGGAGCCTCCATCGATTATAATGTGACGAAGACATTGCAAGTAGGTCATTTTATCAATCAGGCGCCGCTGGTTTATGCGCCGCTGGAGCAACGATTCAACGAGGAGTTGAAAGATATATTTACGCGCAACACCCGCCTGCAATTTGTCAATCAAAACGGTGATATGGAGATTGAAGGCGAGATTGTCGGATATGAATTAACGCCTTTGGCCGTACAGGAAGATCAGTTTGCGTCCGAAACGAAATTGACCATGACCGTGCGTATGCGTTTCAAGAATAACAAAGTGGAAGGGCAGGATAAGGAGGAAACCATTTCGGCCAACCGCACGTTCTCGAGTAATGTGGTGCTTACGTCGGTACAGGATCAGCTCATAGAGGAATTGGTTGACGAAATTGTCGATCAAATTTTTAATGCGACAATGGCTAATTGGTAACGGGCATGGAAAGAGAGGTGTTTTACGAATGGACGGAGGATATGGAGCGGCTCGATGAAGCGTCTGCCGAACAACTGAAAATGGTGGTCGACACTTATCCGTACTTTCAGTCGGCGCGCCTGCTGTATACCAAGAACCTTTCTGTTTTCAGGAACCCCCTTTTCGACGAAGAACTCGCCAAGACCGCTGTTCTTTGCGGCGATCGGCGCAAGTTGTTTTATTTGATCCGCAACGAGGATTACGCCCCTTTCTTGCCGGCGCGCGAACGGGGAGACACTCCCGAGGATAAGACGCAAGCCTTACTCGATTCCTTCTTATCTTCTTTGGATGACGAGGAAAATACGGCTTCGCAAGAGCCGGTTTCGCCCGAGTTGGGAATTATTTCTACCGACTATCTGTCGTATTTGCAATCGGTAGAAGGTGAAGGGGAAAAAGAGGAACGCAAGCCGGAGCATCCGCTGAAACATCAAAACATTATCGATCGTTTTATCGAAAAGGCGCAGGATGATAATCTTTTTTCCAATCCTCCCGAACCGGCCGAGAGTTCGACTGTAAATCTTGATAATGAAGAGTATAATGATGATTTACTGACCGAAACTCTCGCGCGTATCTATATTAAACAAAAAAAATATGAACAGGCTCTGGCAATTATTAGACGCTTAAGTTTGAATTTCCCGAAAAAAAGTGTTTACTTTGCCGACCAAATTCGTTTTTTAGAACATTTGATTATCAACGAAAAGTATAAAAAATAATAGAACGTTATGTACATATTTCTAACAATTTTGATTTTAATAGCTGCCGTCCTCATGGTTCTTATCGTGTTGGTGCAGAAATCTAAGGGAGGGGGACTTGCTGCAGGCTTTTCTTCGTCGAACCAAATCATGGGTGTGCGTAAAACAACCGATTTTCTCGAAAAAACCACATGGACCCTTGCTGCGGTGATTATGGTGTTGAGTGTTTTAACGGCTAAATATACGGCCTCGCATTCTACTACGGCTCCACAATCGCAGATAGAAGTGCAACAACCGGCTCCGCTGAATCCTACCACCGCTCCCGATGTTACTCCTACGTTGCCGGTACCTGCCGAAACGGCTCCGGCTCCGGCGCAATAAGACAAAGAGACAAGGAGACGAGAGACAGAGAGACAAGGAGACAGAGAGAGACTGGGAGATGATGCTTCGCGATAACGGCTTCGCCTGATAATGCACTTCGTGCGATAAGGTGACCGGGAGGCAAACCCATTATCGTGAAGCGGTATCACCGCAGGCATATCTCCCCGTCCCCATATCTTCTATAACGGATCTACATCATAATAGACCCGCATGTATTTGAATTCGGGGTTGGCGCGCATGCGTTGCTCCGACTTCTTGATAAGTTTCCTGATTTTTTGCGGAGATAATCCGATTTCGAGTTTTAAGAGAATTTCCCGGATGTGGTATAATTGGATTTTAGCCACGGCGGGTTTACTCGGGCCCAGCAGACGCTCGTGCAGCGACGGCCGGAGAAGTCCGGCAAAAGCGCGGGCTTCAACTTCGGCTTTTTGCTCGTCTTTATTTTTGATGACAATACGGATAAGGCGCGAATAAGGCGGATAGTTGAACAGTTTCCGTTCCTCGGCTTGTTGCCTGAAGAACCCCTCGTAGTCGTTGTCCGTAAGGTAACGGTATAACGGTTGTTCCGGATCATTGCTTTGAATAATCACCTTCCCGCGTTTGTTTTTACGGCCTGCCCGTCCGCTGGCCTGCATCATTAGCTGAAAGCCCCGTTCGTGTGAGCGGAAATCGGGATAATTCAGCAAGCTGTCTGCCGAGATGATGCCTACCACGCTGACATCGTCAAAATCTAATCCTTTCGATAACATTTGCGTACCGATAAGAATGCGGGTCTTTTTTTGCTGAAAGGCCGAAAGAATATTCTCATATGCATTTTTGCCCCGGGTGGTATCCGCATCCATGCGGGCGATGGAGACTTCCGGAAAAAGCCGCGCCACTTCTTCTTCCACTTGCTCCGTGCCCATTCCTACCGGTTCGATACTTGGTTGATGGCACTCGGGGCATTCCGTCACCATTTTATACGTTGTGCCGCAATAATGGCAAACGAGTTCATTGCGCGATTTATGATACGTGAGGCTGACATCGCACCGCCGGCATTTGGGTGTCCAGCCGCAAAGCTGGCACTCGACCATGGGCGCAAAGCCTCGCCGGTTGCGGAAAAGAATGACCTGTCCGCCTTCCTGCAACGCGTTATCCATATAACTAATGAGCGCCGGAGAGAGCAAGGATTTCATTTTTTTCTTGCGACGCAGCTCTTTGGTATTTTCCAAAATGATTTCGGGCAGCGAGATATCTTCATAGCGGTTGGCCAGCGTGACGAGCCCGTATTTCCCCGTTTTGGCATTAAAATACGATTCCATGGAAGGCGTGGCGGTACCCAGCAAAATAGGAGCCTTCGTGAGATGAGCGAGCATAACGGCCGTATCTCGGGCATGGTATCGGGGAGCCGGTTCCGTTTGTTTATAACTGCTTTCATGCTCCTCGTCGACAATAATCAATCCCAATCTTTTAAAGGGCAGGAAAAGCGATGAGCGTACGCCGATGACGATGTCATACGGATGATCCGACAGCATTTTCTTCCAGATCTCCGCCCGTTCCTGATCGTTTATTTTGGAGTGATAGATCGCCAGCTTGTCGCCGAAAACCGCTTGCAAACGATGCGTAAGCTGTGTGGTAAGCGCTATTTCGGGAACTAAATACAGCGTCTGTTTGCCCTCGTCCAGCAGGCGCTTGATCAGATGAATGTAGATTTCGGTTTTTCCACTGGAGGTAACGCCATGCAACAGGCACGGCTTCCGGTCGTTAAAGCAGTCGATAATCTCGGTGAAAGCTTGCTGTTGATATTCATTGAGCGTGTGAGGAGCACGGGTAACCCTTGCTGCGCCGTCGCCCAGGCGCCCGATTTCGACGGTCGCCTGCCGTAGGACGTTTTTCTGCAATAGTCCGTTCAATACGGAAGCCGAAGCGCCGGTGAGAGCCATGATCTCTTTGCGACTAAAGGAGTCCGCTTCGCTAGCGGCAAAAAGGCCAGTGATCTGTTCGTAGAGCAACTGTTGCTTTTTTGCTTTGCCGATTGCGTGCGAGGCGGATTGGGGAGATAATTTCTTCGGGAGGAAAATATGTGTTTCGGTCTTGGGCGCAAACTTACTTTGGATGGATTCGTGGATTACGACCAAGCCTTTTTCTGCTAACGAATAAACTGTCGGTAGGACATTCACGATTTTCAGGCGGACGGCGATTTCGGATATCTTTACCGGAAGGTCATGCTCGTTCAGCAGGTCGATGATTTGTTTTTCCTTTGGACGCAATCCCTTTTCATCGGTGGCGTGCCCTACGAGGGCGGATACCATCGTTTCGCTTTCCATCCTCAGTTTGGAAGGAAATGCCGCTTTGTAAACATCGCCTAAAGGCGACAGGTAATAAAAAGATACCCACTCCCATAATTTCAGTTGATTTTCGTTCACCAACGGAACGGAATCGATCAGGGAATGGATATCTTTTAAGGAGACGCCCCTCTGTGGGGCGTCGTGATGTATTTTAAGAACAATAGCCGTATAGTACTTGCGTTTTCCGAAAGGAACGATGACTCTGCATCCGATTGCCAGCGCACTTTGCATGGACGCCGGAACGGCATAGGTAAACGTTTCGGATAAGGGCAAAGGCAGTACTACATCGGCAAACATGTATTATAAGTATACGGCGGCCGTAAGTGACCAAGTACCTTTTTTTCCGTTGAAAGCATCGGTCCATTCGGGTTTGTCTACCGAATAGTTATCGGTCATTTTTATGCCGTAGTTAATTCCTACGGCCAGGCGATTGAGTACTTCGGCTCCCAGTCCGACATTGATTCCGGCTTCGAAACTTTTTGTTTCCACTTGTCCTTTCAAGGCTTCGTAAGTGAAATCATCGCTCGACACCAGAAAACGGGCATACGGGCCGCCGGCAACAAATATTTTCACCGGAAGCAGTAGTCCGAATTTATATTTCACGTTCACCGGAACATCCAGATAGTGGTTGGACACTTTCTGCACCACTTTTTCTATTCCTTGAGTAACTTCCTTCACATTCATCCGGTCGTTGCTGTATAAGAGCGAACCTTCAATGCCCAAATTGACAAGGGGCAGCGTAAATTCGGCCGTAGGACCTAATTTAAAGCCATTGAGGTTTTCCACTTCAAGAGCTTCTTTCGTAAAAGACGGCGTATTGAGTCCTACTTCGCCTCTCAACCCGAAGCGTAATTGTGCGTTAGCTGTAGCTCCCATCAGGAAGAAAGCAATCAGCGTACTGAAAAATACTGTTTTTGTTTTCATATCAATTCATTTAGTAAAATAGTAATCTTTTTTAGTCCGTGCAAAGCTATAACATTTGGATGAATTAGCCGCCGAAAGTACGGAAAAAAACAAATGCTACCTCTGCATTTATAGAAAGGGAAAGCGATGGCTTTTCCACAAATAATTCAACGACATCAACATAACGTTTAACCGGGAGCGATTGTTTACACGTATATTACTCACGGCCCTTTGGTCTTAATGATGCATGCAACTGTTGTTCATGCGGCGGATACCCCTTTCGCATTACCGCAAGTGGAAAAACCTCCTTCGGGCAACCCGATCGTGCTTTTTCCGGTTGCGAAAATGCCATCGCCTTCCCCGCGGCATTTTCGCAGGTGTCAAATATACCAACGGTAACCCGAAGGGACTTTTTCCAGTGTAAAAAGGTACTTTCGGCAACCCGAAGCGGTTTTCACAAGTGGAAACAATCCGTTCCGGCAACCCGAAGCGGCTGTTTGTTCTGTTAAAAGTTCCCTACAGAAAAAAGGAGCTGAATCGGCAAAAGATTCACCCCCTTTTCTTTAAGCAACAGGTCTAATTACGGCTGGATATCTTGTATAAAATACCCGTATTTCAATACATCCTTTTCAATTAAAGAGAAAACCGCCCATATCTTGCTTCCATCGTTCTTGATGATTTTAAAGTATTCCAGATCAAGAACTCCGTCGGATGATTTACCATACGGAATATTCTGATAACTGATTTTACATCCTTGCTTTTCTCCGATAGATACATCTTTCGGATAATAAATTTTCAGGACATAGAAATCGTATCGGGTGTATCCGCTCAGATTCATTCCGTTTTCAATCATATTTAAATAGTCATAATAAGGGGCACTTGCAGTTGACGCATCGAATACAAAATAAGGAGCTGTTGTTTCCTCCATTATTGCTGCCAGCTCTTCTTCATCATAGGGAATAGTTGTTGATTGAGTATTAATCGACAAAACAGCTTGTCGTTTACTTGCATCCGTAACGACAATATTTGTTTTTCCTTCTTTCCCTTGTGCTGTAATGATAATCGTATTTTCCGATGTTTGTACCGTCGCAATCGTTTCGTCCTCCGAAACGGCTGAGTACTTGCCATTGCCTTCCAATATATTAATGGTGACATCTTTTTTATTCCCAATTTTAAAATCGATATTAACAGTTTCCTCTTCCAGTACGATTTTGTCATATTGATAAACGATCACAGGTAATCGTTTTAATTGAGTTTTCTTATCCGAAATGATAATGTTGGTAGACCCCGTATTTTTACCGTATATTTCTATCCGGTCATCGTTTAACGTGACAGCGGCTATATCGGGATTAATAGAAAAAACACTATAATCGCCGTTTCCTTCTGAAATAAGCACTTCCGTATTTTCTTCCATTTTAAGATCGATAGCCTCCTTATCCAAAACGATATCTCTTCCACATAAAAAACTGTTCAATGCAGCAGGAGAATCCGCTGTATCGAACAGTTTTCAGGCGATCGGGAGTCTGTCGCTCCGGGCGGCGCCCTCGGTAAAGTTATTTAGTCTTTAAACTTAGCTTTCAAGAATTCGCGGTTTAATCGCGCAATATTCGAAATCGAAATGTTCTTGGGACATTCGGCCTCACAGGCGCCGGTATTGGTACAATTCCCGAAGCCAAGCTCATCCATTTTTGCGACCATCGATTTGGCACGGCGTGCAGCCTCAATTCGTCCTTGCGGAAGCAAGGCGAGTTGACTTACTTTAGCCGATACGAAAAGCATCGCCGAACCGTTTTTACAAGCCGCTACGCAAGCGCCGCAACCGATACAAGCAGCCGCATCCATCGCCGCTTCCGCTTTATCACGGGGGATGGGAATAGCATTTGCATCGGGAACGCCTCCCGTATTGACGGAAACATACCCTCCCGCCTGTATAATCTTGTCGAAAGCGGTACGATCGACCATCAGATCCTTTATAATAGGAAATCCTGCCGAACGCCACGGTTCTACCACAATGGTGTCGCCGTCGTCAAACTTACGCATGTGTAATTGGCAAGTCGTGATATCTTCATCGGGGCCATGAGGATGGCCGTTGATATACAAACTACACATACCGCAAATGCCTTCGCGGCAATCGTGATCGAAAACCACGGGGTTCTTACCCTCATTGATGAGTTTCTCATTGAGGATATCCAACATTTCGAGGAAAGAACTCCCTTGCGAAATATTCTCCAATGTGTATGTTTCGAAATGGCCTTTTTCTTTCGGTCCATTCTGGCGCCATACTTTTACTTTGATGTTTATATTTTTGTCCATAGGATGATGCGATTAAAAATTACGACTTATAATTACGTTGTTGCCGGACGACAAATTCATAGTCTAGAGGTTCCTTATACATAGCCGGGTCTTTATCTTCACCTTCATATTCCCAGCAAGAAACATACGAGAAGTGCTCATCGTCGCGGAGAGCTTCCCCTTCGGGCGTTTGATACTCGGTGCGGAAGTGACCTCCACACGATTCTTGCCGGTCGAGTGCATCGTGAGCCATCAGTTCGCCGATTTCGATGAAGTCGGCCAGACGCAGCGCTTTTTCAAGTTCCACGTTCAACGTACTCTTCTCTCCGGGGATACGGACATCACTCCAAAATTCTTTTTTCAATTCTTTGAGTTCGCCAATCGCTTTGCGAAGGCCATCCGCATCGCGTCCCATTCCGACAAAGCCCCACATGATATGCCCCAGTTTCTTATGAATCGAGTCAACCGAATGTTGTCCCTGTATACTCATCAAACGATCGATACGGGCATTGATTTCTTTTTCCGCCTGATCGAATTCGGGAGTATCGGTTTTGAAGTGCGGCACTTTAATTTGATCCGCCAAGTAATTCTGAATCGTATAAGGAAGGACGAAATAACCGTCGGCCAAACCTTGCATCAATGCCGATGCTCCCAACCGGTTGGCGCCGTGGTCGGAGAAGTTGGCTTCACCGATGGCAAACAATCCCGGGATGGAGGTCATCAATTCATAGTCGACCCAAATACCTCCCATCGTATAGTGGATGGCGGGATAAATCATCATCGGCGTTTCATACGGATTTTCATCGACAATCTTTTCATACATTTGGAACAGGTTTCCGTAGCGGGCTTCCACTACATCTTTGCCTAGCCGTTGAATGGCTTCGGCAAAATCCAAATAGACCGCCAAACCGGTTGTACCGACACCATATCCGGCGTCGCAACGTTCTTTAGCGGCACGCGAAGCAACATCGCGCGGGACGAGATTCCCAAAGGCCGGATAACGACGTTCCAAGTAGTAGTCGCGGTCTTCCTCTTTTATTTGAGAAGGTTTCAGTTTGCCTTGGCGGATGGCTTCGGCGTCTTCTTTCTTTTTCGGCACCCAGATACGTCCGTCGTTACGGAGCGATTCCGACATGAGCGTCAGTTTCGATTGAAATTCGCCGTGAACGGGAATACAAGTCGGGTGGATTTGCGCCATACAAGGGTTGGCGAAGTAAGCGCCTTTCTTATAACATTGCCAAATGGCAGAACCGTTGGATGTCATCGCATTGGTGGAAAGGAAGAACGTGTTGCCGTATCCTCCGGTGGCGACAACCACGGCATGTGCCGCAAAACGTTCGAGTTTGCCGGTCACCAAGTTGCGGGCGATGATTCCTCGGGCGCGCCCGTCGACGATAACGAGTTCGACCATTTCATAGCGCGTATACAACTTTACTTGTTTTTTGTGAACGGCGCGGCTTAATGCCGAGTAGGCGCCGAGTAAGAGTTGTTGTCCGGTTTGTCCCCTGGCATAGAACGTGCGGGAAACCTGAGCACCCCCGAATGAACGGTTGGCCAACAAACCGCCGTATTCACGGGCAAAGGGTACGCCTTGTGCCACACATTGGTCTATAATATTGTTCGAGACTTCGGCAAGGCGATACACATTGGCTTCGCGCGCGCGATAGTCTCCACCTTTAATCGTATCGTAGAACAAACGGTAGATGGAGTCTCCGTCATTCTGATAATTCTTGGCCGCATTTATACCGCCTTGGGCGGCAATGGAGTGAGCGCGCCGGGGAGAATCCTGAATGCAAAAATTCAGGACGTTGAATCCGAGTTCCCCGAGAGAAGCGGCGGCAGAAGCTCCCGCCAGTCCGGTTCCCACAACGATGATATCCAAGCGCCTTTTATTGGCCGGATTCACGAGTTTCTGATGGCTTTTATAATTCGACCATTTTTCTTCCAGCGGTCCTTCAGGAATTTTTGAATTTATTTGATTCATATTCTATAAGTATTATTACTTCGTGAGCGAAGCGTTAGTAAGCAAAATAAAGATAAACGGCTGTGAAGGCAAAACCTGCGCAAATAATCGTTGCAACAATATTCCCGATAACTTTGAGACGTTTCATCCATACGGTATTGTTCAATCCCACGGTTTGTAACGCACTCCAAAAACCGTGCGTAAGGTGGAACCACAATGCCACGAAAGCGATCAGGTAAATAACAACATTTACAGGGTTCTGAAAGAACGGAACCACCAGCAACGATCCTTCTACGATAGCGGTGTGGTCGCCGACGATTTCCTTAAACTGCATTTTGTACCAAAACTGCATCATGTGGAGCACCAGAAAAGCCAAAACAGCGATGCCCAACACATACATGTTTTTTGACGACCAGGTAGCGGTAGACTTGTTTGCTGTAGCATAACGGTCGTTACCCCGGGCTTTGCGGTTTTGCAACGTGAGCAGGGTCGCATAAATAATATGTACGATAAACCCGGCAGCCAAAACCAACGTCCCGACTATTGCATACCAATTAGCACCAAGAAAACGGCAGATCATATCGTACGCATCGAGCGAGAAGACCAATACCAAGTTCATGGACATGTGGAATAATAAGAAAAGAATAAGAAACAGACCGGAAATGCTCATAATGAACTTCCGACCGATAGAAGATTTGACTAGCCAACTCATAAATTTCTTGTTTTTATTTGTAGTTTAATGAATTTATTTATCGTTACTTTTGTTACACATCTACAAGATTCACCGGTCGAATGGAGACTGAATACCGTTGCGAATCATTATTGACTGCAAAAATACAATTTTTATACGGTAAAAAAGAATTATTTGCGGAAATTTTTCTTTAATCCGTTTTATTTGGAATGAATTCGTTTTGTGGGGGTGAAACAGAGAATCAGGCCTGATAATGCAACGAGCGAATGTACATATTGTACCCGTTTTGATGGCGTTTGACATAACTTTTCGTATCTTTGCTCACCGAAAAAATGGCCTCTCGTAGAGGGAGGTGAAAGAATCTACATTTCATAGTAAATTGAATCATGGATATAGTATTAAGCGGTATTCGTTCTACCGGTAAGCTGCATTTGGGTAACTATTTCGGGGCGTTACGCAATTTTATTCGCATGCAGGACGAAAACAAGTGTTTTTTCTTCGTAGCCGATATCCACTCCCTCACCACGCATCCCGACCCTCGTATGCTTCATGAGAATACAAGGAATGTGCTGGTGGATTATCTGGGGGCGGGAATCGATCCGCTGAAATCGGTGATTTATGTGCAAAGTGATGTCCCGGAAACGATGGAATTGTATTTGTACTTGAATATGCACGCTTATCTGGGGGAGTTGTCGAAAACGGTTTCGTTTAAAGATAAAGCTCGTAAGCAACCCGAAAATGTGAACGCGGGCCTGCTTACTTATCCCACGTTGATGGCGGCAGACATTCTGATCCATCATGCCGATAAAGTACCGGTGGGAAAAGATCAGGAACAACATTTGGAAATGACCAGAAGGTTTGCCCGACGCTTTAATAATTTCTACAACGTGGAACTTTTTAAAGAGCCCGTGGCCTATAACTTCGGGGAGGAATTGATTAAAATTCCGGGATTGGACGGAAACGGCAAGATGGGCAAATCGGAAGGAAATGCGATATATCTTTCCGATAGTCCGCAAGAGATTGAAAAGAAGGTCAAAAAGGCCCTGACCGACTCGGGGCCGACGGTTCCCGATTCTCCGAAACCCGATTATATCGAGAATCTCTTCACCGTGCTGCGTGCCGTATCGACACCTGAAGTGGTGAACCATTTCGATAACTTGTGGAACCGGTGTGAAATACGTTACGGCGACCTCAAAAAGCAATTGTCGGAAGATATTATCCGCTTTACCACTCCTATCCGCGAGCGTATCCTCGAAATAGAAAAAGACGAGGAATACCTTCACAAAGTCACGGCCGAAGGCGCCGATCGGGCCCGTGAGAGCGCCGCCAAGACCTTGAACGAGGTGCGGCAAGTGATGGGATTTAAAAAGTTTTGAGGCAGAGATTCAGCATGATTGATTTTAAACCCATCACTCTCTCTGATAAACCTGTTTTCGATCAATTCTTTCAACAAAACACCTATCGTTCGTCAGAATGGTGCTTCACCAATCTGTACGGGTGGGCGCATACATTCGATACCCGTTATGCTGTAAAAGACGGCTTTTTATTGGTCAAATTCATGAATTTGCAGGGCGGATGTTCGTTTTTGAAACCTTTCGGGACAGGCGATCTCAAAAAGATCATCGAAGAACTCATCGCCGAATGCGGATGTAGAAGCAATATCGAATTAGGGGCGGTTACTCCCGATATGCGGGAGGAGATCGAGGCTCTTATGCCGGGCGTTTTTGTGGCGACTCCCATACGCGACAGTTTCGATTATGTTTACGCCTCCGAAAAGTTGAGGTGTTTAAAAGGAAAGAAGTTGCAGAGTAAGCGAAATCACATCAACCGTTTCAAAAAAGAAAACGAGTGGCAATATGTGTCGCTTAACGAGCATCCCGAAATGATCGGGGCGTGCAAAGAAATGCTCCGGCAATGGTACGGGAATCACGTGAAGGCTTCGGAGCCGTCCTTGATAAAGGATTATACCACCACCACGCGTTTTCTCAAAAACTTTAAAGAACTCGGGCTGCGGGGTGGGGCGATTCTCGTGGATAATCGGGTCATTGCATTTTCTCTGGGTATCCGGTTGAGTGACGACACGTTTATAGTGCATGTCGAGAAGGCTTTTGCCGATATCCATGGTGCCTATGCCATTATCAACCAGCAGTTCGTGGAGCACGAAGCGGCACAGTTCACTTACATCAACCGCGAAGAAGATATGGGGCTGGAGTCGCTACGCAAGGCCAAATTGTCCTATCGTCCCGATATCCTGCTTGAAAAGAACCGCTTGAAGATTCCCTGACTCCCCTGTTTCCCGAAATATGCATAGAATGATACAATATGCCGATGCCACGGTAAGGCCGCAAGTGCGGCGCATGTGGAAAGATGTCTTTGGCGACACCGATGCCTTTCTGGATTTGTATTTTCGCGATAAGTACCGAGACGACCGCACGTTGGTGTATATCGAAGAAGGTGCCGTCGTGGCGTCGCTACAACTGTTGCCATACGACTTCTCTTTTTGCGGCACGGAGATTCCGGCGGCTTATTATTCGGGCGTGTGCACGCTACCCGAAGCGCGCGGAAAGGGCTATATGTCCGCTCTGATGAAAGCCAGCCTCTTCGAGTTGCAGCGGAAAAATATCGCCTTGGCTTTATTGGTTCCGGCCGAGCAGGAGCTAACCTCCTTTTATGGTTCGTTCGGCTTTTCGACCACGTTCGATGCCGGAAATATTGACTTGCCTTCACTGAAAGAACTTTCCGGACGATGGCCCGGGGACTTATTCGGGGCTTACCGGGAGTTCGATAGCTGGTTTCGAGCAAACGATATGACGGTACAGAAGTCGTTCGATGATTTCCGGGTCATTATGGAGGATGGCCGTCTGTTCGATTTTCCCGCCGCACGAAGTCTGCCCGGAATGGCGCGGGTAATCGATGCCGGGAGCTTGCTCAGGATTTTCGGAAAAGCCTATCCGGATATTTCCATCGCGCTTTCCATTACCGATTCGCTGCTGGAGCGGAACTGCATCGAATTTGCAGCCGGGAAATGCCGCGATGTGCCGTACCCTGTGGATATCGCCGGATTAGCCCAACTCTTATTGGGATATCACACGTCGGAAAAAGCGGAGCCTCTCCGTGCCGCTTTCCCCGAAAAAACGCCGCAAATGCATTTTATGTTGGAATGATTTGCATTGCCCTGCCCTGCCTGTATATCGATCAATGCACCCCCGGCCACCAACCACTCACCAGTCTCCAGTCTCCAGTCTCCAACTTCCAACCACTATACTCTAATTTAAACGGAGTAATATTTTTGCTTAGACACCTCCTATTGCAGGCGATCCGAAGCCTCTCTTTTTAGGATGTTCCGAAACGAAAAACAAGCAGCTTTGCTCATATACCGATGGTGCGAAGCTGCTTGCTACTTAAAATGATTGCGACTTGTATGATTGGATAATTATTTCGCTTTACCCGGTTCTTTTTTTCCGAATCGGTATCCGGCATGGATAAATAATCGTCTACCAATTGGTTTATTTTCTGCATAATATCGGTGTAAGGCTCTTCCCCGTTAATCAGCGCCTTCACGGCTCTTCCCGCAATGGCCCGTTCTTCCACGGGATAATCCTTGAAGAGGCTGGCCGCCTGCCATAGCTTGCGAAGCCCGAAGTCGCACCCGTGTTCCGCATCTTCCATGCCCGGGGGCGACAGGAATGCTTTTGCAACATAAAAAAACCGGCGTTACACAAAGGTAATACCGGTTTTGTTGTTATTGGAGCTCTACGGTGGTAGATCCGCGAGCCGTTATTTCATTTCAATTTCTTCTTTCAAGTCTATCTCGTTGCCGTCTTTGTCATAAAATGCATATTGCAGGAAGCCCAATTTTTGGTTGGGGACAATTTTCATTCCCACGCTGTATTTCTTTTTCCATTTGTACTTCAACGAAAATAAACCTTGCTGAATATAGGCTGCTACATAAGGATGTATGTGCAGGACAAATTTCTTCACTTTCAGTTTATTCGCCAGATAATCGATCTTTCCTTCCAACGTATCGGTGAATAAGATCGACGATTTTATTTTTCCTTTACCAAAGCAAGTGGGACATATTTCGCTTGTGGCAACTTCCATTTCGGGACGTACACGCTGCCGGGTGATTTGCATCAATCCGAATTTACTCAATGGCAGGATATTATGCCGGGCCCGGTCTTTTTCCATAAATTCCTGCATCTTGGTGAGCAGGTTGTTACGGTGTTCGCCTTTGTTCATATCGATAAAATCGACGACGATAATACCTCCCATATCGCGCAAACGCAGTTGGCGGGCAATTTCTTCGGCGGCCGCGACATTCACCATATAGGCGCTGTCTTCTTGTCCGAGCGACGATTTGTTCCGATTACCGCTATTGACATCGATCACGTGCAGAGCTTCGGTGTGTTCGATGATCAGATACGCTCCGTTCTTAAAGGTAACCGTTTTTCCAAAGAGCGATTTTATTTGTTTGGTTACCCCGAAATTATCCAAAATAGGCAGTGCACCGTTATAGGGTTTTACGACATTTTTTTTGTCGGGTGCGATAATGCTTACGTATTCGGATATTTCTTTGGTTACGTTTTTATCGTTAACGTGTATCTGCTCAAACGAGGGGTTAAAGATATCGCGCAGCAGGGCTACCGTACGCCCGGTTTCCTCGAAAATGAGCGACGGGGCTTTGGCTTTCTGTAGCTTGACGATGTTATCTTCCCATTTTTTGAGTAAGTTTTTCAACTCCGCGTCTAGTTCTGCTACTCTTTTTCCCTCGGCATTGGTGCGTATGATAACGCCAAAGTTCTTGGGCTTGATACTTTGTATCAACTGTCGCAGACGTGCACGTTCTTCGCGCGACATTATTTTTTGCGATACGGATACGCGGTCGATAAAAGGTATCAATACCATAAATCGTCCCGCGAATGAAATTTCGGCCGTCAGCCTCGGTCCTTTGGTTGAAATGGGTTCCTTGGCTATTTGCACCAATATTTCCTGCCCTACTTTCAATACATCGGAGATGGTCCCTTCTTTTTCGATTATGCGTTGCAACTTCATTTTCTGCAACTGCGGAATCTTTTTTTTGTCGCTGACGAACTTCTGAAAATACGTTATGGAGTTGAATTCGACTCCTAAATCCAAATAGTGAAGAAAAGCGTCCTTTTTGTGACCCACATCTACAAATGCGGCATTCAAGGCAGGCATAAGCTTTTTTACCCTGCCCAAATAGATGTTGCCAACGGCAAAAGATTCATCTTGCGCCTCTTGTTGCAATTCTACCAGTTTTTTATCTTCGAGAACGGCAATGGTGACTTCTTTCGGTTGAACATCTACTACAAGTTCGCTTATCACAATGTTCTGTTTTTTTTAATTCTTAAAAATGTACTATAGGCTCTGTTTTCACAACAGGCAGGAGGAGCCGCGCTCGGCTACCTCTTTTCTCTTTACGATGCTTACATATACAAAGAACAAACTTAATTGTTGTTGATCCGTATTTAAGTTTGTTCTTGTATCCGTAAGGCTAAAAAAGACTCAACTTACTTTTTCTTCTTATGTCTGTTTTTTCTAAGTCTTTTTTTCCGTTTGTGCACAGACATTTTATGCCTTTTTCTTTTTTTTCCGCTTGGCATTTTACTTGTTCTTTTTAATTGGTTGTTGTTATTATTCTTTTACCTGATTGACAAAACTCTTTGCCGGTTTAAAGGCGGGGATGTTATGTTCAGGTATGATAATCGTTGTATTTTTGGAGATATTACGGGCGGTTTTTTGTGCTCTTTTCTTCACAATAAAACTACCAAAACCTCTCAGATATACATTTTCTTTTTCAGCTAGAGACTCTTTTACTACTTCCATAAAAGATTCTACCGTTGCCAAAACCGATGCTTTGTCTACACCTGTATTCTTTGCAATTTCGTTTACAATGTCTGCTTTAGTCATCTTACTTTATATTTTAAAATTAATAATTCGATTACTGTCAGTAAAATTTTGGAATGCAAATGTATAGCTTTTTTTTTAGGGAAAAAACTAATTCAACCTATTTTTTCTCTTTTTTTGCGTTTTTTCTCCGAATAATGTATTTTTAACGTAGTTTTGTAACTGATTTGATGGTGTAGCAATGAAAAATCCCGATAACAATTTAAGTATTAGTACGCTCCTTTTGCGTTGGTACGACGTGCATAAACGCGACTTGCCTTGGCGCGGCACCCACGACCCGTATGCCATTTGGATATCGGAGATTATTCTGCAACAGACCCGGATACAACAGGGGTGGGACTATTTTGTCCGGTTTATGCGCCGTTTTCCCGATGTCGTGTCGCTTGCGCAGGCTCACGAAGACGATGTGCTCAAATTGTGGCAGGGATTGGGCTACTATTCGCGGGCACGGAATCTGCATGCGGCGGCGCAGCAAGTTGTCGACCGGTTCGGCGGGCAGTTTCCCCGTACCTACTCCGATATATTATCGCTCAAAGGTATCGGCGAATATACCGCTGCGGCGATCGCTTCCATCGCCTACAATGAGCCTTACGCTGCCGTCGACGGCAATGTGTTCCGGGTGCTTTCCCGGTTGTTCGACATCGATACGCCCATTAATACCCCGGTCGGGAAGAAGCAAATAACGGCCGTAGCCCAATCGATTTTGCATCCCCGGTTTCCAGGATTGCATAATCAGGCGATGATGGATTTGGGCGCGATGGTGTGTACGCCTGCCCAACCCGAATGCGTGGAATGCCCCTTTCAGGAAATTTGCCTGGCTTTGGCGCGTAACAAAGTTGCCGATTTGCCCGTTAAAAACCGCCTCAAAACGGTTCGGAACCGTTATTTCCATTACTTTCATATTCGTTACGGAGATAAGGTCTATATCCGCAAACGGATCGGACGCGATATTTGGAAAAACCTCTATGAGTTTCCGCTCGTCGAAACCGATGCGCCCGCAGACTTTGCCGCATTGCAGGATTCAGACGGGTTTAAACAACTTTTTTCCCCGGTAACGCAAATGACTATCCGGCACGCCATGCATCTTAAGCATGTGCTTTCCCATCAAGTGATTTATGCCGATTTCTATCAGGTGGATATCGATCCGGCAGAACAATCGCTGCAAGGGCGCGGGCTTATCGAAATACCCGGATATCGACTCGGCGAGTATGCCGTTTCGCGGTTAGTCCATAAATATATTGAAACTATTTAGCTTTGGTTACCCTAAAAGTGTAAAAAAAACAGTATTTTTGCTTTTGCAGTATTTTATACGATTATTCCATATATAAATAAAAAGTACAGTTATGTCGGTAAATAAAATTATTTTAGTAGGTAATGTAGGAAAAGATCCTGAAATCAAGTATTTTGATAATGACAACGTGAAAGCGAATTTTTCGGTGGCTACCAGCGAAAGAGGTTACACCGCGGCCAATGGCACCCAGGTTCCCGAACGGACGGAATGGCATAATATCGTTTGCTGGAGGGGATTGGCACAGGTTGTGGAAAAATTTGTGAAGAAAGGAACGCAAGTGTATATCGAAGGCAAGCTTCGTACCCGTTCGTATGACGATCAGAATGGCGTTAAGCGATATATTACGGAAGTGTATGCCGATAATATGGAGTTATTAAGTCGTAGAGGCGGAGCCCCCGAGCATTCCGACTCATCCGCAAGCAACGCCAACGAGCGTTCGTATAATGCTCCGAACTCGTCGCCCGATAGCGTTGCCGATTTGAGTAATAATGTTTCTGATGTCGATGATTTGCCATTTTAAATAATTCATCGTATTTTTGTCAAGAGAATGTTTTCATTCCTGATGATAAAGAATAAGAATTAAAACATTCTCTTTTGTTTCACTAAATTATAGTTACTTGGACCCTGACCCTTTATCGTTTTTGTTTTCGAATATATTGGCTGTAATGCCTGCTATATCCGATGCCGTTTTATGTGTCTTCCTGCTTGTACTGATTGTGGTCAATGCGATTATATCCGGTTCGGAATTCGCTTTTTTTTCCATTAATCAAAAATTGATTGACGATAGCCAAGAGGTTACCGCTACCCAAAAAACAACCCTCACAAGGCTGCTTTCCAAACCCGAAAAACTTTTGGCGACGATCGTTATTTCGTATAACCTCCTGAATATTGCCATTGCGGCGATCGCTATTTATCTGTTGAACCGGCTTCCTTATTTTTCGGGAACGCCTCTTCAGGGGCTGGTGCCGGAAGTTATCATCATCGTCTGCGGTATTGTGTTGTTTGTGGAAATATTGCCCAAGCTATACGCTTCGCACAATCCCTTGAAGTATATCGGCAGCGCTATTCCGGTGGTTGTATTGATGAATGCAGTTATCGGCCCGTTGTCCACTTTGCTGGTAAGGACGACCAATCTTTTCAATAGATCCACCATCCAGCGGAAGCACGAAATATCGATGGACAATCTTTCCAAAGCATTGGAAATTACCTCTAACGACACGATCCATGAGCAAGAGAAGGATATGCTCGAAGGCATCATCCGCTTTAAGGATAAAACCGTAGACGATATTTTTATTTCACGCATCGATATGGTGGCGCTCGACTCGCGGACTCCTTTCAGTGAGGTGATCAAGTTTATCGTCGAAGCGGGGTTTTCGAGAATTCCGGTCTATGACGAAAATCCGGATAATATTAAAGGCATTTTGTACGTGAAAGATTTGCTGGCGTATTTGGATAAAGACGATAGCTATCATTGGTTGTCTCTAATCCGCCCTGCCTATTTTGTGCCTCGCACCAAGCGGATTGACGATCTTCTCGAAGAATTCCGAGCCAATAAGAATCACATGGCGATTGTCGTGGATGAATATGGCGGTACGTCGGGATTGGTGACCATGGAAGATATTCTGGAAGAAATTGTCGGCGATATCAGCGACGAGTACGATGAGGAGACGGCCTTCTATACAAAGGCCGCCGATGGATCGTATATCTTTGAGGGCAAAACCTCTCTCGACGATTTTATAAAGATTACCGGTGTCGCGGCGGAAGATTTCGACAAAATGTCGGAGGAGGTCGATACCATCGCCGGATTATTATTGGAGTTGAAGGGCGATTTTCCCAAACGAAAGGAAATTATTGTGTATAAAAAATATACGTTCCAAGCCGAGGAAATGAACAAACGGCGTATCGTAAAGGTTCGTTATATTCCGCCGAAAGCCTGAAATCTCCTTCACCCAGAGGGGCGCTTCCCTACCGGGGAAGTCGTTCCGACTCCTCCGGTCTGGTAAATTTAAAAGAATATGTTGATAAGGAAAGAGTATATTGATGATAAAGACGGCTTTTTAGGTGTTTGGCAGATATCGGAAACGGAAGAAGAGCTTTTGCTATTGTTTCCCGAAGAGATACGCCCGGACATGGTCAAAGCGGTTTCTTCGCTCCGTTCGCCGAGGCGTATTCTCGAATGGCTTTCCACCCGCTTGTTGTTGTTCTTTCTTCTGGATGATCCAAAAAAGATACAATATAAGGAAAATGGGCGCCCTTATTTGGCGGACGGCTCCTATCATATCAGCATTTCCCATACCAAAGGTTTTGCAGCCGTCTTGTTGCACAAGACTTGCGAGGTGGGTGTCGATATCGAGATAAATTCCAACCGGGTGAATAAAATTGCCGGTAAGTTTATTTCCGAAGAAGAATATATCGATGATAAGCACCCCGTCATCCATCGTTTATTGCATTGGTCGGCAAAAGAAACCTTATTCAAACTCATGGATAAAGAAGGGGTTGACTTTCGCAAAGATCTTCATATTTTGCCCTTTACTCCCTGTGAGAAAGGGATTCTTCAGGCGATTGTGACAACGGATCAATTCCTGAATCGGGTTCGGATTCATTACGAAGTCTCTCCTGATTATGTTCTTACCTGGACGCTCTCTTCAAGGGATGTTGCCGTTTAACCGCTTCAAGCGGGTTAGGCCGGTAAATGGTTGGTGCGATCATTAACCTGTACGGCATAAAGCCTTTATAGACGTAAAAAGCGCCATAGATTATTATCTACGGCGCTTTTCCTATTAATTAAACGGTAAAGAACATTTTATGCATTCAACGATACTCGTTTGAAAACAGTAACCTTCAGGTCTTTATCGTGTTGTTTCAAAAACTGCTCAATGGTGTGCTTGTTGTCTTTGACATATTCTTGTTGAAGCAGAGTAGCTTCTTTATAGAATTTTTGCAAAGCTCCTTCTGCGATACGATCCAGCAAGTTTTCAGGTTTACCGGCTTCACGGGCTTTGTCGCGAGCGATCGATAATTCTTTTTCCTTAATATCTGCCGGTATTTCTTCCGCCGTAATTGCGATCGGATTCATTGCGGCAACTTGCATCGCAATGTCTTTGGCGACATGCTCGTCCACATTGGGCTTGTTAAAACCCACAATGGTCGCTAATTTATTCCCCATGTGGATATAGGAATATACCGAAGGTGCGGTGATATGTTCATAATATCCTAATTCCATTTTTTCGCCTGTCGCACCGATTTTGTCGGTGATAAGTTGAGAAACGGTTCCTTTATCAAGGTTGAGAGCTAATAAATCCTGAAGAGTTGCCGGTTTGTATTGAATCGCGGCGTCTAAAAACTGTTGAGTAAGCGCAATGAATTCTTCATTTTTCGCCACAAAGTCCGTTTCGCATTGTAGGGCTACGATCGCGGCAAATTCGCCTTCTGTTTTCGCCAATACACATCCTTCGTGTGCTTCGCGGTCTTCGCGTTTAGCGGCAACAGCCTGTCCTTTCTTACGGATAATTTCCATTGCTTTATCGAAATTACCGTTTGCTTCGTTCAGAGCATTTTTGCAATCCATCATTCCCGCGCCGGTCATTTTGCGCAAGTGTTGGATGTCTGCCATTGTAACTGCCATATTCTTTTTTATTATAAGTTTATATTTTATTCGTCGACATCGACATCTTCGTCTTTCGCATATCTGCTCACTACCGCCGCATTCATTGCTTCTTTGTCTTCTTTAGGGATAATACCCTCTTTCTTCAATGCTTTTGATTTGCGTTCTCTGCGTGAAGGTGTCTTTTCTTCCTGTTCTTCGTTTTCTTCAGCTGCTGCCGCATCGGCTTTTTCAACTTTACGCTCGTCCAGGCCTTCTTTTATTGCATCGCAAACATATGTCAAGATGAGGTCGACCGCTTTCGCTGCATCATCATTTGCCGGAATGACAAAATCAATATTGGTCGGATCGGAATTGGTATCGACAATGCCAAATACCGGAATTCCAAGTCGATTCGCTTCTTTTACGGCAATTTGCTCTTTCATTACGTCTACAATGAACAGAGCGGAAGGAATACGGGTTAAATCCTGAATAGAACCTAACGTCTTTTCCAATTTTGCCCGTTGGCGAGTCACTTGGAGTTTTTCGCGTTTGGAGAGCGTATCGAAAGTTCCGTCTTTAATCATTTTATCGATGTTGCCCATTTTCTTCACCGCTTTGCGGATGGTTGGGAAGTTGGTTAACATTCCACCCGGCCAACGCTCTATGACGTAAGGCATATTTACGCTTTGGGCTTTTTGTTCAACGACGGGTTTGGCTTGTTTTTTTGTTGCAACGAAAAGGATTTTCTTTCCTGATTTTGCAATTTGTTTCAGTGCGGCCGAAGCTTCTTCGGTTTTTGCAATTGTTTTATAAAGATCGATAATGTGGATTCCGTTACGTTCCATAAAAATATAGGGAGCCATAGCGGGATTCCATTTTCTTTTCAAGTGTCCGAAATGTGCACCGGACTCAAGAAGTTGGTCAAATTCTAATTTTGCCATGTTTGTTTTTTACTGTTTTATTCGTTTACATTCTTTTTCTAACTCGAATCACAAGGTAAATTATCCTTTTTCCTTTGTTGAAAAAATCGGAAGGATAACGTCCTTATGATTTAGATACTAAACGTCTTGGTCGGATAGAACGATTCGACGGATATCGTTCTCAATTGCTTTATGCAACGAAATGCAGGAAGCAATCGTTCCAAAAGTTAACGTTTCGAGAATTGAAATCTCTTTCTTGCTTTCGGACGTCCCGGTTTTTTACGCTCTACTACGCGTGAATCGCGTGTTATAAAGCCTTCAGCTCTTAAAGCGGGTTTATCCTCAGGGTTTATCTTTACCAGTGCGCGTGCAATCGCCAATCTTGCAGCTTCCGATTGTCCTTTGTAGCCACCTCCGTTTAGGTTGATATTGATATCATATTTTTCTGCTACATTGAGCGTATTCAACGGTTGCTTTACGACAAATTGGAGGATAGAAGAAGGGAAATATTCATTGAGATCGCGGTTATTGATCGTAATCTTACCGGTACCCTCGTTGACGAATACACGAGCTATTGCGGCTTTGCGTCTGCCTATTGCGTTTACGATGTCCATCTTTTTTATTTAAGAGAATTAATATCTGTTTTTTTGGGTTGTTGGGCTTGATGCGGATGCTCACTTCCGGCATATACGAACAAGTTGTTCAGAATGCTATCGCCAAGTTTATTCTTCGGGAGCATTCCCTTTACGACTTTGCGGAAAAGTCTGTCCGGACTCTTCTTCATTAAATCGGCCGGGCTGGATTCCCTTTGTCCTCCGGGATAGCCCGAATAACGCAGATATACACGATCGTTCCATTTATTGCCGGTCAATTTTACTTTATCGGCGTTAATGATAATCACATTGTCGCCGCAATCTACGTGCGGAGTAAAACTTGCTTTGTATTTGCCTCTCAAAAGTTTCGCAACTTTAGAACAAAGACGTCCGAGGACTTGCCCAGTTGCATCTATCTCAACCCATTCTTTCTGTGCCGTTTCCTTGTTCACAGAAATGGTTTTATAACTCAAAGTATCCACTTTCGTTTAATTTTTTTAATTAGTAATATAAAAATAAGCTGATTTTCCTTCCGCTTCTTATCTTATCTTGCTAAGGGATAAAATAGTTAAATAAGAAGCTTTAAATCAAACTTTTAACGGATGAAACTAATAATCGGACTGCAAAGTTACGATATTCCAGAATATTAGCAAAAAATAATGGGGCTTTTTTCGTCTTTTGCTGTAATTTTCTTTGTTTTAGTGATTCTTATTCTGAGCGTAAGATTCGACCCTCTTCTTAACGATTATTTCCCGGCACCCGTTTATTCCGGCCCTGTCTTGGACTATTTTTCGGGCTTTTCAACTTTGCCCTCCATCCGACACGTGCTTCGCGTGTACCTATTTAATTTAATCGGTTGGATAATCATGAAATCGTTAGTTCCTACCTATCAAATTATCAAAGAAATGTAAGCATTTTTTTTCTTTGAGGCTGTTCTTTTTTGGGGAAAACGGTAAAAGTTTTCCTGAAAGTCCTATTGAAACTACGGTTAATTCATTACTTTTGTGATGTTTTCGGGAAAACGTTCTCTTCTTTTTAATTTCTTGATTATGAGAATAAGAATCTGTTTAAAGGCGAAGAATATTTTCATTGCCGCCCTTTCGGGAGAAATTTAAACAGTTTCCAAGAGTTCAAGAAAATCTTCCGAGATGAATAGATAATTAAATGATGATAAAAAAGCCCATGAAAATTGGAATACTTACTTCGGGGGGCGATTGCCCCGGCATAAACGCAACGATTAGAGGCGTAGGTAAAACAGCAATCAATCACTATGGTATGGACGTTATCGGAATCTTAAACGGATTTTCGGGATTGTTGTACAAAGATGTTATTGAACTGACCGATCCATCGCTTTCGGGAATACTCAATTTGGGAGGAACCATATTAGGTACGGCTCGGGAAAAAACTTTTCGCAAGATGATCACTTCCCCTGATGAGAAGGATCATCAACAGATCAAAGAGTGCTATCACGAATTAGGCCTCGACGGACTGGTCTGTATTGGAGGAAATGGTACGCAGCGGACCACATGGATGCTGTCCAAATTAGGGCTGAATGTTATTGGAGTTCCCAAAACGATCGATAACGACGTTTACGGGACGGATATTACTTTCGGCTTCGATTCGGCGGTAAGTATAGCCACGGATGCCATCGACCGGTTGCATTCCACTGCGAGTTCGCATCGCCGGGTAATGGTGATCGAATTAATGGGGCATCACGCCGGATGGATTGCTTTGCATGCCGGGATGGCCGGGGGGGCAGATATTATTCTTTTGCCCGAACTTGGATACAGAATGGAGGCAATAATGTGTAAAATCAACAAACGGATGGAATTAGGAAAAGCGTATTCGATTGTTGCCGTAGCCGAAGGCATTAAAATTAAAGACAGTAATGAGCGCCCGGCTATTTATTTCGCCCGTAAGATCGAGGAGGAAACGGGTTTTGAAACACGCGAAACGGTGTTGGGATACATTCAACGCGGAGGCTCTCCTACCGCTTACGACCGTATTTTAGGGACGATGCTCGGAGGCCATGCTGCGAAACTTATCCATGAAGGTAAGTTCGGGCGCATGGTTGCCAAAATTGATAATAAAATAACGGATGTTTCGTTGGAAGACGTTGCCGGTAAGTTGCGGTTGGTTAGTTCCGACACCCCGCTGGTCTTACAAGGAAAGCGGATGGGTATTTCTTTTGGAGTATAGATCTCTTTCCGGCTTTTACCGAGGGTGTCGAAGCGATACCCTCGAGTATTTTTACGGTTATTCGCCGGGTAAATCCTGAAAACTTACTCCTAACTGTTTATCAAGAGCCTCGTTGGAATCTTCGTTCTTTTGGTGCGTGATTTGTTCTTGCAAAAGATTACTTTCACGCAAATTCCTTATTGCTATTTTTGCCGCCACTTGATGGGATTCTTTTTTTGAATAGCCTTTTCCCGAGCCGATGTTCATGCCTCCCACCATGACACAGGATTCAAAGACCGGGTTGTTTTGCGTGTCGTAAGATGCGTTGACGACTTCAAAGAGGACATCCACTTTATTTTTTTGTCCCCACTCGATAAGCCTTGATTTGAAATCGACCTCGCTTTTAAGCATTTTATCCATATTGAGGTGTTGCCTGATGAGGGTTTCGAACACGAATCTCTTGGCCACGCGATATCCCTGATCGAGATAAATGGCTCCGATAAGCGCTTCCAAAGCGTCGCCATAGATGTTGGTATTGTGAGCCAGATTGCGGGTGGAAGATATGATTAATTTGTCCAGGCCCATTTCCATTGCGATTTTGTTCAAAGTCTCGCGTTGAACAATGCGGGAACGCGTACTGGTCAGGAAGCCTTCTTTTTTTTGCTCGAATTGTTTATAAAGGATATCGGCCACGATGGCATCGAGGATGGCATCTCCCAAGAATTCAAGACGCTCGTTGTTCACCCATTTTCCCTTTTTAGAGCGGATGGATGAAGAACGATGAGTCATGGCTTCTTTGTATAGGTGAATTCTATCGGGATAGAAGCCTAAGATAGTATAGAAAGAAAGGTAAGGCTCTTTACCTTTATGAGGAATAGCCTTAATCCTTTTTATGAATCTTCTAAACACATTAATGGGTATATTTCTTAAGAATTACACTGGCATTGTGTCCGCCGAACCCAAAGGTGTTGGACAACGCCGCATTTATTTCTCTTTTCTCCGGTTTGTTGAAGGTGAAATTCAGCTTATAGTCTATTTCCGGATCATCATCCCCTTCGAGGTGATTAATGGTCGGGGGAACCGTTTGATTTCGGATCGCCAATATAGACAAAAGAGCCTCTAAAGCTCCGGCTGCTCCCAACAAATGCCCGGTCATCGACTTCGTTGAACTGATATTCAGTTTGTAGCTATGTTCTCCAAAAACGTCCAAGATGGCTTTTACTTCGGAGATATCCCCTACGGGAGTCGACGTACCATGTACATTGATATAGTCGATATCTTCAGGTTGAAGATCGGCATCTTCCAATGCATTTCTCATCACCAGCTTAGCCCCTAATCCCTCGGGATGCGAAGCGGTGAGGTGATAGGCGTCGGCCGACATGCCTCCTCCGGCGATCTCGGCATAAATAGTGGCTCCCCGGGCAATCGCATGGTCGAGTTCTTCGAGAATGAGCGCCGCGCTGCCTTCCCCCATCACAAACCCGTCGCGACTGGCGCTAAAAGGCCTCGACGCCGTTTCGGGCTCGTCATTTCGGGTGGACAAGGCATGCATGGCATTGAATCCGCCCACCGCAGAAGGGCTAATCGTAGCTTCGGCCCCGCCGGTAACAATCGCATTCGCTTTTCCTAACCGGATGAGATTGAAAGCGTCTACTATCGCATTTGTAGAAGAAGCGCAAGCCGATACGGTTGCGTAATTAGGTCCCCTCAGTCCGTAAATCATAGAGATATGGCCGGCAGCGATATCCGCTATCATTTTCGGAATGAAGAAAGGATTGAACCGAGGGCCTTTGTCTATATTTACATAATATCCGCCGACTTCTTCTTCGAATGTTCTGATGCCACCGATTCCGGCAGAAAAAATCACCCCGATACGATCTTTATTTTCTTTTTCAAGATCCATCCCGGAGTTTTCCATCGCTTCTTTCGCAGCGGCGACGGCCAACTGTGCATACCGGTCATATTTCCGTTGCTCTTTCCGGTCAAAAAGCTTACTGGGGTCAAAGTCCTTGACCTCGCAAGCAAATTGCGTTTTAAAAGCAGATGCATCAAAATGAGTAATAGGCCCGGCTCCGCTTTTTCCGGCAAGTATATTCGTCCAAGTTGTTTGGACATCATTACCCACCGGTGTTACGGCACCCAAGCCTGTTACTACGACTCTTTTTAATTCCATATAAATAATTATAGGAAAGAATTATTTAGAGTGTTGTTCTATGTAAGTAATGGCGTCACCTACAGTAGAGATTTTTTCTGCTTGATCATCCGGAATGGAAAGATTGAATTCTTTTTCAAATTCCATGATCAATTCAACAGTGTCGAGAGAGTCGGCTCCCAAATCGTTGGTGAAACTAGCTGTTTCCGTTACTTCTGATTCTTCAACACCTAATTTGTCTACAATAATCGCTTTTACTCTTTGTGCTACTTCGGACATAACTTTTGATATTAATGAATAAATAAAATTTTCTTTTTAAATTTGTGCGTGCAAAGTAAGGCAATTTTTCTGTAATTGCACAACTTTTTATAGATTAAATTCAATTTTTCTGCACAAAATATAGTTTTTTGTGCATATTATAAGGTCGTTTTATGATTCGTATAGCCCTGTTTGCGTCGGGAAACGGTAGTAATGCCGAGAATATCGCCCGATATCTTCAAGATAGTCCCGAAATGGAGATTGCGCTTATTCTTTCTAATCGGAAGAAAGCCTATGTCCATGAGCGTGCGGCTAAGTTGAAAATACCTTCTCGTACCTTTTCGAAAGAAGAATGGATGGACGGAGAGCGTATTTTGGAAATATTACGGCAAGACCGTATCGATTTTATTGTGTTGGCCGGATTTCTATTGAAAGTGCCGGCCCGGCTGTTAGCCGCTTATCCTCGCCGGATCATCAATATTCATCCGGCGTTACTGCCTAAATACGGAGGAAAAGGGATGTATGGCGACCGGGTTCATCAAGCCGTTGTGGAAGCCGGGGAGAAAGAGTCGGGTATTACGATTCATTTTGTAAATGAACGGTACGACGAAGGCGCCATTATTTATCAGGCCACTTGTCGCGTGGCTCCGGAAGATTCTCCCGAGCAGGTTGCGGCGCACGTGCATGAATTGGAATATATGCATTTTCCGCGTATTGTGAAAGAGGTGGCTCTAAGGGAGACGGGGAGACTGAGAGACTAGGAGACGGGGAGACAGGGAGACAGGGAGACTGAGAGACAAGGAGACGGGGAGAAAAATAAATAGATCGCATGGAAATGTAGAAAAAAGTCGTATCTTTGCAACCGCATCTTGCGGCTGTGGCGTAATTGGTAGCCGCGCTAGACTTAGGATCTAGTGACGAAAGTCGTGGGGGTTCGAGTCCCTTCAGCCGCACGCAAAAACCGGAAACCTGTCGTTTATTCAAACGGCGGGTTTTTTGTTTTTTTACAGGGATGTCGCCGAAACTGTTTTTTCCATTGGAGAAAGGGCCGCCATTCTCTTTATTTTCCGTAACTGATATAGAAAGGTCAGAATGGTTACCACAAAAGCGATGGAATCCGCTACGGGCATGCTTACGAATACGCCGTCGAGAGCATAGAAAAGCGGTAATACCAGCAGGGCGGGAACCAGAAATATGAGTTGGCGCGTAAGCGACAGGAAAACCGATATTTTGGCTTTACCTATCGACTGGAAAAAGTTACTGATCACGATTTGAGGCCCGACAATAGGGAATGCGGCCATGGTTATCCGTAATCCCCGCTCCGAAATGCGCATCATTTCGAGGTCGTTGGTAAACAGTTTGACAATCCATCCGGGAAATAATTCTCCCAATAAAAATCCTGTCGTTGTAATGGTCATCGCGCCGATAAGCGTATACTTCAATGCTTTGAAAGATCGGTCGAGTTGCCTTGCTCCGTAATTATACCCAACGATGGGTTGCATGCCCATTGTCAATCCGATGACAATCATGACGAATAAAGTCGCCACGCGGTTGATGATGCCGTAAGCTCCCACGGCAAGATCGCCGCCGTATTTGATGAGACTGCCGTTGATGACGGAAACGACCAAACTCGAGGTAAGATGCATCAGGAACGGCGATATGCCGATGGCCATCATGGAGCCGATGGTCTTTAGGGATAAACGGTAGATTCCTTTTTCAAAATGAATGTAATTGTTTTTATTCAAAAAATGTATTCCTACCCAGATCAAGCCCGTGAATTGCGAAAGAACCGTAGCCAATGCCGTCCCTTTCATCCCCCATCCGAAGACGAAAATAAACAAAGGCGCCAGGATGATATTGACGGCAACGGTGAGGAACGACGACAGCATCGCCTTCTTCGGATAACCGCTTACCCGCATCATGTTGTTTAACGAGAAAAATACGAAACCGATAGGCGTTCCGAGCAGATAAACCCACATGAAATCGTAGGCATACGGCAACAGCGCTTCGCTTGCCCCGAACAAACGCAGTATCGGTTCGAGGAAAATGAAGGTAGTTCCACCCAGAATAACGGCATTCAAGGCGTTGATGATCGTTACGTGCGCCAAAATACTGACGGCCCCGTGTTCGTCTTTTTGCCCGAGCCGGATGGAGGTAAGGGTGGCGCCGCCTACCCCGATAAGCGTGGAAAAAGCCATCAGGATATTCATCAGGGGAAAGGTGACGGCCATTCCCGACAGTGCCATGGCGCCGATGCCTTGCCCTATGAAAATGCTGTCGATGATATGGTAAAGGGAAGTGACGACCATTCCGATAATCGCCGGAAAAGAATATTGCCCGAGCAATTGCCTGATATCCCCGCTGCCCAAGAGGTGCGGATTGTTTGTATTATTTTGGCTCAGCGTGTTTTTTATATCCATAAATAGAAAGCAAAGATATAAAAAATAATGATGAAGAGCCGTTTGTTTTAAGGCGCTTGATCGAGGGCGTTGCTCCGGCCGGCACCTTCGATAAAGGGAATATAAAAAAATAATTGTAGCTTTGCAGGCAAATTGAAAAATAATGAGCAGGACTATCCTTGAATTTCTGGACGAATCGGTAAAGAAGTATGCCGACCGTCCTTTTCTATATGAAGCGAAGAGCGGATCGGAATATACCTCGTTGACGTATCGTCAGGTGCAGGAACAATCGAAACAATTTGCCGCAGGGTTACTTTCTTTGGGCGTGCAGGCGGGCGACCGCATCGCGCTGTTGTCGGAAGGCAAGAACAATTGGGTGATCGGCGAGTTGGGCATCTTGCATGCCGGGGCTATTTGTGTGCCGTTGTCGGTTAAACTGGAGAGCGAACAAGATATCAGCTTCCGCCTGAACCATTCCGAAACCCGTATGGTGTTGGCATCCGATCAGCAAATCGCCAAGTTGCGGAGAATGAAAAATGCGTTTCCTACCGTGGAGCAATATATCCTGCTCGATGAAGAGGACGGGATTGAAAAGGATGAACTGCTGTTCGATACGGTGATTGAAAAAGGCGTTCAGGCGTTGACGCAAAACCCGTTGTTTCTCGACGAACGAATCCAAGGCGTCACTCCCGAGTCGCTGGCCAATATTTCGTACACCTCCGGGACGACGGCCAATCCGAAAGGGATTATGCTTACCCACAGTAACTATGTATTCAATGCCGAACAATCGGTCGATCATATAAAAGGCATTCCGTCCCATTTCCGCACCTTGTTGATTCTGCCCTGGGATCATTCGTTCGGGCATACGGCCGGAATCTATTCGTTTATGAAATGCGGAGCCTCGATAGCTTCGGTTGCGATGGGCAAATCGCCGATAGAAGTGCTGCGGAATGTTCCGAAAAGCCTGAAAGCCATCAATCCGCACATGATGATGAGTGTGCCGGCGTTGGCCGCGAACTTCCGCAAGAATATCGAAGCCGGCATCGAAAAGAAAGGAAAACGAACCGCCACCTTGTTTCGAAAAGCATTGAAACTGGCGTATACCTATAATAAAGAAGGATTCAATAAAGGAACCGGTGCGCGGTTCTGGATGAAACCCCTACTGTCGGTTTACGACCGGTTGATATTTTCGAAAGTGCGGCAATCGTTTGCAAGCAACATGGCGTATTTCATCGGCGGCGGGGCGTTGCTCGATATCGAATTGCAGCGGTTCTTCTATGCGATCGGCATCCCCATGTATCAAGGGTACGGATTGTCGGAAGCGACGCCCGTCATTTCGGCCAACAGCGCCCACGCGCACAAACTCGGATCGTCGGGTAAACCGTTGCCGCGCATGGATATTCAGATTGTGGATGAAACGCTGAAAGAAGTGCCGGCGGGCGAAAAGGGCGAAATCATGATCCGTGGCGGAAACGTGATGAAAGGCTATTGGAAGAATCCCGAAGCAACCGCCGAAACTCTTGTAGACGGATGGCTGCGTACAGGCGATATGGGCTATCTCGATACGGACGGTTATTTATATGTATTAGGGCGGACAAAATCGTTATTGATCGGCGATGACGGAGAGAAGTTTTCGCCGGAAGGCATCGAAGAGTCGATTATGGCGACGTCGCCTTATATCGAGCAGTGTGTACTGTATAATAATCAACGTCCGTATACGACGGCGCTGATCGTGGTGAATCGCGACGAATTGAAAAAGCGTACTTCCGACCCGCAGGAAGCCGCCCGCATTATCGAACAAGAGGTCGGCGCCTATCTGAAAGGCGGAAAGCATGACGGGTTGTTTCCCTATCGGTGGCTTCCTTCGGCTTTCGCCGTATTGGAAGAGCCTTTTACGGAGAAAAACGGATTGGTCAACTCTTCGCTGAAGATTGTGAAGCATAAAGTGTATTCGGCTTACGCGGGGCGCATCGAAGGACTGTATACGGCGGAAGGAAAAAAGGCC
>ENA-UOOM01000395-UOOM01000395.1-fermentation-metagenome-genome-assembly--contig:-NODE-395-length-51739-cov-21.465657_pt1 | contig 51739 bp, 41 predicted proteins | sample MGYA00245781_ERZ724031 | MGnify/ENA primary metagenome ERZ724031 (study PRJEB28704, sample SAMN03018317) | fermentation metagenome | biome: anthropogenic terrestrial biome; feature: soil; material...
GAGACTTTGTTTATTAATGTGTTAGAGTGCATAAAATGTATATAATAGATTGTTATTAAGTTTTAATTTCAAATTCCTATAATAAGTTAACTTTAATGGAATAGGCATAAATACAAAGATAACATTTTTTTTATTGAGAATCCCAACCTATATGGTGACATTTTCGGGCAGGCAAAAAAAAATCACGTATGCGAAATACGTGATTACCTAAAACTAATCTTATGAGAATGAAAAATCTCTTTTTAAGAGACCAGGGTGGAAAACGGGGCTCGAACCCGCGACCTTCGGAACCACAATCCGACGCTCTAACCAACTGAGCTACAACCACCATTTTGTTTTGCGATTGCAAAGATACAACTTTTTTAGTTATTATGCATCAAAAACCTCCAAATTTTTAAAAAACTGATACTGGAAATTATTACTTATAAAAAATTAGTATATTTGGTGTTGTTTTAATCAAAAGAACCGAATAAATGGAGAAAGGAAGAGTAAAACTATCCATAATGGGGATTTCGTTCAGTCAGGTTCAAGCCGGCGCTTATGCACTTATATTTTCTGAAGAAAATGGTATACGCCGTCTTCCAATTGTTATCGGAACACCCGAAGCTCAGTCAATCGCTATTGTAATGGAGGGTATAACGCCACCCAGACCATTATCACATGACTTAATGTGTTCAATATTTAAGGAACTTAACATCAAATTAAAAGAAGTTGTTATTTATAAATTTGAGGAAGGTGCATTCTTTTCAGAATTGTTACTCGAACACAAAGACAAAGAATATAAAATAGACTCTCGAACCTCTGATGCTGTTGCACTGGCAATACGCACCAATTCACCCATATATACAACAGAGGAGATAATGCAGAATATGGCAATCATTTTTGATGAACAAGCCACTTCGGCACAGGATGACTCATCTGGTGATGACATTGAAATAAATAATGAAGAGGAATTATCAAGCCTGCGTCTTGATGCACTAAAACACCGTCTGAGGGATGCTGTTAATGAAGAAAACTATGAATTAGCAACTCGTTTGCGAGATGAGATAAACCGTAGAGAAAATAGATCCTGATTTAATAAAATAATGTCTTTCAATCTTTTTTATAGTCCTGATATTAATGATAATCTCCAGCTTCCGGAGTTTGAATCGCAGCATTGCGTAAAAGTCCTGCGCATGAAAGCCGGCGACAACCTGACAGTTACTGACGGAAAAGGTTATTTTTATAATTGTATTTTGGTACATGCTGATTCTAAAAACTGTACTGTTAGTGTCCTTGAACGTTATGAAATCCCTGCTGTCAGGAATTTTAAACTACATATTGCTTTTTCTCCTACTAAACAAATGGATAGAAATGAATGGTTTATTGAAAAAGCAACTGAAATAGGTATTGACAGATTCACTCCTCTGAAATCATACTATTCTGAAAGGAAGGATGTAAAAACTGAAAGACTGCAAAAAATTGCTGTAGCAGCTCTAAAACAGTCTCAGCAAGCCTTGCTTCCTGAAATTGATAATCAAATGATTTTTAATGAATTCATTACAAAGCCATATAAATCAAAAAAATTTATTGCTCACTGTCACGAAAAGCCTAAGAGTCCATTAGCTAAATTATATAATAAGGGTGAAGATGCACTTATACTTATTGGACCTGAAGGTGATTTTAGTGAAAATGAGGTAGAAGATGCAATTAACAATGGTTTTGAACCTATAAGTTTAGGTAATACACGACTTCGGACAGAAACTGCTTGTCTGGTTGCTATGCACACTATTCATGTAATTAATAATCAATAAAAGACGTATTACAATGAAAAAGATATTTCTTGTTATTTCTATTGGATGCCTACTTATTCTGACAGGATGTAATAGCCAGGGTAATAAAGAACTTCCCAGAATTGCTATTGCAGGAATAGCTATTGAATCCAGTACTTTTTCACCGGCAGTGACTAATGAAGAAGCTTTCAGAGCTCGTGAGGGTATAGATGTATTTAGCTATTATCCCTTTATGGATGCAGATTCAGGAATAATTGACAGAGCTATATGGTTACCAACTTTACGTGGACATGCTATGCCGGGTGGAATCGTTACTCAAGAAGCCTACGAATCACTGGTATCTAAAACATTAAAAATGCTCGAAGCAAATCTTCCTTTAGACGGATTGTTTTTTGATATCCATGGAGCTATGAGTGTTCAAGGAATTGATGACCCGGAAGGTGATTTTTTAGTTAGAATCAGAGAACTGGTTGGGACTGATGTTTTAATTTCAACAACTATGGATCTGCATGGAAGTGTATCACCAAGATTAGCACAAAACACTGATCTCATTACCTGTTACCGCCTTGCTCCTCATGAAGATGCTATTGAAACTAAAAAAAGAGCTGTTACAAATTTACTTAACAGACTGGAATCAGGAAAAGGTAAACCTGCTTATAAAGCATTTATTCCGGTTCCTATTTTACTCCCCGGTGAAAAAACCAGTACACGTATTGAGCCCGGTAAAGGCTTATATGAACAAATACCTAATCAAATTGATGGCAACAAAGTTATCGATGCATCGATCTGGGTGTCATATCCATGGGCGGATGAACCTCGAAATCACGGGGTAGTAGTAGCTTATGGTGATGATAAAGAAGCAGTGGGTAAAGCTGCTGAAACATTAGCACAATATTTTTGGAAAGTAAGGGATAAATTTGAATTTGTTGCACCAACAACTTACCTGGATGATGCACTTGACAAAGCTTTCAAAAGCAATGTACAACCATTTATTATTAGCGACATGGGCGACAATCCAACTGCAGGGGGTGCAGGTGATGTTACATGGACTTTACATGAGATCTTTAAACGACCAGAATTCAAAGATATTGACAGTAAAAAACTTATCTATGCTTCAATACCTGGACCTGAACTCATAAAAAAAGCTCTGGAGATTGGCGTAGGTGGTCAAATTGATGAAATGGCAGGAGCAGAAGTGGATAATCGTTTTGCACCACCTATCAGAATAAAAGGAGAAATTACTGCTATTAAAGAAAGTAATAGCAATACAGAGGTAGTCGTTAAAACAGGAAATATTTATACTATCGTTACTGAAAAAAGAAATGCTTATCACTACGTGAGTAATTTCACTGATCTGGGTCTAAATCCAAAAGAAACAGATATACTTGTAGTTAAAATTGGTTATCTAACTCCTGAATTGTATGATTTAAGAGCTGACTGGTTGATGGCATTAACTCCAGGAGGTGTAGACCAGGATTTAATGAGACTGCCATACAAAAGAATAAATCGCCCCATGTATCCGCTTGATCCTGACATGGCTGACCCGGATCTTAGTGCCCGATTTATACCGCTTTCGGATGAAATAAGGTATTATTAATGAATAATTTCGTATAACATAGATCTGATTATCTAATATAACTGTATTAGTATTAGAAATGAATGACAAAAAAGGAGCGATATAAAAAAGTACTGGACTGGTTTGAAGAAAATGTAGAATCGGCAGAGACGGAGCTGCATTATGAAAATAATTATCAGTTGTTGATAGCAGTAATTTTATCGGCACAATGTACGGATAAGAGAGTGAATATGATAACACCGCCGCTCTTTAATGACTTTCCTACAGTGGAAACAATGGCCGAGACATCACCTGAAGTAATCTATGAATATATAAAATCATGTACTTACCCAAACAACAAGTCAAAGAGCCTTGTTGGAATGGCAAAAAAAATTGTAAATGATTTTAATGGAAAGGTTCCTTCAGACATCGATTCACTGTTATCAATTCCAGGTGTAGGAAGAAAAACAGCAAATGTTATATTAGCTGTTGCTTTTGACAAGCCGGCAATGCCCGTGGATACACACGTATTTCGTGTAGCTAACAGAATTGGTTTGACAAATAATTCAAAAAGTCCTCTTCAAACAGAGAAAGAACTTATTAAGTATATTCCTGAGAAATTGCAGTCTAAAGCACACCATTGGCTTATACTTCATGGTAGATATACATGCGTAGCCAGGAAACCTAAATGTGATGTTTGCGGTTTAAAATATTGGTGCAAATATTACAAATCAAACCCCTTGGCTTAAACTTACTGAGTCAGTATCTGACACATAAAGTTTATCTACATACTGCAAACTATCCAGTTCCGAAAAGACCTTGTTATAAACCATCATAAAGCTATCCCTCAATTCTGGTCTTACAGGCAATGATGGTGGTGCTTCCATTGTAAGAGGATTAATAGGCTGATTATTTTTGTGTACCCTGAAATCAAGATGTGGACCTGTTGACAGACCGGTAGAACCGACATAACCTATTACTTCACCCTGAGCTACTCTGGCTCCCTTCTCAACACCCTTTGCAAACTTACTCAAATGCATATATGTTGTTGTATATACAGCGTTATGTTTAACCTTTAAATAATTGCCGGCACCATTTGCTTGATAAGATTTTTCAACAACTACTCCATCGCCAATTGACTTTACTGGCGTTCCTGTTGGCGCAGAATAATCTACTCCGTGATGAGCACGGTATCTCTTCAAAATCGGATGAAACCTGGCGTTAGAAAATCTAGAAGATATCCTGTAAAAATCTAGAGGGGACTTTAAAAATGCTTTACGTAGACTATTACCATCTTCATCAAAATACTCTATTATAGAATCTTGCTGAAACGGTACTGCTCTGAACTTCTTACCCTGATGAGTAAAAGCAGCCCCTTCAATTGATGCTATATCTACAAAAGTAGTATCATCAATATATGCAACATCATACATTAATCTGAATGAATCTCCCTGTTTTACATCAAAGAAGTCAACTTGCCAGGCAAATATATCAGATAGTTTTAATGCAAGTAAAACGGGTGCACCAGCATCTACAAGTGTATTCCACAGGGATGATGTAATTGTGCCTTCAACATATTCTCTTCGAAGTGTTACTGGTTTTGAAGATTCATACGCTGATATTTCCTCTCGGCAAAGATCTATTACTACGAAATCAGTTCTATTCTTTTCAAATACCAAGTATTGAATAGCTTGTGTACTGTCTTGAGCTGTTATTGTTGAATATGTGTTACCAATCTGAAGTTTAGATGGTGGATATAAGGGTTCCATTATTTGACAAATATCCTCTATTTCTGACCCGGTAAATCCCAAATTAGATAAAATTGGAGCCAGTAAGTCGCCTCTTTCTATTGTAAAATTGTTAACATCCAGAGAATCAACACAGATTCCATATTTATAAATACTTGTATCTATATATTCATCACCTGATTCAATATTTTGTTCCTGCTTTAATCCGCATGAGTTTAACAATATAACTAAAGACAATGTTATAATTAATACTATTCCTTTTTTATCGCTCAATTCAAACATCTAAACACAATTTAATCTATTCTTTTAGTAATAGTTTTACATTATTTGTCTACTTTATATCAATAATCAGAATAATCCGTTGGTCGTATAAGTGTAATCACACTGCGTGAAACATTATTTTTGTATTCCGATAGCGATGAAAGTTTTTTCCAGTCAGCGTCATTCCTGAAAGTATCCCAATGTGCATCTCGTTCTCCCATATTCTCAAATGTAGTCATATACATGAGGTTCGGCATTTGTGAACCGGCAATAACTTCTCCATAAAATACGGCATTAAAATTTAGTTTTGCAAAGATGTCAATTTCTCCACCTTCATTAAACATCTGAACTTTATTACGGAATATGCTTTCACTGGCACTTTCATAACTACGCAACTCATACACACGTTGATTTTTAGGAGAATCCAACTTTGGTAATTTCATTACCGGAGATAAGGAAAACGACTTAAGTAAGATTGTTTCTATTCGTTTATATGCAGGAGTGTCATATTTCACATTCAGGTATTCATTACCGGCTGATTTAAATTTTTCATCATTGAGCAGTTTGCCGTTTATATAATCAACCATGTTTAAGGATTTTATTGGAAATAAAACATATAAAGTTTTATTAGTGGAGGTATCGTTTGAAATTGCCTTAAAAACCCCAACAGATTGAATATCCATGTCGTGCAATGCCGGAATCAGTGCATTCTGAAAATAATTATCCAATATTGTTTCCTGTGAAGGTGTATTGTAATGATATACCGTAAGCTGGTAGAACTCCCTTTTTTCCTCATTTGACTTTGACCACAGGAATTGAGTCGATAACGTTAAAGATATCAAAACAACAAGTAATGTTCTTATTTTCATAATGTTTGTGAATAGGTTTGTGAATAGGTTTTATGACACTCCTATATATCTGAATTGGGAATAATTATTCTTTAACAGAAAATTTGTATATACAACGGCTTGTATATTTTTCTCCGGGTTTTAGAAATGGAGAAGGCCAGTCTGTTTTATTTGGAGAATCGGGATATTTCTGAGTTTCCAGGCAGATTGCATTTCGTTTGTTGTATACTGCACCATTTTTGCCAATGAAAGAACCGTCAAGAAAGTTACCTGAATAGACTTGTAAACCAGGTTCTGTTGTATATACTTCAAGAAGTATACCTGTTTGAGGTGAATAAACAGTAGCAGCGACCTTACTAATATCCCCTGCTGTATTCAATACCCAGTTGTGATCATAACCGTCACCGAATTTCAATTGTTCAAATTCATAATTATCAATTCGTTCACCTATTAGGGTAGGATTTCTAAAATCCATTGGTGTTCCTTCTACCGGTAAAATTTCTCCTGTAGTCATAAAAGATTCGTCTACCGGTGTAAACTGATCTGCATTTATAGTAAGAATTTCGTCTAATATAGTGTTATTTGCATCACCTGATAAATTAAAATATGAGTGGTTTGTTAGATTAACAACTGTCTCTTTATCTGTTTCAGCTTCATATTGAATATCAATTGCATTATCATCTGTAAGAATCATTGTTACCTTCACCTCCAGATTTCCCGGAAACCCTGCTTCTCCGTCCTTAGACAAATAAGTAAGTACTAGGGTTTGATTATCAGACTGTTTTGCATTAAACAACCTCTTGTGATATCCTTCTGGTCCTCCGTGAAGTGTGTGGCCGAAATTGTTTTGCGGTAACTGATATTCGACTCCATCAACAGTTATTTTCCCGTTGGCAATTCTGTTACCGTAACGACCAATAGTTGCACCAAGATTATTGTCATTAGACATATAATCACTAATATTATCAAAACCTAAAACAACATCTTTCAAATTACCTTCACGATCAGGCACCATGACAGAAACAATTCGTCCGCCATAATTCGTGATTGTCACCTCAACACCGTTAGCATTTGTCAGTACATAAAGGTCTGTTGAATCACCTTCCACTAAAGTTTCAAAATCACTTTTGTAAAGTCCGGACAATGTCGTTTCCTCGGTTTGCGCTTCTTGCTGTTTGTTTGTACATCCTACTACCGCTATAATCGCAAGCAGTAAAACGATTTGATTAAATTTCATCATGTTAATTTTTATATTATAATTTATTTTTATCTTACTTATTTATAATCACTTCTCTATCGCAAATGTAATGAATTATTCTAAACAGAGCAGCTAAAACTTAGGTTTTTCTGCTTCAAAAGAAGGGGAATCACCTTCAATATACGGCCAGTCACCACTCCACCTGACACGATCCATATTAAGAACTCGCCCTTTAGGATTACTTACTGATACCGCATGATAAAAGATCCAGTCATCCCCATTTTTGTCCTGAACAATTTCTGAATTGTGACCTGTACCTACGAATCCACTATTCTTATGAATAATTATTTCATGATTATTATCCATCATAGGATTACCCTGTTTGTCAACATAAGGACCAAAAAGATTATCAGAACGACCAACAACAGTTGTATATGTACTGTTGAGCCCTTCACAGCAAGATCCAATTGAAGCAAACATATAGTAATAACCATTTCTCAAATGTATATATACTCCTTCATAAGCTGTACCTGCAACCTGTTGCTTCTTAGAACCGGGTTTTAAAGAAAGCCCATCGTCAGATAGCTCTATATAATATATTCCTCTGAAACTTCCCCAGAAAAGATACTTCTTACCATTATCTTCTATGTAAAACTGATCAATAGAGTTTTGAACATCTATTTCATTGCTGCGGAACAATTTACCATGATCAGTAAATGGTCCTTCCGGTTTGTCTGAGGTGGCAACTCCAATACCGCAAGTCCATTCACCACCCCAAACCGACATAGAATAATACAACACATACTTGCCGTTAATATAATTTATGTCTGGGGCCCAGAGTCCGCCTCCCGGCTCAAATCTGGGTCTGGATTCATTCGTAAAAGCGGTTCCAACGAATTGCCAGTCAACCAGGTTAGCCGACTTGTATATCGGCGTATTCCTGGTGTCTTCTGTAGCATAGAGATAAAAATTATCGTCTTCAGCTTTAATAATTGTAGGATCAGGTAAACTCCGATTAATTATTGGATTCCTATACAAGTTATCCAAGTCTGGTTTTTTTTGTTCTACAATTGCAGTTTCCTGAGTTTTGCAACCACTAAACAAAAGTAATAAGATGGCAAATTTTAATATTATAATCATCTAGATTAATTTAACATTAAATTAATTGTTTAAAATATTACAAATTTCCTGATTTACTTTTCTGACTCTCTCCTCGTCAACCTTTACAAGTTTTCGATCGTAAGTTAGAAGTCCGTTTACTTCAACCTCAACATCTGTAGTTTGTGTATAAACTGCTGCGGAAAAACCCTGTCGAATTAATTGTTTTAACTCTTCGGCATACTTTATATATTCATCTGTAACCTCTTTTGAGCTATTAAACTGAACATATCCCCAGTTTCTATCAGGTTCCCATAAATGTTCTTTATTTGCCCAACCTATTCCGCCATATTCACCTAAGACTGTTGCTCGCTGAGCATCATACAGAAACATTTTCGGATTAGGATAATTGTGCAAATCCAGCATATCTCCAACTGTGTAGTGATTTCCTCCACTTGCAGGGTTCACTAAACGAGATGGATCGTAAACTTTTGTCCATTCTGCAATCTCTTTAGTCTTAAATTGTCCCCATGCTTCATTAAATGGCACCCACACTCCCACAGATGGATAAGAATATAGATAATCAATAAGCTCTTTCAATTCCTGACGGTAATTAGCTTCCGATTCAGCCGATCTAACTCTTTCATTTCCTGTGAAATAGTTTCGCATTTGCCATTCTGGCCCACGATCACCATTTGGCATATCCTGCCAAACAATAATTCCAAGTCGGTCACAATGAGTATACCAGCGTGCAGGTTCTACTTTCACATGTTTACGTATCATATTAAAACCTAAATCTTTTGTTTTAATAATATCATACTCCAATGCCTCATCTGTTGGTGCTGTATATAATCCATCAGGCCACCATCCCTGATCAAGTGGTCCAAAATGAAAAAGGTCCTTATTATTAAGCTGCAATCTAACTATACCTTTATCGTCGCGTTTCATCGAATACTTTCTCATTGCAGCATAACTGTCTACTTTATCCAATTGTCTGCTACCTTCATAAATCACAACTTCAAGATCATAAAGATATGGGCTATCGGGAGACCATAATTTCACATTTTGAGGCATGGATATCTCAACCGGCTGATTATTTATTGATTTTCCTTTAGCTACTACATTATTACCATCTTTTACTTCAACCTCTACTCTGTTTGCTGATGAGTAAACATTTGTGATCGCTTCAACCAGTAGAGTGTTATTATCAATATTAGGTGTTATTCTAAGATCTTTAATGAAGGTTTCAGGAACCGGTTCCAGCCATACTGTTTGCCATATACCTGTGACAGGTGTATACCATATTCCTTCAGGCCTATTTACCTGTTTTCCTCTTGGCTGAAATCCCTGATCTGTAGGATCCCATACTTTCACTTTTATTGTGTTTGTGCTATTCACCAATGCAGGTGTTATGTCAAAAGAGAATGGTGTGTATCCACCTTGATGACGACCTACTTTTACGTCATTAACCCAAACATCTGCTCTCCAGTCTACAGCTCCAAAATGAAGGAGAATCTTATTGTTTCTCCATTTTGAAGGAATGGTAAATTCTCGCTGATACCACAGTTCATTATCAGCACCTACTCGTTTTTGAACACCTGAGAGGCTTGATTCAACAGCAAAAGGAACCAGTATTTCCCCGTCATAATTTGAAGGTTGTTGACCAACAGGCAGAATTGCATAATTCCATAATCCATTTAAATTCTGCCATTCCGCACGCTCCATGATAGGCCTTGGATACTCTGTCAAAACGTTATTCACATCTATTTCAGATGCCCATCTTGTTTTAATTTTATCACCCGCAGGCTTCCATTGGGCAGAAAGACTAAACGTGAGAAAAAGTGTGAAAAAGAAAGTAAGAAATGTTCTCATAAAAAATTATTTTAGGTTATAGTTATTAGTCAATATTATAAATAGTTTTTAAGAATTATTTCAAAGATATTAAAACATGATTATTCTTCCAATTAAGGAGGTATTTTGAACTACGGCAACTTAAACTTTCTATGGTTTTACTAATAATGGGATAATATACTTTTGATCGATATATAGTTCATCTACTCCATTTACGTTTTTAAAACCAACTTTACTAATAAACATATTTCTTGGATGTATTGCTGATTCACTTTGATGTGCATGAAAAACTATTCTCCACTCTCCTTCTTTATCTTTGAACATTGAACTGTGTCCAACTCCAACCAGACCTATAGGCTTCTGTAACAAAGGATTATGAGAGTATTTAGTCCATTCATCCATAATATCTGTAGCTATAGCACAACCAACTCCGTAAAACTGACTTTCATAACTGTTAGCTGAATATGTCATGTAGTAAAGACCGTTATGTTTAATGACAAAAGCTCCCTCATTTACCCTTGGCCATACTTTCTCCCATTCTTGCGAAACTTTAAGGCATTTATGTAATGTCTCAGTCTTTATTGAAATTAAATCCTCTTCCAGTTGAGCTACCCAAATATTTAATCCATCATTGAATCTATCGAAAAACAAATATGGCGTTCCATCCTCATCAATAAATAGTGAATTATCAATAGTTTTTTCTCCTTCTATCATAGGTTTTTTGTCTTCCTGTACAAACGGTCCTAATGGTGAGTCTGATATTGCTGCGCAAATATGTTCTTCAGCGGAGTAATACATATAAAATTTACCTTTTACAAAATATACTTCAGGGGCCCAAAACCACTTTTCGCCATAAGTATCATCTTTGTGTAACGCCAGATTCTGTGCTTTAGTCCACTCTAATAAATCTGTTGAAGTATATACCTGTATACCATCTGCAGCATTTGTACCATAAGCATAATACAAATTATCATGTAACATTATGAATGGATCAGCTAATTGAACTTGGCTTTTTTCAACCTTAAATCCTTGTGCAAATATTTTTACAGGGTATAAACAAATTGAAACTATTACAAATCCCTTTAAAAAATTAACAAATTGTTTTTTCATTCTATTTTTTTTGTATTAAGAAATAAAATGTAACAACAAATAAATTATAATAACAATTGAAAAAAAAGCGAACTAGTTACCCATTCGCTTTTCTTGTGTGTATAAATATTATTTTATAACTCTTTATCTACTGCTTCTATTTTCCGTATTATTAGCTTAAGCTCTGATTTAATCTTCTCTACTTTCTGATTCATATCATCCAAGAGATGGTTCCCTTTTTTGGAAGAAACTGATAAGAATCCTATGTTGTTTTCATAAGTCTGTAATTCATTCTTCATACGATCGTACTGACGCATAAGTTTCTCCCGTTCATAAAACAACTGATTCTTGGCATTACCGGATTTTGCAATATCAGAAATATTGGTTTTAAAGCTTTCAAGTTTACGGTCTGCTTTGTCAATATTTAATCTATCGAACTGTTCTTCTGTGGCATCATAGAATTCACGATATGTCACATCTTTTAGTTTATATGGTACATGACCAAGAGAGTACCACTGATCCATAAGCTCACGAAGTTTAGCCAGGGCCTTGTCTGCTTCCAGTGTCTTGTCAATATCTTTGATAGTCTGTACGACTGCCCTTTTTGCTTCCAGATTTCTTGCCTCCTCTTCGTAACGTGAAGAAGTGTTCAATTTCTTCTGTTCAAAGAAATAATCGCATGCACCTATAAATCTTTTCCAGATAACGTCCACATACTTTCTTGGAACAATACCAATTGTTTTCCACTCTTTTTGGATATCAATCATATCCTGGGTGGTTTTTTTCCAATCAGTACTATCTTTCATTGCTTCTGCACGTTCACAAAGCTCAATCTTTTTCTTAAGATTTTCCTCCATCTCTCCGCGAAGAGATTTATAGAAGTCATTTTTATTTTTAAAGAACAGATCACATGCAGCACGATACCGTTTGTATATTTTTGTATTCCATTTTCTGGGCACATAACCAATCTTACGCCATTGTGTCTGAAATTCAAGAACCTCCTTCACATATCTGTTCCAATCTTTGATAGTTTTTATTTTAGTATAATCTATCGCTTCCAGTTTCTCACAAATTGCAGTCTTAAGCTCAAGATTTTCATCTTCTTTCTCTCTTAATTCTTCAAAATGTGACTGATATTTTTTATTGATTGTAGTTGATGCAGACTTAAAACGGTTCCAAATCTCTTCCCGATCTTTTCTTGAAACGGGTCCTGTTTCTCTCCACTGTTGATGAAGATTTTGAAGCTGATGGAAAGCTGAAATCACATCCGTTTCCTCATCTAATCGTTCAGCAGATTCACAAAGCTCTGTTTTCAGTTCAAGATTCTTCTTGAAATCATATTCTCTGAATTCATTATTTATACGAACCAAATCATAGAATTTCTCTACATATCGCTGATAAGACTTCCATAACTCATTAACTTTCGACTGAGGAATCAATTTTATTTCGTTCCATTCCTGCTGAAGCGACTTAAACTCTTGATAAGTCTTATTAAAGTCCTCATGTCCCTGTGTCTCAGTTAGTATTTTAATCTGATTTATGATAGATAGCTTCCTTGCAACGTTCTTCTCTTTTTGAGCATCCTCTTTTGCTACAAGCTCAGCTCGCTTTTCTTTAATTTTTTGCAAAAGGTCTTTACCCTCAGTATATATCTCAGGCTCTGCAGCTACAAAATCAATTTCTTCACCGCCATCAGAAAGAAAAGCATGCTTTTGTGTTTCTATCTCGTTTCTTAGTGAGCGATAAAATTGATTCTTATACTCCTCTACATTTTTACGTTTCAGAGTACCTTTTTCTAATAAATTTCGCAGAAGCTTAATTATATCTTCTATAGAAAGCAGTACAGAATTTGATTCTTCAGTATCGGTAATATCGCCTATATCGTCAACATCATCATCCGACTCATCCTCTTCGTGTGCATCTTCCAAATCGTAATCAATTTCTTTTTCTTGAAAAATCACAGATTCTGCTTCAGGTTCTTTTTCAGGTTCAGACTTAATGTCTGTCTCTTCTTTCTGTTCGGGTTCTTGTACCTTTACAGTTTCTTGTTCCAGCTCTTTTACAGACTCTTGTATTTGCTCCTTTTTCAACTCAGGTTCAGGTTCAATATCTGACTTGGTCACAGTTTTAGAAATTTCCTGTTCTGTTATTTCAGACTGTATTTTTTTATCAGATTCTACTTCGTTAACCGATAGTTTTTCGTTCTCTAGATTGTTTGTAGTATTCATCCCTGTTCCTTAGTTTTACTCGGCTTGAAAGCCGGAAATATGCATTTCAAATTATTTTTTTTTATGATACAATAGCAGATTTTACTTCTGTCTTTATATCAAAGTAATACAAATTAACGCAATATTTTTGTTAATTCATCGGTTTACACCATTTATTTTTCCCTAAAGAAGATATTGATTGGCGTACCGCTGAAATTCCAATTCTCCCGCATCCTGTTTTCAACAAACCTTCGGTAAGGTTCCTTTACCCACTGCGGTAAATTACAGAAGAATACAAACGATGGAACACTTGTATTATGCAATTGTGTAATATACTTAACTTTAACAAATTTACCTTTATTGGAGGGTGGCGGAGTATTTTCAATAATCGGAAGCATCACATCATTTAATTTACGTGTAGGAACTCTTCGCTTTTTATTATTGTAAACCTCTTTCGCCAGATCCATTACCTTCAGAATTCTCTGTTTTGTTATTGCAGAACCAAATACTATTGGAAAATCAGTAAATGGAGCTAATTTTTGACGAATAGCATTCTCAAATGTCTTCACCGTTATATTATCCTTGTCTTCTACCAAGTCCCATTTATTAACAAATACAACAAGGCCTTTCCTGTTCTTTTGTATCAACGTGAAGATATTCATGTCCTGACTTTCTATCCCTCTTGTGGCGTCAATCATGAGGATACATACATCCGCATTCTCAATCACTCTGATGGATCGAATTACAGAAAAGTATTCCAAATCCTCACTTACTTTACCTTTTTTTCGTATACCTGCAGTATCAATAAGATAAAAGTCCATTCCAAACCTGTTGTATCTGTGATATATGGAATCTCGGGTAGTACCTGCAATATCTGTCACGATACTTCTTTCCTCATCTAGAAGTGAGTTTACAATAGATGATTTTCCGGCATTAGGCCTGCCCACAATGGCAATCTTTGGAATCTCTTCAAGAATTTCCTCTTCACTTTCTTTTGTGAACAGAGTTACCAAATGATCTAACAGATCACCTGTACCTGCTCCATTTATACTTGAGACTGCATAAGGGTCACCTAGTCCGAGTGAATAAAACTCTGCAGATTGGTGACCGATTACAAAATTATCAGACTTATTCGCTACAACTACAACAGATTTGCCAGATTTTCTAAGTAACTGTGCAACACTGGTATCAAGGTCAGTCAAACCATTCATGACATCTACAACAAAAAGAATTACATCTGCTTCCTCTACGGCAACAAGCACCTGTTTATTGATTTCATCTTCCATTATATCGTCAGAGTTAACAACCCATCCACCGGTATCAACTAGGGAGAATTCCTTTCCGTTCCAGTTTACTTTACCATACAAGCGGTCGCGTGTTGTACCTTCAATATCAGTCACAATTGCTTGACGACTCTGAGTCAACCGGTTAAAAAGTGTGGACTTACCTACATTGGGGCGACCAACAATTGCTACTAAATTTTTCATAATTTTGTTTTGTTTGATAATAAATCAATAATTGCGTACAAGGTGATATCAATCAAGCTTATAACCAAATTGCTTTAGTGTATTATCCCTGTCTCGCCAGTCTTTTTCGACTTTCACATATAATTGAAGGTAAATCTTTTTCTCAAAAAAGAGTTCAATATCCTTACGGGCTAAAGTACCTAACCTCTTAATTGCTTCACCTTTGTGACCTATGATAATTCCTTTTTGAGTATCTCTCTCCATCAGAATTATTGCCCTTATTCTGATTATATCTTTTTCTTCTTTAAACTCCTCTACTACTACTTCCATTGAATATGGAATTTCTTTCTGATATATCAACAATGCCTTTTCGCGAATTATCTCGGTCACAAAAAAACGTGCAGGCTTATCAGTCAATGCATCTTTATCAAAATAAGGAGGTGATTCCGGCAGAAGATCCAGAATCCGCTTTTGTACAATATCTATACTAAAGTTATTAAGTGCGGAAATGGGATAAATCTCTGACTTGGGCAACAACTCATGCCAAATCTCTACAAATTTCTCCAGTGATTCCTGATTGGTCTGATCAATCTTATTTATTAGAAGCAGTACGGGCAAATCAAGCTGCTGTACTTTACTTAAAAACTTATCGTTCTTATCAATTTTCTCAACAACATCGGTAACATAAAGCAAAACATCGGCATCATCCAATGCCGATAACGAAAAATTGAGCATCTGCTCCTGCAGTTTATAGTTTGGCTGTAAAACACCGGGCGTATCTGAGTACACAATCTGATACTCCGGAATATTTACAATCCCGATAATCCTATGGCGCGTTGTTTGTGACTTATTAGTGATAATGGAAATCTTCTCTCCCACCAATTTGTTCATTAATGTTGATTTTCCCACATTGGGATTTCCAACAATATTCACAAAACCCGACTTATGTTTACTTTGTTGTTGCATTTATTATTATTTACGGTTATACTAATCAGAAAGCATTACATCGCTTCCATCATAACCCCATTTCAGATAAACACTTCCCCATGAAAAACCGGCTCCAAAAGCAGTAAGTATTAAATTATCACCCTTTCTGAGTTTTGGTTCCCATTCCCACAGACAAAGAGGTATTGTTCCTGCACTGGTATTACCGTATCTCTCAATATTTACCATCACTTTATCACGTGATAAACCTGTACGCTCTACAGTAGCATCAATTATTCGCAAATTTGCCTGATGAGGCACCAGCCAGTCGATATCCTCAGCTTCAAGATTGTTACGCTTCATTATTGATTCTGAAACTTCAGCCATCTTCGATACTGCATATTTATATACAACCTTTCCGTCCTGATAAACTGTATGTTCTGAGTTTCTCAAAGTGTCTTCGGTTGCAGGATATTTACTTCCTCCTGCTTTCATCTGCAACGGCTTGTAACCTACCCCGTCGGAATGCAGCTCTGAATCAATAATACCAATATTCTCTTCTGTAGGTTCAATTAAAACGGCTCCTGCAGCATCTCCAAAAAGTGGACAGGTAGTACGATCGTTGTAATTAGTGATTGATGACATCTTATCACCTGCCAGTAGAATAATCTTTTTATATTTGCCTGTCTTAATCAGACCGTTGCAAATCTCCAAGCCATATATAAATCCAGAGCAGGCTACTTCCATATCAAAGCAGAAAGCATTTTTTATACCGCAGTTTTCTGCAACGATTGATGCTGTTGACGGAAATATATGATCCGGTGTGGAAGTGGCAAATATAACAACATCAATATCTTCGGGCTTTGTACTTGTTTTTTTAAGAAGATCTTCTACTGCTTTTGTTCCTAGAACTGAAATTCCCTGCTCTTCTCCTTTTAAAATACGTCTCTCTTTAATACCAACCCTGGTAGTAATCCACTCATCTGTAGTATCTACCATAGTGGACAACTCCTCATTAGTAAGTATATATTCTGGTACGCTTGCAGAAATACCTGTGATTACTGCATTCAGTTGTTTAAACATTTCAATCAGTTATTAATGATAAAAAACCCTGAAAAAACGAACGGGTCATTTCAGGGTCATTTGTTTAGTAAAATTCCAGAGATCGCAATTTATGCCATCACATCTTTCTCAATTGCCAGTTTACCTCTGTAATAACCGCATTCACCACATACGGTATGATAAACATGCCATGCACCGCAATTAGAGCAAAGTGCCATTGTTGGTGTTTTAGCATGATCATGTGATCTTCTTTTTCCTTGTCTTGATGAAGACTGTCTTCGTTTTGGATGTGCCATTTTATATCAAATTTTCAATTATTCTATACTTAGTTATCATCTATATTTAAATTTCTGAGAGGATCCCAACGAGGATCACCGGACTGCATGTCCTCATCTTCGCCAGAGTCCATATCATCATTCCCCAAGTCTGTATCATCGTCATCAGAATCATCATCGTCTAAACTTACAGCTCTATGCTTCTTATATTTTGATGATACAACCCTGTTACACTCGCCTAATGGATGTACATGCTTTATAGGTATCGCCAAAGCAATAAATTCATACAGGAACCAGGCTATATTTATCTCTCCTTCATTTTCAGGGATAATAACTATCTCGTCACTCTCCTCTGAATACTCCTCACCAAACTTAACTATAAGCCGATTGTTAGTATCAATATCAAGATTCATATCGTCCAGACACCTTGTACAAGGTACTTTAACGACACCTTTTAAATCAAAAACAAACTCGAAGGTGGACGAAGTTCTTCTTACATTCACCTTTACCTTAACATCACCCTTCCGGACCTCTTCGCCGTCTATTGCGTCGAAATACTTCTTATCCAGCTCATACTCATAAGTATGATTACCTAAGGAAAGGTTTTTTAGGGAAATATTGTACAAACTAAATTTTGCCACTTTTTCTCCTTAAAATAAAGCGGTGCAAAGATAGTAAAATTTTCTTTACACAGCTTGTTTTATATGATTTTATTTATTTTGTCCTACTGTATATACTCAATTGGTTGCAATCTCTCACAACTTAAGAACTTCGGTCATACACCCGCGGCTTTTTGTACAATCTGTTGCATCTCATCATAGTTTTCCTCTAGACTCTGCAACAGCTTAAACTGAGCTTTTGTACGCACCAAATTATGTTCAGGATATGCAGTTTTATAATAGACATCACCATCAATATAATCGGTAAAAAAGCGCACTGTCTGCATATAGGTGAGAAGTTTGGCTCCAAAAGCCAGATTTTCAATCTCTACATCTGTCAGAAATGAAGCTGCATGCTTCAGATAACCTTTTGCGTAAGCTTCAAATATATCAAGATCAATAGAAACATTATCAAGATTTTTGTCATCCTCAGCACCCGTATTGGCACCTGTACGGATAAAATCTCCGAAATCCGAAAGCACATAACCGGGCATCACAGTATCAAGATCCACTACACAAAGCACCTGATCATGTTCATCAAAAAGAACATTGTTTACTTTTGTATCGCAGTGATTAATACGTTTAGGAAGTTTCCCTTCACGATTTAGTTTTTCAGCTTTACACATTTCTTCGGCACGTTTTTCAATCTCATTAACCAAGTCTGCCACCTCATCAATGCGCCCTGCCCTGTTAGCTTTCACAGATTCCCTGAATGCTTCGATACGCGTCTCCATATTATGAAAGTTTGGAATAGTCTCATAAAGCGGCGCTCCAGGAAGATCTTCCAAAGACTTCTGAAATTCACCAAATGCCATTCCCGCACGATATGCCAGATCTGTGTTTATCTCCTCATAACTTTTACTATCCTTAATATATATTGTCATGCGCCAGTAGTTGCCATCACCGTCACGATAATAAAGTGCATCGTCTGAAGTAGGGACTAATGTCAGAACTCTGCGATCTACATCGTTCACACCCTGTTCTTTTAGCTTTCGGCGAATATGGTCCGTTACTCTGTAAATATTATCCTGCAGCTGATCTACATTCTTAAAAACATAGTGATTAATACGCTGCAATACATATTCGTTATAACCATCCACTACCTTAAATGAATCGTTGATATGACCTTTACCGAGTGGCTCAACTGTAACATTCTCAATATCACCGATAAATTGAGAGACAATCTCTTTTAACTTGTTTATATCACTCATTCTTATTGTATTTGTTTATTCCTTACTGGGATATATAAATATTTTGTCCGAAATTTATTTTATTCGGAGTGTAGTTATTTGTCAGCTTAGTCTGCATTTTTGAAATTTCACTCAAGCTCAAGTAGTCCGAAAAACTGTGGTACATGAAAGTTAGGCTCCGGCAAATCAATTGGATTCCAACTCAAATAATGAGGTTTGGGTGTTTTATCCCCGCATTTATAGAAATTTGCTCTTATCCTTTGCCCTGACAGTGATTCATTATCTTTAAAACCCAATGCTTTTTTGGGGATCTCAAGATACATCGACCAATCGCTCACCTGTCTCCCGCTCTGATACCTATGATTGATAGTACTATGTCTGTAAATAGAGCTCATCAACTCAGTTTGTGATACACCTTTATCTCTCGATTCATGTACACGTGACAACAATGCTCCCAGCACATTACATTCGAAATTTCTGTAACCGGTTTCACCCTCACGCTGCATAAAAAACTCAACACAACTGTCTTCCCACACAGAACCGAAATCTTCTGTATTAACGGCTCTCAATTCTTCTCCTATTACAGTATAGTATAAGTAAATACTCTCGTTGTTGTGTGCCACGCGAACTGATACAGGCATTTTTTCAGAAAACTCATCTTCCCAGTTTACCTGATCTATTTCTGCTACTGCCCCCGCTTCCAGGAGAATTTTCATTTTATCAAGTACGGTTTCATACTGTGAAACATTCTGTAATGGTACAAACAAAGTCTTCATGCTATTTTAATATTTTTCTCAAAGATATCCTTTTTACAGAAATCGGGCAAATATTATTTGCCGTGGCGGGATATTTCAACCAATTGTTCTGATTTTTGTCCTCTTTGTCCTCCTTTAAATTTAAATATAGTGTAAACTTATTTCTGGACTTTTGACCTGATTTATGCTTCTACTTTTTACCTACTTAATTCTGACAAAGTTCGTATAAACTCCTAACCAACTCCTAATATAGCTTATATAAATTAGAACTTGGTTAGAACTTTGTTAGGTGTTATTTAGAATTTAATCTGCAGTTTGTATATGATAAAAGGAGTATAATTATGACAAAAAAATATCCACAAGTTTGAAGTTTAACCTTCAGACTTATGGATATAAATAAATAGTTTTGTAAAAACCTGTAACGGTTATTTAGGATTAGTCAGTTTTTACTTTTCAAAAACCACTAGTTGAAAATATATCTCAGACCAATCTGTAATCTCCAGGTATGTCCGTACCAATAATCAGTAGTAAATGTTTCCTTTATATACTCTCCATCTTTATCCGTAGCGAAAGAAAAAGTAGGTGTATTTGTTCCCGGAACATTTCCTTCATAACTTAGAATTGCTCCGTTATTAGAAACACTCATATCATTTTTAGGAACTCCCCATTTACTATTTAAAAGGTTGCCAAAGTTAAGAACATCAAGGCTTACCTGAAGTGTGTTTGTTGTTTCACCTGCACGAATTTTGAAATCCTGAGCAAACCTCAAATCAAAACGATGTAACCAGGGAGCCATAACTGAATTTGCTCCTGCATATCCGCCTTTGTGATTCTTAAGATAGCTGTCCTGATCCATGAAAGCGAAGAAAGCATCTTCATCAGCTTGTGATACAAATTTTATATCACCTTTTTGTTCAGGTATATAAATCAGATCTGCACCCCAACCATCACCATTCATGTCGTTATCATAAATAAAGCTATAATTTCCTGACGGTGAACCCAAATAGAAAATATTCAAATGTGTAGCAAGATGATCATTTGCATAAGGAAGTGTGTATGAAGCTGAACCTATAACTTTATGAAATCCTACATACTGTGAACGCTCCAAGCTTGGTAAGTGAGGACCGTTTATTGATATTAACCCACCGTAAGCAGAAGCAGCGTTACTACCCGGCATACCTGTAATTTCACGTGATTCTGTGATTGTATAGGCTGCCATTAAATTCAAATTTCTAACTGGTTCGGCAGTAACTGTAACATTACCAATTGCACCCCAACCTTCGTTAGTATTGGAAAGAACATACGCAGCTGTATTAGTGCTAGTATTCGAAATACTTTTTGAAGCTGGATAAATATATCTGTTGTCGGGACCACTGAAACGCTGCCATGAAGCATCTGGTTGTTTTAGATTATAATTCTTCAGCATTACACCATTAATAGTCTTGGTGAATATACCTTCAACTGTAACAGCCATCGGGAAAGATGTTGGTAATTGATAATCTGCTGCAAGTGAATATTTCCACACCTGAGGCATTTTGAAGTTTGGATCCACACCATTAATGTCTCTTGGAAGAGCACCCTGATCAGGACTGATTGTATTAGGCAAACCCAGTCTGCTTATCATTTCATTAACATCTGTCATTATTGGACCGGCTAGTTGAGCCAGTTTAGGATCCTGCGATGTAATTGCATTTAACTGTGAGTTATATTTAGTAACAAAAGCAGCACTACCCTGTACCATTCCAGAGTTTGTCGGCATATTTGTGAAGAACACCAAAGGAAGACGTCCTGTAAATACTCCCAGACCACCACGAAGATTTAATGTCTTATCTCCTCTTACATCCCAAGTGAAACCTACACGTGGAGAAAGCTGAACTTTGGCTTCAGGCCATGTACCGGTATCAATTCTGCGTCCTGCAAAATCAAGATTATAAATTGCATTATTTCTAATTAGGTTATCTGCATAACGTAAATAATCAGCACGAAGACCTAATGTTACTTTTGCATTCTCTGTTACACTATACTCGTCCTGAAGATATGCGCCAATCTGATGAAAAGCCACTTCGGCAGCAGGATCCTGCTCACCATCATAACCATAAGTCAGAGCGAAGTCGATAGGAGCTGCCTGGTTAATAAAATCATCAACACTTGCATATCTGTAGTAACCTGTTCCGTTACGCATATATGCGTTATTTGCCATCTGATACTCGTAGCTCAATCCGGCAGTTATCTTATGATTATCCAAATAATAAGTAAGGTTGTCTGTAATGGTCATAGTATTATTGTTAACACCATTATTCCATGTAAACAACTCGTATCCTAAAGAGATATATGGTTCAATAATTGGAACACCGTTGGCATCGCGACCGGCAAGAATATCAACGTGTGGAAATTTATCTGAGTTTGAACCACGCATATCTTTAATTTCAGATGAAGTCACCAACAACTGATTTGAAAGTCTGTCGCTGAATCTGCTGTTTAACTCACCGGATATTGTATTAACAATATTATCCATTGAGTATATGTTATTAGAAAATGCCATACCGTATTGAGAAATACGATTCATATTACGATTTCTGTATCCTGCATCAGTTGAATTACCATTGGTAGGATTCCACGCCTGATTTTTTGTATGATTATATCTTAAACTTAACCTGTGTTTGTTATTGATATTCCAGTCGATGCGTGCCAATATCTTACGATTACTTTCGTCACCCGGGAAGTCAGTATAGGATCCGGGATTATATCCATATTTATCGATAAGATGTTGCTTAACACGATCCATATCAGCAATGCTAGTTCTGGAAAGCTGTTGTTCCGGATTTGCTTGACCGTTTTGAGAAGGTCGCCATGTTACAACTTGTCCGGGACGATTTTCCAATTCGGCATTCACAAAGAAGAACAATTTGTTTTTAACAATTGGTCCTCCCAGAGTAAATCCATATACATTCTTTGACTCTTCTGCTCTGTCACCAAAATCCACGTCGCCAATCTTATTACCACGTAAATCTTGATTATACAGATATGTGTAAGCAGTACCTTTGAACTTATTTGTACCTGATTTTGTAATAGCATTTACACCCCCACCAATAAAGTTAGTCTGGCGAACATCAAAAGGAGCTACCACCACCTGCATTTCTTCAATAGCATCAAGTGAAATAGGATTTCCTCCACCGGGTAATGAGGATGAAAGACCAAAGTTATTATTGAAATTAGCACCATCAATAGTAAAGTTGGTTGAGCGACCGTCACCGGCCGCAATACTCATACCTGAAGCATAAGGAGATAATCTTGTAATGTCAGTAATACTTCTGTTTACGCTGGGCATTCTTGACATCTGTTCATTATTAATGTTTGTTGATGCACCCGTTTTTTCAGACGAAAATTTTGTTCGTAAAGCAGTTACGACTACTTCTCCCAAAGCAACTGTTTCCTCTTGCATCACAACATTATGAGAGTAGTTTTCACCAAGGCTGAGTGTAATACCCTCTGCTACATTATCTCCATAACCTATATAGGTTATTTCAACTGTATAAGGACCGCCAACACGCATACCGTTTAGGTTGTAGCGTCCTTCAATATTTGTAACAGTACCGTAGGTAGTACCTGATGGCACATGGGTTGCAACAACAGTTGCCCCAATCACAGTGCCATCTACATCTGTAACACGTCCACTCATACTGGAAGTTGTTACCTGAGCTTGCATCACAGTAGCAATTGTTATTAAAAAAGCTACCGCTAAAAATCTCAACTTTTTAATCATAAATTGAATTTTAAATTTAACAGAATTGTTAGAATGAATTAAATTGAGTACAAAAATAAGTATAAAATTTAAGAAAGTAGTTAAGAAAATGTTACGAAATAATCGCTAATGCTTATTCACTCGATTGCATTGATTATTAAATATTTATCAAATAATCATTAAAAAGAAACCATTATAATCAAATTGAACGTTTTATACCTTTGTAACCATATTTTTATAAAATAAAAAAGCGTATAACTTACGAATTATCATTCGCAATCATACGCTTTAATTAATCATTTATATTATCTATAAATTACATCATTCCGCCCATTCCACCGCCTGCAGGCATTTGAGGAACAGGATTTTCTTCTTTCTTATCAGTGATTACACATTCTGTTGTCAGGAACATTCCTGCAATTGAAGCTGCATTTTCAAGAGCAACACGAGTAACTTTAGTTGGATCGATTACACCTGTTTCATACAGATCTTCATATTTGTCATTAGCAGCGTTGTATCCATAATCGCCTTTACCTTCGCGAACTTTCTGAACTACAACAGCTCCTTCTTTTCCTGCATTGGCTACAATCTGACGAAGTGGTTCTTCTACTGCACGTATTACAATTTCGATACCGGTTGTCTCGTCATCATTATCACCCTTCAGATCTTCAAGCGACTCAATTGCACGAAGATATGCAACACCACCACCAGGAACAGTTCCTTCTTCTACTGCTGCACGTGTGGCAGACAAAGCATCCTGAACACGGTCTTTTTTCTCTTTCATCTCTACTTCAGAGTTAGCTCCAACGTAAAGAACTGCAACACCACCGGCTAATTTAGCCAAACGTTCCTGTAATTTTTCACGATCATAGTCTGAAGTTGTTTTCTCAATCTGAGCGCGGATCTGACCAATACGGCTCTGGATTGCATCTTTTTCGCCAAGACCATTAACTATTGTTGTGTTGTCCTTGTCGATTGTTACCTTTTCAGCTGACCCAAGCATATCAAGATCGGCATTCTCAAGAGTAAGTCCTTTTTCTTCAGAAATTACTGTACCACCTGTAAGTATTGCGATGTCCTCAAGCATCTCTTTTCTGCGATCACCAAATCCGGGTGCCTTAACTGCAGCAATCTTAAGTGATCCACGTAGACGGTTTACAACTAATGTTGTCAGTGCTTCTGAATCTATATCTTCTGCAATTATTAATAGAGGCTTACCTGTTTGAATACTTTTTTCCAAGATTGGAAGAAGATCTTTAATAGCTGAGATTTTCTTATCGTGGATAAGAATTAACGGATTTTCGAAATCAACCTTCATTGATTCTGTATCTGTCACAAAGTAAGGTGAGATATAACCACGATCGAATTGCATTCCTTCTACTACATCAACATAAGTATCTGTACCTTTGGACTCTTCAACAGTGATCACTCCTTCTTTGCTTACTTTCTGCATTGCTTCAGCAATAAGCCTACCTATACTCTCGTCGCCATTAGCTGAGATTTTGGCAACGTTCTCAATTTTTTTCAGGTCACCACCAACTTCTAGTGCCTGTGATTTCAGGTTTTCTACTATTTTAGTCACTGCTTTATCGATACCACGCTTCAGATCCATTGGATTTGCACCGGCGGTTACGTTTTTTAGACCCACACTAATAATAGATTGTGCTAATACAGTGGCAGTTGTAGTTCCATCACCCGCATCGTCATTGGTCTTTGAAGCAACTTCTTTTACTAACTGTGCTCCCATATTTTTGAATGAATCTTCTAATTCAATCTCTTTAGCAACAGTTACACCGTCTTTAGTGATTTGAGGTGCTCCATATTTTTTATCGATAATAACATTGCGACCTTTTGGTCCTAATGTGATTTTAACTGCATCTGCCAGTTCATCCACGCCTTTTTTAAGAAGGTCACGGGCTTCAATATTAAATTTAATCTCTTTAGCCATATTATTTAAATTATTGTTTTTATGTTTTTTGTTAAGTTGATTTTGACAGTTGAATTTACATCATTTTAATATGTGACAGTAGTTTTCAACTGTTGATTAAACTTGTTTTGACTGTTTATGAAAGAATTGCAAGAATGTCAGACTGACGCATGATCAGATGCTGTTCTCCTTCAATTTCGATTTCAGTGCCTGCATATTTACCATAAAGCACTTTGTCACCTTCTTTCACTACCATCTCTTCATCTTTTGTGCCTTTACCAACAGCTATAACCTCACCTTTAAGAGGTTTTTCCTTTGCTGTATCAGGGATTATAATTCCGCTAACTGTTTTTTCTTCTGCAGCTGCCGGCTTAACCAGCACTCTGTCTGCTAATGGTTTAATGTTCATACTACTAAAATTTGTTGTTAATATTATTAATATAAGTTATCTAATCGATACTACCCTAACTGCTAATTCTGTGCCAAAATATATTCGTAAATGGATTTAATGATTAAACTGCCAAAATTTCAGTATAATTCTGCCACATAAACTCTTTTAATTTTGAACAGCCATATAAACATAAAAACTGAATGAAATGTTTATATTTAGCTGTTTTCTCTGAAAAAAAGAGTATTTTTACGTATTAATTTCTTATGGCTGATTCTCTGAAATTTTAGTTAAAGAAATTTATGTGTGATATTTTATAAATACAACAACTATGGAAGAAAAATTTGTCACTGTTAAAACATTTGCTTTACCGGCTGATGTAACTATGGTACAATCTTTTATGGAGATGCGGGGCATTGAAGTATATTTTAAAAATCTTGTCTCCAACAGGCTTGCTTATACTTTAGGAGATATAGAAATGCAAGTAAAATTATCAGACTATGAAAATGCGAAAGCTGCACTAATTGAAGGAGGATTTGCTAAACCTGAAGATTTTTCATATTTAGAGATATAATGAATACTTCTATTTTATATGTTAGAACTGTCAGAAAAAAATAACTCAAAATACAGATATATCCTAATAGGATTTATACTATTGTTAGGATTAATAATTTTCAAATATACACGCCCTTACATGAGTGGTTTTCTGGGTGCAGCTACACTATATATAATTGTAATTGGACAACACAGATATCTGACTCAGAAATTAAACATAAAAAAAGGGTTGAGTGCACTACTAATAGTGCTTGAGGTCCTGATATTTATTTTGATACCACTTACCGGAATAGCTTTCCTGGTCATTGACACCTTTTCAGGCATTACAATAAATCCTGAAGCTATTCTCGGTCAGATTAATGACTTTATAAATTCATTGGAAACAAGACTGGGGTTCAACCTTTTTACTCCTGAAAACTTGTCGATACTACCTCGTGCCGGAACAAATATTCTTCAAATACTTGGCAACAGTGTTTATTCTTTCATTATAAATGTTGTGGTCATTTTATTTGTATTGTACTATATGCTTTATAGTAACGAAGATTTAGAACGAGCTATTACAGAGATTCTACCCTTCAAAGATGAAAATAAAGAAATACTAATTGATGAGACGCGTCTTATTATTCAGGCAAATGCAATTGGAATACCTTTAATGGCTATTTTGCAGGGATTCTTCGCTTACATGGGTTATCTTTTTTTTGGAGTAAACAGTGCTCTTCTTTATGCAATTCTCACAGCCTTTGCAACCATTCTTCCGCTTGTTGGGACTATGATTATCTGGGTCCCTTTAGGTATAGGCCTATTAATTGGCGGTGACTTAGTGAATGGTATTGGTCTGCTGATATATGGTTTATTTATTATTGGTGGAGTAGATAATGTTGCACGATTCCTGCTTCAAAAGAAACTTGCAGATATACATCCTTTAATTACTGTTTTCGGTGTACTTATTGGTATTCCTATTTTTGGATTTTGGGGAGTGATATTCGGACCATTGTTGCTTTCTCTCTTTATACTCTTCTTTAATATGTACCGGCATGAATATGTTCAGGGGTCTAAAGCTGAACCAAGAGTTACTACTCGATTCAAAGCAAAGCAAGTAAAAATTCCCAGGTATAACCCAATTAAGACCAAAAAGAAGAAAAAGAAAAATGATTTTGAAAGTGAGTAACCACCTCTGTTTATTTATTTTATTTGTATGCCCTGTTTTTATATTCAATGGATGCCATTCAGGTAAGAATCAGAGCAAAACATCCGGGGATAAGGGGACTTATCTTTTTTCAGAAGAGATCCGTTATGCGCAAGGATTCAATATAGATTATTATAAAGAATATACCAAGGTTACTATTAATAATCCATGGACGGATAACGAAAAACCTTACAAAGTATTTTACTTATTAAAAACAGATTCAATTGAAATTCCGGTTGAAGGTGTAAAAATACTTTCTCCCATTACTTCTATTGCAGTTAACACGTTTTCATATTTTGAATTTTTATCCTTAATTGGGGAATTAGAAACAGTTACAGGTGTGACCGACGGCTTCAGAATTTACAATCCGGAAATTTTGGATAAACTTGAGAATAATCAAATAATTGATTTGGGTGACCCGTTTAATCCTAACATAGAAAAAACAATTTCACTGAATCCTCAGGCTGTAATAAACTCAGCTTATGCACAAATGGATAATTACAGTGTAAGACTTATTCAGGTCGGATTCCCTGTTATTTACTCCTTGGAATGGATGGAAAAAAGTCCGCTTGCACGTGCTGAATGGATTAAAATGATTGCTGCATTTTATGATAAGAATTCACTTGCGGACTCAATATTTAATGATATTGAAAAACGTTACCTTAACATTCAACATATAGCTAATGGTATAGACCATAAACGTACTGTTATGACAGGTGATATTTTTCAGGGGACATGGTATGTGCCCGGTGGAAAGAGTTTCAACGCTGCACTTTACAGAGATGCAGGACTCAGTTACCGTTATGAGGATAACAACCAGAGCGGAAGCATTGGTCTTGATATTGAGTCAGTATTAACTCAATTTGGGAAAACGGACTTATGGTTTGGATGTGAAGCTGATAGCTATACTGAGCTTATTGCCAAAGATTCTAAATATTTACTTTTACAACCTGTTGAACAGAATCAGGTATTCAATAATCACAACCGAACAACAGACTCTGGCGGGAACGACTTCTTTGAAAGTGCTATAGCTCACCCTGACCTGTTTTTGTCGGATCTAGTGAAAGCTGCATATCCTGATCTGCTTCCTGACTACACCTTCACATATATAAAGCCATTAAAGTGACTACTAATAAGATATAAAAATAAAATTGAAGAAGAAATCAACAATATTTGCACTATTGATAACCCTGTTAGTATTGGCTTTCATCTGTGATATTTTCACAGGAAATGCACCAATATCGGTTAAAGAAGCTTGGGCATCCCTTTTTGGAGGTTCCGGAAACCTTATAGTGGATGAAATTATCAGAAATTACCGACTTCCAAAAGCCATAACTGCAATTATCGCGGGTTCTGCTCTTTCTGTTTCGGGGCTATTGATGCAAACTCTTTTCCGCAATCCTCTTGCCGGGCCTGATGTTCTTGGTGTTAGTGCAGGCGCAGGTCTTGGTGTTGCTTTTATGACAATGTTAAGCGGTTCAGCCATATATCCTTTTATATCTTCAATGGGCAGTATGGCACAGGTTATTGCAGCTGTGTCAGGAGCAGCATTGGTTTTAATACTGATACTGGGAGTTTCTGCAAGGATTAAAGATTCAATTACTATACTGGTATTGGGAATGATTTTTGGCTATGTTGCCAGTGCAATGGTAACAATATTGCAGAGTTTTGCCGATCCCGACTCTCTAAAGGTGTTTGTGACATGGACTTTCGGAAGTCTTGGAGATGTATCTTGGGACAGGATGCCTATTTTACTAATATTGGTTTCTGCAGGTATTATTTTAGCCGCCCTTTTACAAAAAGCTCTAAATAGTCTTCTTTTGGGCGAGAATTATGCTCTTAGTGCAGGACTTAATATAAAAAAGACACGCATTTTGATTATCTCAATATCAGCTGTTATCACAGGAACTGTAACTGCTTTTACCGGTCCGATTGCTTTTGTAGGAGTTGTGATACCTCATTTTGCCCGTGCCTTTTTTGGGACAGTAAATCATAAAACTATACTGCCAGCAACCATACTTCTCGGAAGCATTCTGATGTTAATATGCGATATCGTTTCTCAGGTACCAATAGCTAACAGAACTCTTCCTATTAATGCAGTGTCTGCAATGTTTGGAGCCCCAATGATAGTTTGGATTGTTTTAAAACGCAAGAAACTATAATTAATCTTATCTAAATAAACCGTTCTTAATTATACTGAACATAAATTTAGTGAAAATCAATACTATCCTTAAACAAAAAAGCCTCCAAAGTGTCTAATATACTGATTGGTATCACAAAAAGGACAAAATGCTGTTTGGCATCGTTTTTGCACTTATGCTGAGACAGGAAAAGAACAAAAGAGATATTTTAAAATTATTCGATTAGAAATAAAAGTATATATTTGTAATCGAAACAGCATTAAGAAGGGATTAAAACAATGGATAATAACTTTTCACAGCGAGTAAGAGACATTATGGCATATAGTCGTGAAGAAGCCGGACGTCTCCAAAACAACTACATCGGGCCTGAACACCTCATGCTTGGTATACTTCGTGATGGAGATGGCGTAGCAATTCAGGTACTTCAGGACTTCGATATTGACCTTCACGTCTTAAAAGATTACATAGACTCACATGTTCGTTCAATACAGGAACCTTATGACGGGACCAGCGAACTTGTAATAAATAAAAATACAGAGAAAGCATTAAAAATGAGTATTCTGGAAGCACGTCTGACAAAAAGTACAGAAACAGATACTGAACACATATTGCTAGCACTGTTGAAAGAAAAGAACACTTTGATATACGATATTCTAAAACAGTTTCAGCTTGACTACTCAAGCGCGTTTTTATATATCAAGAGCATTCTGGAGAATAGAACTGAGGAGGGTTTGGACAATACCGATTCACCAGTTTCAGGAGCTAATTTTACGGATGACGATGATGACGATATGAACGAAAAATCATTTAATCCGGGTGGAGGGCAAGGTACATCACAGACAAAAAACAACGCATCTGACACACCTGTCCTTGACAACTTTGGTACAGATATAACACGTGCTGCACTTGAAAACCGTTTGGATCCTGTTGTAGGTCGTGAAAAAGAAATTGAGCGTATCGCACAGATACTGAGCAGACGCAAGAAAAACAACCCAGTACTAATAGGTGACCCCGGTGTTGGTAAATCTGCTATTGTAGATGGACTTGCACTTCGTATTACTCAAAAGAAGGTGTCACGTGCATTGTTTGACAAACGAGTAATTGCACTTGATATGGCTTCTATTGTTGCAGGTACAAAATACCGCGGTCAGTTTGAAGAGCGAATCAAAGCTATCCTCAACGAACTCTCAAAAAACCCGAACATCATTCTGTTTATCGATGAGATACACACAATTGTGGGGGCAGGAGGTGCTGCTGGCTCTCTTGATGCTGCAAATATGTTAAAACCTGCTCTGGCAAGGGGTGAAATACAGTGTATAGGTGCAACTACCTTAGATGAATACAGAAAGAATATCGAAAAGGATGGTGCACTTGAACGCCGTTTCCAAAAAGTAATAGTAGATCCTACGACACCTGAAGAAACTCTTCAGATACTTCGCAATATTAAGGAAAGATACGAAGAGCATCACAACGTAAGGTATACCGATGAGGCTCTCAAAGCGTGTGTAAAACTTACCGAACGGTATGTTTCTGATCGTACATTTCCTGATAAAGCAATTGATGCATTAGATGAGGCAGGTGCCAGGGTTCATATTTCTAATATAGTTATTCCGGAAACTATTGTGCGTCTTGAAGATGAACTTAAAGAAGTTGAACAACAAAAGACTGATGCTGTTAAAGCTCAAAAATATGAACTGGCTGCAAGCTTCCGCGATAAACAACGTCAACTACTTCTTGCTCTTGAGGCAGAAGAAGAACGTTGGCAAAAAGAGATTAAGGAAAAACCTGAAATCGTTGACGAAGATAAAATTGCAGAAGTAGTTGCAATGATTTCAAATGTACCTGTTCAGCGTATTGCTCAAGCTGAAGGTCAGAGATTATTGCAAATGAAGGATCTTTTAAGAAGTAAGGTAATTGGTCAGGATGAAGCTGTTGATAAGGTTGTCAGGGCAATACAGCGAAACCGTGTTGGACTGAAGGATCCAAATAAACCAATCGGAACATTTATGTTTCTTGGACCTACAGGTGTTGGTAAAACGCATCTTGCAAAGAAACTGGCACAGTTCCTGTTTGATTCACCAGAAAATCTTATCCGTATTGATATGAGTGAATACATGGAGAAATTTAATGTCTCCAGACTCGTAGGAGCTCCTCCGGGATATGTTGGATATGAAGAAGGCGGACAACTCACCGAAAAGGTACGTCGCCGCCCCTACTCTGTAGTACTGCTTGATGAGGTGGAAAAAGCTCACCCTGATGTATTTAATATTCTGCTTCAGATAATGGATGAGGGTCATGTAACTGATAGTCTTGGTCGTAAGATTGATTTCAGAAATACAATCCTTATCATGACATCAAATATCGGTACACGTCAGTTGAAAGACTTCGGACGTGGTGTAGGATTCAAAACCAACAGTGATGTAAGTGATGTGGAATATTCACGCAGTGTTATTCAGAAAGCACTAAACAAGGCTTTTGCTCCTGAGTTTCTTAACAGGGTAGACGACATTGTAATGTTTGACCAATTGAGCAAAGAATCAATTTACAAAATTATTGACCTTGAGCTGGAAGGACTATACAAGAGAATCGGAGATCTTGGTTTCAAGATAAATCTGACAGAGCCTGCGAAAGAGTTTATTGCCAATAAAGGATACGATGTTCAGTTTGGAGCAAGACCACTTAAACGTGCTATTCAAAAATATATAGAAGACGAATTGGCAGAGAAAATTATCACTTACGGCATGAAAGAAGGCGATACAGTAATTGTTGACTTCGATAAAGAAAAACAACAGATACTTATGAATAAAGAGGAAAAGATCCTTAATTAATAAATATGATTTTAAGTCATAATGAGTAAATATGTTCTATAAATGAAGTATTTATAAGAGGCTGTCCAGATAATGGGCAGTCTCTTTTTCATCAAAAAAAAATAAAAATTATGTCAACTCAAAAAATGAAAGTAGAAGTGTGGACTGATATTATGTGTCCATACTGTTATATAGGTAAAATACACTATGAGAAAGCACTTCAGCAGTTTGATCATGCTGATGAGGTAGAGCTTGAATGGAAAGCGTTTCAACTTAATCCTGATCTGCCTGATAACGGAAAAGGAATACCGGTAAGTGAATACCTGACACAACAGGTTGGATATCCTGAAGAAGGTATCAAAAGTATGTACGACTCCTTGCGGATACTTTCTGAAGAAGCAGGCGTTGTTTTTAATCTTCCCAATGCAGTGGCAGCAAACACACGTGATGCCCATCGGTTAATTAAAATGGCTGCAAATAAAGGTATGGATACATTTGTTTTAGGAAAACTGTCAAAAGCCTATTTTGAAGAAGGTAAAGATTACAGCAACAGAGATCTTCTTGTTTCAATAGGAAAGGAAGCCGGATTTGAGGAAGAAGAGATTATTACTATGCTCAATAGTGATGAGTATAAATATGAAATCAAACAGGATATGCAAGAAGCGGGCAACCTTGGTTTTGATACTGTTCCCACTTTTCTGATGGACAGAAGACAAGCTATCGTTGGTTCAGAACCTGTTCAACTGTTTCTGGATGTCTTGAATAAAGCCTATAAAGCATGGAAAGAGCGCAATAAAGAAGTATCAAAGCCTGAAGTATTAAAAGGCAAATCCTGTTCTATTGATGGAACTTGTGATATTTAGCTATCAAACTGCGAATAAAACAGTTTTATCTTTAATTGGATTATACTAACTTTGTTGTTAAACCTATTTAAACAAACTGATGGAGTATTTACGGATAGAGGCTGAAGATAAAGAAAGGTGGAACAGAGTATGGGATTTGTATGAAAAGAGCTTCCCGGTTGCTGAACGCAGAAAGATAAATGACCATTTGCGTGCGTGTGCCGATGAACGTTTTTTTCCTTTGTCAATATGGGAAGGACAGCAATTGATAGGATTGATGTTTTTCTGGGAATGGGATACATATCGTTATCTGGAGCATCTGGCAGTCAACCCTGAAATCAGAGGTCACGGCTACGGTTCGCAGTTGTTAAGGTATCTATGCGATTCAGAACATACAATCATACTTGAAATTGATCCACTCGATGACGAACTGTCGGTTAGAAGATTGCAGTTTTATGAACGTTCAGGTTACACCCTCACCCCATTTAGATTTGTACATTTACCGTATAGAATAGATGGTCAGGAACAGGAGCTACTCATTCTTAGTTATCCTAAGATGATCAGCAAAGATCAGCACAAAGATTTCTTGAAATTTGTAAATGAGGTAGTTATTCAATATTGCGAAGGTTACACTCCAGAGTCATGATATATTTCATGGCTCAATAACAGTTCTCATGATACGCAGTATCTGATTAACCATAATTTTTTCCCTTTTAGACTCAGGAAAAATTGGATAAACTATAACTGTTACATTTTCACCCTGCTCCATTTTAATATAACCACCAAAACCCCATGACGTCATCCTGGAATCAGTTCTAAACTTTACAACACAATTTTTCCTATCTGAGTAAGAAATAATCCATTGTCTGTCGACACGTTGTAAAACTTCATCGAACGGACATTTTGTGCGGCCTTTAAATTTAAAGACCGCTTTTTTTTGCCCTGAAAATTCAGGAGGATTAATATCATCAGACTCCATATAATTGAGTCGCTTCGAAAAATAAGCTGTAATAATTGCAGGAGGTATCATTCCCACAATTACAAATACCAGCAGAATCTGCCAAAAATTCATACTCAGCCCCCAAAACATATAAATTACTGCAAGTATACCGATATAAAATATAAGGAATATGGATACCCAGTAGAAATATAATCGAAATGTAAACTTCATATCAATGCACTTGAGGTATTGTAAATTCTTCAGTTATGTATATTTGAGAAAATCCCATTTCTTCAAGCATTGTTTCTAAAACTATCTTTGCCTGATCAGTTGCATCTGTAAGTATTCCCTGATTAATTGCATCATTAATCATAACATTTTTTTCTCTGGTAAGTGCTTCATTATAATCCGATATCTTTATTGGATTGAATGCATTTTCACTCTCATTGAAAACCTCAACCGATTTCTCATCAATTACAGTATCCAGAATCTTTGGTTTAGGTATGGAGACATGTATTGTAGAATCATTTTGCAAATCAACTTTTACATGAGAAAAATCTACACTGGCTTTTAAATAACCGTTATATTTTAAAATAAAATACTTATCTGTAAGCGGAATATTTATGTTCAGGAATTTCATGTAATCCTTAAAACTAATCACTCCTGTGTAGTTATGCTTAACAAGTGCCAGCTCCTGAATATGAGTTATCCTGTTCATCACTGTGGTGCTGCTGTACACAGGTTCACTTTCCCTATTACTTTTACTAAAAAGCAGAACTACAGCAAGTATAACTGTAGTAATAAAAAAGAAAAGTGTGGGTAACGATATTTTTCTCATGTAAACTTTTGACTTAATACTGATAACACCCTAGTTACAAAAATAGCAAATTTATTAATATATAAGTGACTTGCTATTTTTAAAACTGCTTATAATTAACCCTTCTGGAAATTAAATCGAATTTTCTTCTCTCTGCTCTGTTACAAATTTCATTTAGGGAAATCTATTTCACAACCAGACTTTTGTAAACATCTTTCTTTGGTTTATAATGTTTTAAACAAAGTGCTAATCTTATGTACCTAAAAATGAGGTAATTTTTTATTTTCTATCTTTTTTATAGCAATACACTCAACTTCAATCAACCAGCCGGGACGACAAACAGGAGCAAGGACAATAACTTTGGGTATGTTTGAATAATTTTTGTAAAAGAAACTTTTAACTAATGAATAATCAGCAATATCTCGAAGATATACTATCATTTGAACTACATCATTCATACCGCATTCTGCTTCAGACAGCAGCATATTGACATTCTCCAGAGTTCTGGCAAGTTGCATCTTCACATTAGTTGGATGTACAATTTCGCCTTTGTTATTGATACTTGCAGTACCCGAAATAAATACATGACGCCTGTCTGCAAAATCAACAGTTGTGCCTCTTTCAAATGTAACACCATAATCATGTGTCCTGTTAAGATGAGTAGGCGCGTAAAGATGTTTTATTTGTTTTCCTTTGATTCCTTCAATTGCATAAGCGTCCATCAATACTAAAGAGTTGGTCTTTGAATACCTTCCTTCTATAGCTGTGCTTGCAATATAATGTGATTCTTTATTTAGTCCTTCGTATTCGAAGCTTGCAATTCGTGCCTTTACCATATCTTTATAATGATTATCAATTCCTTGCACATATATCCATGTTCTTATACAGTTTTCTTTAAGTGAAGAATTATGCTTTTTAAGCGTTTCGATATAAGTATTAAATATGTGTTCTGTTTCGGTATATTCATTTTTTAGAGGTATATGTAGCTGCGTAGTATATATGTATTTATTTCCACCATTACGCTGCACTATTAAATTATTATTTTCCTTTCTAATATTATTGTTTCCTCTAATATAATAGAGCCAAAGCGCTACTTTTGTACCGTTAAGTGGAGGTTGTTGTACTATGGAATTTATTGTATGTGAATCGTCATTGATGTACGAGTATTGGTTAGCAGCATCACTCACAAAAAAACGTTTCCAGATCAGATTGGCTCCATCGAAAATATTGTTGAGTTCTATGCGTTGTAAAGCTTTCTGCACGTTTAAGAATTGATCTTCAACAACAAGATTTGGATCTGTAATCTCAAGAGTGGCATGGATCTCTGATACACAATCTTCAGCCTTAAATATAGATGCATTTAATTGAATCTCTAAATCTTCCCAATAATTATTGATGTATTTCATTGTTTTTTAAATTTGATACCGGTACTTATCTCTTTTTTAGCTACATATCCAATTTTATTCCCGGTAACTTTTACTTTATCTTTTATAAATTCAGGTACATTATATGATTTCATCTGGTTGTCATAAAACTCCACATCTTTTTGTGGTACTACGAATGCTTTTTCAGCTTTACCTTCATCGTTAATATAGGCAATGTATGGACGAGTGTATAGTCCGTCCATACGACGACTTCCATATACAATCCATCGGCTGTTGCTACTCCACGAATGGTAGCTTTCTGATTCATTGCTGTTAGCTAATGTCAGGGGATAATGTACTCCTGTCTCAATGTTGAAAATATATAGATCAGCCTCTTTATGCCAAACAAGAAAATTTCCGTAATCACCTTTAGCATATAGGATGTATTTTCCATTTGGAGAAACTCTTGGAAATGAAACACTTTTATCTTCCAATCTGGCATTAAAAATGGTATCAACTTCTGTACCGAATTCTATAGTTTCAGGATCAAAGCCTAAACTGCAAACACTATATTTGACTTCTTGATATTCATTAGGCATATCAAGAGCTTTGGCAGTAGAGAAATAAAGGGTTTTTCCATCCGGAGAAAAGCTGGGGAAAGTTTCAAAACTGTCACTTGAAAACAGAGCTGAAGTAGTGAATATCTCATGATTCACAATATCATATATTACAACATCGGAAGCAACATCGTATACCTCAATTCTATTTTTATCAACAGAATGAAAATCTTGCCTTGTGTTATTAACCGAAAACGCAATAAATCTGCCTGATGGGTGCCAAGAAGGGTAAACAAGCGCTGATACTGTTTCAGCTGTTTTAGTATTTAGCTTTTCCACTTTTCCATCATTAATCACCATTGTGGCAGCATTAGCACCACGTATATGCATAATCATCTTGTCAGGATCCTGCATCCCGAAAGAGTGACAATTCATGCAGTCCCCGTCCACTGATTTGTTTTCAAGTATAGCACTCTGAGTAAAGTTTTCCAGATTCCTTTGGTAGATACCCATCTCATTCCATATTTCATAGCCGGGTTCTATAAGTCGGTATGCCAAATAGGGATCTACAGTTTCCTTAGCAACTTTTATCCGAAAAGGAGTATAAGCAGTCCAACCTGATTCTTTTCGAATACATACAGTTACGGAAAATCCACTGTCTGCAGAAGCTTTTAGTAACTCTTTCCATCTCGATTCTGGTATTTGAAATTGTCCATTCTTTGCACGTACTTCAAATTTAACACCGTTGGTTTCAAAAATAGCAGCTTGGTTTTTGTCTGTTACCTCTTTTAATTTAAAATTTAAAGGAGCAATGTTTGAGGGTATTGTAACTCCAATATAGTCAGGAAATATGCGAGGAAGTTCGTTATCTGTTTTTGCAATCTCTATAGGTTTAGAACAGGCTGACAAAAAAAGATAAACAAGACTTATGGTTAAATAAATAATACTTCTCATACTACTTTTTTAATTGTAAAACATGAAATAAAACCAATATGTATTTCCATATTTATGGTACATTATATTTGAAATATTAGCATTGTTTCTGTTCTCCAGAAACAGCTGTTTGAAATCTTCGTACTTACTAACAACTAGTGGGTTTATTTTATATCTATCCCATTCTGTTGGGTTATTCTCGTTGATTATAATAATGGCTTCTTGAAATCTTTCAGGTAAATTCAACAATGCCTCTTCAGTATTATAATACTTATCAATAAGTTCTATAAAAAGAGGCATTTGTTTTCCGAATAAAAAAACAGAAGCCAAATACTCTTTTGCTGCTGTGTTGTCCGGGTCAGCATTCACTAAGTGTTGCATCCGATAAATTAGGTCTGTAGCTCCAAGAAGATAGTTTTCTGCTGGCAACCCTCTTCTTTTACTACCTAAAAGTTCATCATTTTCAACTGCCATATCGTTATATAAAAAACGACGCTGATTTGTAGCCCACTCTTTGTAATAATGTGTTTGTTCTAATAAATTAATATATTTTTCGGCAACAGGATAATCTCCGCTAATCAGGTTAGTTTGTACCAGACGCTTATATAATCTAGGACTTCCTGTTTTCGAAATGGTAATATTACTCTCGAATGCAAAATTTTGCGAAGCTGCAATGTCCCCAAGTGTGAAGTTTAATTCATTTAATGTAATTAAAGAGGCCAACTCCTTATTCATTATTGGAATTAAGCCATTAATACCTTTCTGATCGAACTGTAAAAACTGTTTTCCTAACTGATCAGTCTCCATTAAAGCGATATTCAGATAATATGCATGTAATAAGTTGTTTATTGGTTTCTTGCTTTCCTCTATGATTTCATCGAATCTGCCCATCCTTGTGTAGTAATCCAGCTGCTTGTATTGTACCGACAAAAGTTGTCCATATTTAGGCAATAAAAAATATATAACTGCAGAAACGATTACTATCTGACAGATGAAAACAAAATAATGTAGTTTTCGTGATATTTTTATATCATTCACCACAAATGTGAGAAAGATTAATAGTAAAAATAAACACCAAGAGTAATAAATTAATGGTGACGGAGTCATTTTATGGTGGTAATATTGCAAAGGTGAAAAAACCAGACTATAGTCACCTATCCATCCCGAATTGACGCCAATATATGCTAGAATAAATATTAAAGCTAAGGGTAAAAAAGAGTATAATATATGCTTTCTATCTATAAGTAATTGCAATATAATTATTGCAATAGCGAACAAAAAGGCTACTGAGCCAGCCAACCAAAATAATAAAACCGTTAATAACGTTGCTACAATTATTTTTTTTACTTTATAATTATCTATATTAAAATATATAAGAAATGCTGTTAATAAGAATATAAATGAAATTGTTCCTGTTATGTAGTAATTATGATTAAGATGAAGGAAAAATAAAAAAATGGCAGATAAAATAGGTAATAATATGAGTGATCTATTTTTACTGATCTTTATTGCAATTTGGTTCATTAAGACTGCAACACTTAATAATAAGGATGTAGTTATTAATGCTCCGGCCCAAGGATAAATATAAAATTGGAGAAGCCATCTGCTGATTATTTCTGATAATCCTCCAAATGAGAAAAATAAATCCGAAAGAAATGTCTTATTATATAAAAACAATTGAAACTGTTCCATATAATAAAAGTGAAATTCATAATTCTTCTGTATTAATATAAATGCAGTAATCCCTATAACTGACCAAAACGCGGTTGAATGGAGCTTTTCATTGGTATTTACTTCAACGGTTTTAAACATATTGCTAATTAATATATTGAATTATTAATAGATAAACAGGTAAAGAAGTCCGGATGTATTGGTTGATTTTAAGTAACAACTCGCAACTATTGTTTACGGATTTTAGTTAAAAAAAACAAATAGTGTTTTTCATATATTTACACTCATTTCATTAATATTTATTTTTTATCAAAAATACAAAATAAAACACTTAGTACAATAAATAAACTCTTCAATTGTACTTCAAACTGTAAGCTTTATTGACATTTTTACCTATTTTTGAAAATCCATACTTTTGCTAAATATCAATTACAATAAAAATTATATGTACTCAGTTAACAATAAATCTATGAAACAAGAAAGACTCGCTTCACTCGACATACTCAGAGGTTTTGACCTGTTTATGCTGGTTTTTTTTCAACCGGTGTTTGTGGCATTTGCAAAACATTGGAGTGATGTACCGCTTTTCACGTTCTTACTGAAACAGTTCGAGCACGCGAGTTGGGAAGGATTTACTCCCTGGGATCTTGTAATGCCACTATTTCTTTTCATGGTAGGAGCCGCTATGCCCTTTTCTTTTGAGAAATACAAACACAATCGTGACAAATCGGCTATATACAAAAAAATAATCAGACGCTTCATAATACTCTTTATATTAGGAATAGTAGTTCAGGGAAATCTACTGAGCCTTGATCTACGTGAGATACGTATATATACCAACACATTGCAGGCAATTGCCGTTGGTTACGCAATAGCAGCATTCATGATTCTGCATCTTTCTAAGAGACAGCAAATTGCCATAACACTTTTGCTACTTGTTATTTACTGGGCTTTGCTGACATTCCTTGGTGATTTCACACCGGAAGGAAACTTTGCAGAAAAAGTTGACCGCGCTGTTTTGGGAAGAGTGAGAGACGGAGTTTATTATGCTGAGGATGGATCATGGCACTTCTCTGATTGGTATCGATACACCTGGGTTCTGACGAGCTTGGTTTTCGGTGTAACAACCATGCTTGGTGTATTTGCCGGAAAGATTATGAAAAATGGAACGAGTAAACTCAAAAACAGCAAGCAGCTTTTAATTATCGCGTTGATATTATTGTTTGCTGGTTGGCTATTGAGTTTCCAGACACCCATCATCAAGAAAATTTGGTCTCCTAGCATGACATTATGGTCTGGTGGATGGTGTTTTCTGCTTATGGCATTATTCTACTATATTATCGACTGCAAAGGATGGAATAAAGGCTTTATCTGGCTTAAAATATATGGAATGAACTCCATCATTGCCTATACCTTAGGAAATGTTATCAATTTCAGAAGCGTGGCAGATTCTTTATTATGGGGTTTGGAACAATATGTGGGTGATTACTACAGTGCCATCCTGACTTTTTCTAATTTTATGATTCTCTTCCTTATTTTAAATATTATGTATAAATTGCGTATTTTTGTGAAGATTTGAGTGGATAAGTTTCACTTTTCACAATTTATTAGTGTCAACATTGGTTGAGTAAATTTAATACATGGAGACTTTTATGTCAATTTATTAAATTAAATAGAAACTTATGATTATTATTGTCAGATAATTTAATCCTATGAATTCTTCAAATGACATACAAACTTTTAATTCACTGTTTAATGAATATTACAGCCGTTTTATTCGTTTTGCAATTGGTTATGTGAAGGAAGAACAGACAGCCGAGGATTTTGTATCTGAAGCATTTACTATTTATTGGGAAAGAAGAAATGAATTACTTCCGGATACCATACCCCAAGCCTTTATACTCACTATTATCAAAAACAAATGTCTGAATCACCTAAAACACACGCAAATACGACAAAGAGTAACAAATGAACTTAGAGTCCATTCAGAATGGCTACTTCAGACAAAGATCAGTACTCTTGAAGCATGTGACCCGGATTTCATATACTCACAAGAACTCCAGGACATTATCGACAACACTTTAAAAAGACTACCTAAAAAGACTCAGCAAATTTTTTCTTTTAGTAGAGATCTGGGACTAACATATAAAGAGATCGCTGTTGAAACTAATCTAAGCCAGAAAGCAGTTGAATTCCATATTTCTAAAGCATTACATCAATTACGTCTGTCATTAAAGGATTTTGCTTCATTACTTGTCTTATTTTTTTATTTTAATTAAAATCTTATATTTTGTGTTAGGGTATTCTGCTCTTTAATTGTTATCAATTTAGAAGGCAAAATACTGATAGCATGAACCAGAATTTATTATATAAATTTTTCGAAGGCTCTACTTCTTATGAAGAAGAAAAAAAAATCAAAAATTGGCTGGAGAGATCTGAAGCCAATTTTGATATTTTAATGCAGAGTCGTAAAGAATATGATATACAAATACTTTCCGGTTCAAAGAAATTAAGTAACAAAAGGAGAAAAAGTACTGAAATTCCATTAACATGGATATCTGGTGTTGCGGCAGTATTTATTGCTTTAATTATCGGGGGAATATATTTATTTAACACCGGAGATAGAACTGAGCAATATAATACGATCCTTGTACCTGCAGGTCAGAGGATTAATTTGATTCTCTCAGACAACACCAATTTATGGTTGAATTCTAATACCACATTCAGATATCCAACAGAATTTTCTAATGAAAACAGAACTGTATATTTAGATGGAGAAGCATTTTTTGAGGTTAGTAAAGAAGAGAATAAACCATTTATAGTAAAAACCATGAAAGGGGACATTCATGTCACAGGAACCAGCTTTAATGTAGAAGCTTACTCACAATTTGATAGCTTTGAAACGAGCCTTTTTGAGGGAGGAGTAGAAATTTATAAAGAAGATATGAAGCTTGTTTCATTAAAACCCAATGAAAAAAGTGTCTTGGTAAACAATCAATTATTAGTATCAGAGATAGTAGATATTGACAAATATCTATGGAAAAGTGGACTCATAGCTTTCAATAATAAAGGATTAGAAGAAATATTGATTCGGCTTGAAAAATATTTCGATGTTGAAATTCAGATTAATTCTTTAAATCTATCACAACACACTTATACAGGAAAATTCCGTCATTCTGATGGTGTAGATTATGCACTTAGAGTATTACAAAAAAGTATTCATTTTAGTTATGAAAGAGATGAGGAAACTGGAAATATATTTATAATATAATTAAACAAAAAAATTGCCTATGAAATATAACTGAAAAACAAAAAACCGATAGGTGCTGCAACACCTATCGGAGAAATTTTTAAAATAACACGATTAAATTCACAAAAAGTATTAATTTAAAAACAATTACAAATGTATGAATAAAAACAATTCAACGGGTAATCATTTAACCGAAAAAGTACCCATTAAACATTTTTTATTGATTATGCGAACGACCTTAATTCTCTTATTTACCTGTGTTTTTTGCTCAATGGCGGAAATGAGTTATACTCAAAATGCTCGGGTTACAATCAATAAACGAAAAGCAACTCTCAAAGAAGTATTAAACGAAATTGAGAAACAGACCGATTATCTATTTATTTATAATAATGAGGTAAATACCAGTGAGGAAGTATCAGTTAGGGCAAAACAGCAAGCAGTTTCTGAAGTGCTTAATTCTATGTTAGAAGAAAAAGATTTGAATTACTCTATGGAGGGTAATCATATACTTTTATCGACTAATGAAAAAGAAAGTACAGATGACAATGAGGTTTCATCAATAACAGTCCAGCAACAGAAAAGACAATTAACCGGAAGAGTGGTTGATGAAAGAGGTGAACCAATTATTGGCGCCAATATTATTGAAACTGGAACGACAAATGGAACTATAACAGATATAGATGGTAATTTTAACCTGCAAGTTGAAAATAATGCCTCGATACATATTTCATATATCGGGTATTTAAATCAGGATATAAGAGTATCAGATCAAACGAATTTTAGAATTGTACTTATTGAGGATATGCAAGCTTTAGAAGAACTTGTTGTTGTAGGATATGGAACAATGAAAAAAAGAGATTTGACTGGAGCAGTTTCAAGTGTAAATGCTGAAGTCATAGAAAACAGACCAGTAATGTCAGCAGCAGAAGCTTTAGCTGGCCAGGTAGCAGGACTGCAAATACAACAAGTTTCGGGAAGACCCGGAGCAGAAGGATTGGCTATCAGGGTCAGAGGAACTAGTTCGATTACTCAATCTAACGACCCTTTATATGTAGTAGATGGATATCCAATGCAAGAAAGTGCATTTAGAATGATAAGTCCGTCTAATATTCAAAGTATCGAAGTTTTAAAAGATGCATCATCTACCGCGATTTATGGTTCAAGAGGTGCTAATGGCGTAGTTATTATCACTACAAAGAAAGGTGTCGGTAAGCCTTCAATTGATGTTAATATTTACACTGGTTTTCAACAGCCGGAAAAGTATTTTGATTTATTGAACAGAGATCAGTTCGTAGAATACTTTATCGATGGAAGAAATCAAGCTTGGCTTGATGCAGGTGTTATTGCTCGAGACCCTGACAAATCACCTCACACTATTAATGACCCGAATAGTCGCAGAGAATTATATCCAAGTGCAAGCAATCAATATATGATACCTGATGGGACCGGTAATTACTTATATAATTTCATGGATCCGGCTTCCGTAGCCTCAATGCCTGACACTGATTGGCAAAGAGAATTGTTTAGAACCTCACCAATGCAAAATTATGAATTATCGTTTTCTGGTAGTAGCGAAAGGACTAGTTACTTTTTTAGTGCTAGTTACGCCTCACAGGATGGAATAATTATTAATTCAGATTACGACAGAATAAACTTGAATTCAAATATAGACAGCCAGATTAATGAAAAAATCAAAGTTGGATTCAACATAAACTCATATTATTCAAGGACTAATCAATTAGTAGAAGGTAAGTACTCCCCAGTTCAAATTGCTCTACAATTGCCACCAATATTTCCTGTCAGAAATGAGGATGGTTCATATGGATCTATGGTTCGTAATTATGACATAATCGTTGGAGACGTTGCCAGTCCTATCGGACTTGCAGAGGAAATAACTGATGAAAGAAACCGTAGTGGATGGCTTGCAATTTTATATGCAGAGTGGGAAATATTAAAAAATCTAAAATATAGAATAAGTCTCAATGGTGGAATTAATAATTATGGTAGAAATTATTATCTGCCATCTTATGTAGATATGGACGCATCAAGAGCCCCAAGAGTGGCAGAAGGAATAAACGAGAAGACAACAACTAAAGATTGGGTTTTAGAAAATACATTAACTTATAGTAATATTTTTGCTGAAAAGCACGATTTTACTGTTTTGGCCGGCTATACTGCACAAAAAAATCAATATGAAAGACTTTATGGAGAGTCAAGAGGATTTCCAAATGATGTTGTAAAAACACTCAATGCAGGTACAATGTATAATTTAACCGGCACTGAATCAGAACATTCAATGATATCATACTTAGCACGTGTAAATTATGCGTATAATAATAAATATTTGTTTAGTACTGCAGTAAGAGCGGATGGTTCATCAAGATTTGGGAAAGATAACAAGTGGGGTGTGTTTCCCTCATTCTCTGCAGGTTGGAGGATTTCGGAAGAAGATTTTATGAAGAATATTGATTCAATCGATGATTTAAAATTAAGGGCTAGCTACGGTATTGCAGGTAATAATCGAATCGGGAATTACTCTGCGATTGGATTATTGAATACTAATTACTATCCTACTGGCGATGATTTACAGTATACAGTTGACCCGAGCACAATGCCAAATAATAATTTGGGTTGGGAGAAAACTCAGCAAGTTAATCTCGGATTTGACTTATCACTCTTTAACAGTCGTATAGTGTTAGCAACAGACTTTTACCACAGTAAATCTTTAGATTTACTTCTAAACGTTCCAGTGCCAACGATTACAGGATATACTTCACAAATGCGAAATGTTGGAAAAGTTCTTAATAAAGGAATGGAATATTCATTAACTACAAGAAATCTTGTAGACGAATTTAGATGGACTACTAATTTTAACATTTCGTTCAATAAAAATGAAGTGCTCGAATTGGGACCTGATGAAAGACCTATTTTCGCTAGTGCTCCTAATGCCAGCAACGCATTTATAACAAAAATAGGATATCCAATTGCTAGCTACTATGGATATGTATATGAGGGTGTATTTATGTCTCAGGAAGACCTTGACAAATATCCTCATCGCTCACAAGATAAAGTTGGTGATGGTCGATATAAAGATGTTAACGGAGATGGTAGTCTAGATGGGAATGATATGGAAATACTTGGTGATAATCACCCATTATTTACCGGTGGTTTAAATAATAGTTTTTCTTACAAAAATTTCACTCTAAGTGCATTACTCAACTTTTCATATGGTGCTGAAGTTTATAGTATTTATAAAAGGATGATTGCAGTTTATCACGGTGATAGAAATGCTATGGTAGACGTACTTGACCGCTGGAGATCGCCAGAGGAGCCTGGAAATGGAGAAATTTTTCGTGCGACAAGAACGCCTAGCGGTTGGTCAAGATCACCATCTACATACTGGTTAACAGACGGTTCATATTTACGAATTAGGAATGTCTCTTTGTCCTATGATTTTAGCAGTGATTTGATAAAAAGGTTTAAAGTACAAGGTCTGCGTTTATATTTAACAGGCCAGAATCTATATACATTTACCAATAATCCGGGATTTGATCCTGAAGCCAGCAGTGAAGGTCAGGGGTTAACAAAAGGTGGTGATTATACAGGTTACCCTTCTGCAAGGTCATTTATTTTAGGCGTAAATATAACATTTTAAAAAAGATAAAGATTAAACAATATGAAAAATATAGTTTTACTACTTATAGGATTTATATTTATAACCTCGTGCAGTAACGAGTTTATCGAATTAGATCCCCCTTCAAACTTGAGTACTGAGGGATTTTATAAAACTGAAACAGACATGAACCAAGCAGTCTTGTCAACTTATAGAGGATTGAGAGGTCATTTTAACAATACTGCAATCAGATTAGGAGAAATTCGCTCTGATAATACAGGATATTCTTGGTTAGCAGGAAATCCAGCAGATGAAAAGGGAATTGACGAATTTTCATCTCCACTTTTAGAGGACAATGGTTTTATGGAAGATATATGGGAAAATTCTTATAATACTATTCTCCGAGCGAATATAGTTATAGGAAGGTCTGAAGAAGCAGAATTTACTAACGAGAATTATAGAACTCAATATATAGCTGAAGCAAAATTTATTAGAGCCCTTTCATATTTTTGGCTGAATAGAGTATTTGGAGGCTATGATACAAATAACAATTTATTAGGAGTTATAAAAGTTGAGACAGAGATTTCTCCAGAGGAAGCTTATGAACTTGGGCGAGCATCATTGGAAGAAATTTATGAACTCATTATTAATGATTTATTATATGCTGAGCAGTATCTACCTGAGAGTTATTCATCAACTGATGTAGGAAGAGTCACGAAAGGCGGAGCAACCGGAATGTTAGGAAAAGTATATATGACGATGGCCGGTTATCCATTAAACAAAGGGAATGAGTATTATAATTTAGCTATAAAACAATTTGAGAAGCTAATTAATAAGCCTTTATATTCCCTTGAGCCCAGTTACAAGGATCTTTTTGATGTAACTAATAAAAACACAAATGAATCGTTGTTCGAAGTCCAATATAAAAAAGGATCCCCCGGAGGTGCGACTGGAAGTCCCTGGAATAATATTTTTGCACCTAGATTTTCTGAGCAAGAAGTAGTACTTGTTGGAAATAAGGGAGGACAAAATATGCCTACAGGCACTATGATCGCAGCATATGAAGAAGGAGACCCAAGGAAATATGTTTCTATGCGGGAAGGCTACATAAGTCAATCATCAGGCAATTGGGTTCCTGAACCATATGTATGCAAATATTATGACGTTTCAGTTAGTGGAAATGATAATGGTAATAATTGGATTGAATTAAGGCTTGCTGATATCTATTTACTTTATTCTGAAGCACTGGTAAGGACAAATGGTTCAAAAACAATAGCTTTAAGTTATCTTAATAAAATTAGGGAAAGAGCTCGTAATACACCTGGTGATCCTGATATCGAAAAACCTGAAAATCTGTTGGCTGATTATACTCTTGATAGTTTTTCTACAAACGAGGAGTTTTTACTTGCTATTGAAAGAGAAAGACGGGTAGAACTGGCTTATGAAAACCATCGCTGGTTTGATTTGGTTAGAACCGGCAGAGCTAAAGATGTTATGATTGAGTCACAGAGATTAGATGGATATCCAGAATTTACCTGGGATGACAAGATGCTGACTTATCCTATACCAATGACTGTAATGCAATCAAACCCGGGCATGATAATTCAAAACAGTGGTTATACTCAAATGTAAATCATTTAATTGTTATTGAAATTATGAGGAAAAATATACTAATAATATTTGCTTTGTTTACAACTTGTTCATATGTCACATCTCAAGATAACAGTCTAACTGACTATGAAATAGCAGATGGGTGGCAATTGCTATTTAATGGCGAGAATCTTGATGGATGGACATCTGTCGGCAAAAATAATCCTCCTGTAATGGGTTGGGAAATAAAGAATGGTGTACTGACTGTAAAAAAGGTAGACGATAAAAGAGGTGGAGATATAATCACTCGTGATCAGTACTCAGATTTTGACTTAAAAGTGGAATTTAAAATTACAAAAGGTGCTAACAGTGGTATTAAATATTTATTTAGAAGATACACAAAAGGAGGTTGGTTAGGGCCGGAATTTCAAATTCTTGATGACGAAAATCACCCTGATGCTAAACTGGGACGAGATGGCAATAGACTTCAGGCAGGATTATATGATATGTTTCCACCTACAAAGGAGAAGAAAGACAGTCCTGTAGGTGAATGGAACGAAGCTCGTATTGTTGTACTTGGTTCTAAAGTAAAACATTATTTAAATGGAGAAGAAGTTTTGTCTTATGATCGTTACAACAAGGAGTATTTGGACACTTACAACTTAAGTAAATATAAAGAAAGTGATCCTATATTTGGACTTGTTGACGAGGGTCATATACTTCTTCAGGATCATGGTGATATCGTTTCATTTAAAAATATTAAAATTAAAATTTTAGACTAAAGGCATTTATGAACTTTAATCGTGATTTGTTAGTTAACTTACAAGTTTTAACTAAAGTTCATAGTTTAAACATTGAATATATGAAAAAAACAACAAGAAGACAGTTCATAAAGCAGGCAGGAGTTTCTGGTTTAGCATTAAGTATAGGGGCCAAAGGGTTTAGTGCAAAAAGTTATGCAAATATAATCGGTGCAAATGAACGAATTAATATGGCTGTAATGGGTACTAATGGCAGAGGTGCCGGTATGGCTAGAAATTTTCAGCGATTAGATAATGTTAATATGATGTTTGTATGTGATGTTGAAGATAATGCTTTGAATAAAGGCATTAAAGCTGTTAAAGATGTAGGGGGAGATCCAATTGCAGAAAAAGATATAAGGAGGGTACTTGAAAATAAAGACTTAGATGGCTTACTTGTTACAGCACCTGATCATTGGCATGCTCCTGCAACTATTATGGCATGTCAGGCTGGTAAGCATGTTTATGTTGAAAAGCCATGTAGTCATAGCCCAAGAGAAGGTGAATTGATGATTGAAGCTGCACGAAAATACAAAAGAATAGTTCAGGTTGGAGCTCAACGTCGTTCATGGTCATTATTAATGCAAGGAATTAAGGAGTTGCACTATGGTGTAATTGGTGATGTGTATTTCGCTAAAGGATGGTATACTAATAATAGGAAATCGATAGGTTTTGGAAAAAAGGTGGCAGTACCTTTAAATTTAGATTTTGAATTATGGCAAGGACCAGCACCTCGTGAAGCTTATAGAGATAATTTAGTACATTATAACTGGCATTGGTTCTGGAACTGGGGTACAGGTGAAGCTCTAAATAATGGAACACATGAAATTGACGTTATTAGATGGGGCTTGGGTGTAGACTTTCCAACTAAAGTAAGTTCAGAAGGAGGACGTTTTGCCTTCAATGACGATTGGGAGACCCCTGATACTCAATTAATAAACCTTCAATTTGGCAATAAATGTCTTGTTACTTGGGAAGGACGTAGTTGTAATTCAAAAAACTCAGAAGGACGTGATAGAGGAGTTATATTCTATGGTACTGAAGGTTCTTTAGAGACTGGTCATAACGGTTATCGTATTTACGACCAAAAAAACAACCTTATAAAAGAAGTCGATTCTAAAGAAATTATTGATGGTAGGGATACATCTAGCCCTAGTGTAAATCTTGATAGAGTGCATATTGAAGATTTCCTTAACTCTGTAAAAAATAACCGAACTCCAAATGCTGATATTGCGGAACTGCATAAAAGTACTTCTCTTGTTCAGTTAGGCAATATTGCTTGGAGGGTAGGAAGAAGTTTGACTACCGATCCATTAAACGGACATATCTTGAATGATCCAGTAGCTCAGGAATTATGGTCGAGAAAATATGAACCAGGTTGGGAATTAACTGTATAGAAATTAAACTAAACTACTAACAAAGACTGAATGAGTAATTATTCAGTCTTTGTTTAAAAAACAAATAATATGAAATATCATTATTTTGTCTATTTAATATTACTCTTTTTATCATTAAATTCATATGCTCAGGATAAAGAATTTGACTCTTCAACAGACATAGATGAGTTAGTTGACAGGTTTTCTGAGAGTAAAACTACCAAAAATCGTAACGGTTGGTTTCATTATTATATCCCAAAAGGAATGGCAGATACACTGACAGTAAAAATGTCCTGTGTTTTTGAAGGTACTCAAACGCACGCACCTCACCAACATAATGAAGACGAAGCATTTTATATTATAAAAGGGTCGGTTAGGTTTCATATAAATGGCGTAGAAAAGATTTTAAATGAAGGAGATTTTATTTATACTCCCAGCGGATCTTCTCACAATATTCAAAGAATTAACAATGATACAATTAAATATCTTGTTATTAAAAGAGAATGGCTTACAGACCTGGAAAAGCCATATTTAGTAAGAAATAACAATTACTCTTTCGATGATTGTTATATACCAAATGAAAATCATAGCAAATTGAATTTTAATGAAAAGACTTTGTTAAATAAAGATTTCGCAGATGGATTTCAAGTAACAATTAATAAAATACTCAAAAATGACTCTTTCTCAAATCAAAGGAATTTACCCAAACAAGCTGCGATCTATGTTTTACAGGGAAAAACAAGAATAAACATTAATGACCAAGAGACTATTATAAAGGAAGATAACACTTTTTATGCACCAAAGGGATTAAATTTTAATTTAATAAATATTGGCGATGAGCCTTTAATATTTTTATGTATAATGACAAAGTAGTTTACCTCTTTGACTAATTTTAAATCACTAATACCTCTTTTTTTAATCAGGATTCGTTAAAATTATATTTTACATTAATTATTCAATATAGAGACTAGTTGAATACAATTAGACATGTATAATTAGTACTATAATAAATTCATCAATGTGTATATATCTTAAATCTAGACTGTTCATATAATAAATATAGTTGATTATTCAACACAAAAGACATTTATTAAAAGTCTCAACCTAAATCGCCAATTTTTACTTATTGTGTATTTCGGTCTGATAGGGTTCTTCGTCAAATTTGGTGCAAAATAGCACTTCTTAAATCGCATAAAAGAAACAGACTTATTGTGCTGATTTACAGGCAAATAAATAGTAAAAAGCTAGTATAATCGAATCATTTTTATTATCTTTAAGGTTC
>ENA-UOOM01000396-UOOM01000396.1-fermentation-metagenome-genome-assembly--contig:-NODE-396-length-51587-cov-51.877377_pt1 | contig 51587 bp, 48 predicted proteins | sample MGYA00245781_ERZ724031 | MGnify/ENA primary metagenome ERZ724031 (study PRJEB28704, sample SAMN03018317) | fermentation metagenome | biome: anthropogenic terrestrial biome; feature: soil; material...
TGGAACCCATTCTTTTTAATCTGATTTTTACTGACATACTGTCACCTCCTTGGTTTAATGTGTGGGGACACACCTCTTTCTTAAGAGTTAGTCTCTGAGGGTCTGAGGAATGTCCCCGAATTTGTGGGACACACCTCTACTTAAGCTTCTCTAAGGAGTATAGAGAAATGTCCCCGAATTATATATATGAAAAAGGAATATTCCTATTTCTAACATCTTTAAAACGGTAGTTTTAAACCGCTCAAGCCACCGAAGCCGCCTTTCTTCTTACCCGCTCCCATTGATGTAAATTTCTTCATCATTTTTTTCATTTCTTCATATTGCTTTAACAATGAATTCACCCTTTGAACAGATGTTCCGCTTCCCGCAGCAATTCTTTTTCTTCTGCTTCCGTTGATGACTGAAGGATTCATTCTTTCCTTCTTAGTCATGGATTGAATGATTGCTTCTGTATATACTAATTCTTTTTCATCAACTTTAAGTCCCTTTAATTTTTTGTTGCCTCCAAGTCCGGGAACCATTTCTAAGAGTTCATCCAAAGGTCCCATGTTTTTCATCTGCTGAAGCTGCGATAAGAAATCTTCTAAATTAAAGTCTTGAGTTTTTAACTTCTTTTGAAGCTCAATTGCTTGCTTTTCGTCAAATGCATCCTGGGCTTTTTCAATAATTGAAAGAACATCACCCATTCCAAGTATCCTTGATGCCATTCTGTCGGGATGAAATGTTTCAAGCTGATCCATTTTCTCCCCTACGGACAAAAATTTTATAGGTTTATCAACCACATTTCTTATGGAAAGGGCTGCTCCTCCTCTTGCATCACCATCAACCTTTGTGAGTATTACTCCCGTAATATCCAAGTATGAATTGAATGTTTCTGCAACCTTTACTGCATCCTGTCCTGTCATTGCATCCAATAACAAAAGTATTTCATCAGGCTTCACAGTCTCTTTAATTTCAACCAATTCATCCATCAACTCATCATCAATGTGAAGTCTTCCTGCAGTATCTATGATTACCACATCATTACCGTGTTTCATGGCATGGCTCATAGCTTCCTTGGCAATTTTTACAGGAGATATTTTGTCTCCCATTTCGAAAACCGGAACGCCTACGCTCTCTGCCACTACCTGCAGCTGCTTAATTGCAGCCGGTCTGTAAACGTCGCAGGCTGCCAACAAAGGTCTTCTGCCGTCTTTTTTAAGTTTTCTTGCAAGCTTTCCGGTGGCAGTTGTTTTACCTGCACCTTGTAGTCCGCACATCATAAAATATGTTATGTTATTTGAATTAAATTTCAGCTTGCTTTCACCCTGTCCCATTGTTTTTGCTAATTCTTCATGGACTATTTTTACAACCTGCTGTCCCGGGGTTAAGCTTTCCATCACCTCAGTACCTAGTGACCTCTCTTTCACATTGTTAATAAAAGCTTTAACAACCTTAAAGTTAACATCTGCTTCAAGAAGAGACATTTTGATTTCTTTCATTGCCAAGTCTATATCTTTTTCAGTTAGCTTTCCCTTGCCTCTTAGCTTTTTTAATGCATTTTGTAGTTTATCGGATAAATTTTCAAACATTGCTAACCCTCATTAATTATTTTTGCGGCTTCAAGTTTTATTTTTTCAATAATATCTTTATATTTATTATCATCAATCTTTGATGACAATTGCATGATATTTTCTGCTGCTTCGCTGAATTTTACATATTTATTATACAGCTTTATTTTCTCTTCATACTCTGCAAGGTTTTTTTCAGTTCTTTTTAATGCATCATGTACTCCCTGCCTGCTGATGTTTAATTCATCGGCAATTTCCGACAAGCTGTAATCTAAGTTATAATACATTTCAATTATTGCTGCTTGATTTTCTTTAAGCAGATTTCCATAATAATCATACAGGATGCTATATATAAAATTTTTCTCTGACATATCCACCTCTGTAAAGTATTTTGCTTGACAGTGAATTCTACATCATTCTTATATGTTTGTCAATAGTTTTTTCAAAGATATGGGGACTATTATTTTTCAAAGATATGGGGACTATTATTCACCTATTATTCACGATTAACTAAGAAAAATAATAAAAATAACAAGCGAACATTTGCAGGACACGATTATAATTCTTAGCGAATGAAGACTAAAAATCCGTAAAGCAGCTTGCACTGTTTGAGCGAAGCGAGTTTGCAAGCTGTAGGGTTTTTAGTCGGAATGAGCTCTTAGAATTATTCGTGTCCGAAACCGTGAGCGTTTATTTTTATTATTCTTTTCGATAAGATGTGTACCTCTACTCAAAAATTGCATTTACGAAATCTTGTGCGTTAAAGTCTTGCAGGTCGTCTATTAGCTCACCCACACCAATATATTTGATTGGAATTTTTAGTTCATTTACAATGGGGAATGCTATGCCTCCCTTTGCAGTTCCATCCAATTTAGTTAAAATTAAACCGTTAATATTGCATGCTTCTTTAAAGAGCTTAGCTTGAACTATACCGTTTTGTCCGGTTGTAGCATCGATGACAAGATACACATCTATATGCGCTTCGCTGAATTCTCTATCAAGAATTTTGAAAATCTTGCTGAGCTCATTCATGAGGTTTTTCTTGTTGTGAAGTCTTCCTGCCGTATCACATATCAGTATATCTGATTTTCTTGCTTTGGCTGCCTGTATGGCATCGAAAACAACTGCCCCGGGGTCTGAGCCTTGATCTGATGCAATTATGTCAACCCCTGCTCTTTGGCACCACTCTTTAAGCTGCTCCACTGCTGCAGCTCTAAATGTATCGGCGGCAGCAACGATAACCTTATTACCGGATAGTTTTAATCTGTAGGCAATTTTACCTATGGAGGTTGTTTTGCCAACTCCATTTACTCCAACTATTAATATTACCCTTTGTTTGTCAGTCACATCAGGTACTTCATTTTCCTTAAGTACATTTATCAGGTACTCTTTGATTACATTTTTTATTTCCAATGTATCTTCTAATTTTCTCTTTTTAACTTCTTCTTTGATATATTCAATAATGTCCATCGTTGTTTCAACACCCATGTCGGAAGTAATAAGTATTTCTTCTAATTCGTCAAGAAAATCATCATCTATTTTTTTGTGTTGAAAAATAACGCCTTCTATTTGCTCTGTAAGGTTTTTCTTAGTCTTGGTAAGTCCTTCTTTTAATTTGGCAAAAAAGCCTTTTTTATCATTGTTCATTATTACCTCCGTTATTACCATCTGTTTGGTTGTGCAGGGCATCACGCGGAAAATGGGGTTAGGGCATCTCAGCATCTGAGAGTTTTAGTGACACTAATTTTGTAACTCCCTTTTCTTCCATTGTTGCCCCGTATAAAGTGTCAGCATACTCCATAGTTCCTTTTCTGTGAGTTATTACAATAAATTGTGTTTCCTTTGAAAATTCCTTTAAATATTGCGAAAACCTTGAAATATTCAAATCGTCAAGTGATGATTCAATTTCATCCAATACGCAAAATGGCGTGGGCTTGGTTTTTAATATTGAAAATAATAGAGCAATTGCAGTGAGCGCCTTTTCTCCGCCGGACAACAATGATATCTTGCTTAATTTTTTCCCAGGTGGCTGAACCGTGATTTCTATGTCGCTGTTTAAAGCATCTTCCTCATTTTCCAAATATATTTCTCCGCTGCCTCCATTGAAAAGCTTTTTGAATACTTCGGAAAATTTTGCACTTATATTGTAAAATTCCTCAACAAACTTTTCTTTCATTTGAATTTCAAGCTCTTTTATTACTTCATTCAGCTGTTCAATGGCATCCGTCAGGTCCTTCTGTTGTTTTGTTAAAAAATCATATCTTTCCTTAACTTCCTTGTATTCTTCTATTGAGTCTAAGTTAATATTTCCTAATTCTTTTATTGCTTTTTTGCATGAGTTTACTTCGCTGTAAAGTTTGGTCTGACTTATGCTTTCATCCTTGAATTTTAATGCCATTGCATAGTTTATTTCATAGTCTTCCCACAGTTTTGCAGAAATATCTTCTATTTTTGAACTTTCTCTTTCGATTTTAACGTTCATCTTCATTTCTTCATCAAGTATGTCGGTTATCTGCTTATTTGATTCATTGATTTTATTTTGGTAATCATATATTTCATTCTGATAAGTTTTTAGAGTTTCTTTTTCTCTTATATAGCTTTCATTTAATGCTTTTATTTCTTCTTTTAAAGCTTCTGAGCTTTCAGTATATTCAACAATTTTTTTCTTAGCTGTTTCTATCTCATGGTCAATTGTTGATAAGCTTTCTTCCTTATACTTAATGGAATTTTTGTTTCTTTCAATTTCCATATTAATATTATTCAGCTTTTCTTCTATAAGCTTGATATCTTGAGTAATTTTCGATACCTGATCTCTTTGCTTTAAAATTGTATTGTTGTGTTCATCATATTTCAACTTATTGGAATTATTTAAGAGTACAGTTTCCTCAATGCTTTTTTCTTTTTCCTCAACCAATAATTTTAGTTTTTCTGTTTCATCATTCAAGGCTCTTAGCTCATTTTCATATTGCTGCTTTTCTTTTTGTATGAAATTAATTTCTTCATTGTATTTGTTTATGACAGCAGTCGTTTTTTCGTTTTGTTCTGACAGCATTTTAATTTTTGAATTATTCATTTCATAATAATTATTTTTCTCATTAATAAAACCCTTAATTTCTTCTGTTAAACTGCTATATTCTTTTATTTTTAAATTCAAAGAATTCAATGAATTATTTTTTTCTTGTAATTCTTTTGATAACTTATCAAGGCTGACTTTTAATTCGTCAATTTCTCTTTTTCTTCCCAAGAGTGCTTGGTTTTTGCTTATATGACCGCCTGTAACAGAGCCCCCTGCATTTATTACGTCTCCTTGAAGTGTTACAATTTTAACTGTATTCCCTAATTTCTTGGATATTTTAAAACCGTTGTTCAGGTTGTCCACAATTATTATTCTTCCAAGTAAATTCTTAATGACAATTTCGTATTTGGGGCTTGTTTGAATTAAATTGTCTGCTGTGTCAATAACGCATTTTTCCTTGAGCACTTCTCTTTCGAAGTTATTTAAACTTCTTTCCGCAAGCATATTAATAGGAAGAAATGTAACTCTCCCAATTTTATTTTTCTTTAAATATTCGATTATTTCTTCGGCTTCCTTGTCAGTCTTAACGATTATATTTTGTATTGCAGAGCCTAATGCTATTTCAACAGCTGTTTCATACTTTTTATCTGTCTTTATTACATCGGCCACTGTACCCAATATGCTGTTTAATACCGGCTCCTTGTCCTTGTTGTTCATTACAGTCTTTATACTTTTATAGTAGCCGTCATAATATGCTTCCATATTTGAAAGAATATTTATTTTTGATTTTGTGCCGTTATATTCTTCACTTAACTTAGAGCTCTGTAAATTAAGCGTTTCCTTGTTTTTTTCTGCACTTATTAATTCTTCCGATGTGCTTTTCAGTTCTGCTTTCTTTTGAGTCAACAGTTCAGTTGTAATACTTAGCTCATCCCGGAGATTGTTAATTATTTCTGTTCTGTTATTTCTTTCTTCTTCTTCAGAATTTACTTCTTGGTTTAAATGCTTAATTCTATCTCCGTTGTTAATTATTAATGATTCAATTGTGTTTTTACTTGAATTCTTTTTGTTGATATCTTTGTGAAGTTCAAATAACTCATTTTTTTGCTGCTCAATCAATTGCACAATTTCATCAATTTCTTTTTTATATTCTTTTATATCTGAGTTTAATGATTCAAACTTCTCGGTATCTCTCTTGTATATTTCTTCATACGAAGCTTTTTCCCGGATTAAGATATTAATATTTTCATTTAATTCCAAGTTCCTTTTATCAAGTCCTGCTATTTCATTTTTGATATTTTCTATGTTGGAGCTGTATAACAGTTTCTTTTCTTTGTGAACTTGGCTTAAGCTGTTATAGTTCTCCAATTCCTTATTCTTTGAATCTCTTAGCTCTTCAGTTTCACTAATTTTATTTTGAAGTTCATTAATTTTCTCTTTTTGAGATTCAATAATTTCAGAATAGTTGTCTCTTCTTTTTTGAAACCTTGTCTTGTCTTCCAATGACATATCTCTTTGGTTTTTGAGAGCTTTAAGCTGCTCACTTCGTTTTTCGTATTCATGAGATAAATAATTCAGCTCGTACTTTTTTAAATTATCTCTGATTTCAATAAATTTCTGTGCCCGTATGCTTTGTTCATAAAGAGGTTCAATACGCTCCTTAAGCTCATATATAATATCTTCTGCTCTTTCCAAATTATTCTTTGTCTTTTCAAGCTTTCTTTCAGATTCCTCTTTTCTTACCTTGTATTTTACAATTCCGGAAGCTTCCTCAAAAACTTGTCTTCTCACATCAGAATTAGGGCTTAAAATATCCTCCACCCTGCCTTGTCCAATAAAAGAATAACCTTCTCTTCCTATTCCGGTATCCATAAAAAGCTCTTTAATATCTTTGAGTCTGCATTGCTGTTTGTTTATGTAATATTCACTTTCACCTGTCCTGTAGAGTTTCCTGCTGATGCTTACTTCCTTGTATTCAAGGGGTATTGTACCTAATTCGTTGTTAAAAATAAGCCTTACCTCAGCATAGCCCAAAGGGAGCCTCTTTGCTGTTCCGGCAAAAATAACATCATCCATTTTGCCACCTCTGAGAGATTTTGCACTTTGCTCTCCCAAAACCCACTTAATGGCATCGGAAATGTTGCTTTTTCCGCTCCCGTTCGGTCCTACGATAGCTGTAATACCTTTTTCAACTTCTATTTCTGTTTTTTCCGCAAAAGATTTAAATCCGTTTACATATATCTTTTTTAAATACATAGCTCCCCCTGTTGCATATTCAGATAGTTTTGAAATATTTCTGAGCTGTTAAAGCTGCATAATCTTTTATTTTTATGATATATTTCAATTATATCATCATTTTTCTTCTTAAAGTATATTTGTTTTATTGAAAATTTTTCTTTCAATTTATTGATATTAGTTTTTTTTTGGCCTGCAATACAGCTTATGAGATTGTCAGGTGCATGAATCACAATGCTGTCTTTAAGCTTTTGTATATTCAATTTACTCAATTTTGAGATTAATACATAATAGTAAATTCTTTCTTCAACCAATTGCCTGAAAGCAGGATGAAAGGGTCCCGCTTTAACATCTTCATCTTCGTTAATGGAGTCTGTATTTTGAAGTCCTATTCTTATAACATTTATATCATTAACCCTGTATAGGCTGTAGATATATGCGGATATTTCTACTGCCTCATCTATGGAAAGAGGTTTAAAGGAGCCCTTTTCATACATATCAAAAAGCTCCGTTTCCTTTATTATTAGTGTGGGATAAATTCTCACAATGTCGGGTTTCATTTCAATGGATTCAACACATGTTTTTATGTCAACTTCTTTGCTGCTTCCCGGAAGTCCCGGCATTATCTGGTGACCTAAAATAAATCCATGTTCTTTTATAAGCCGGCTTGCCTCAATGGACTGCTTTTTATTGTGTCCTCGGTTTGAATTTTTCAAAACCTCATCATCGAGGCTTTGAATTCCTAATTCAATTATATCCATTCCGTACTTTTTTTGCAGCTTTAGTATTTCGTCATTTATTGCATCCGGTCTTGTGGAGCATCTTATACTGTTTACAATTCCTAAATCCTTGTAGTATTTGGCAGCCCTTAATAATTCCTTCTGAATTTCAATATCGATTGCCGTAAATGAGCCGCCAAAAAATGCAATTTCTGTATGGGTACCCTCATTAATTGTTTCAATATATTTTCTAACAGTATTATGAACATATTCCCCATCAGCAATAACATTTTTCTGTCCTGTAATTCTTCTTTGGTTGCAAAATACACAGTTGTTTGGACAGCCTACATGAGGTACAAAAATGGGGATAATTTTCATTTTCTTATTCATTTAACAGTCCTTCTTGTATAAGTGCATCCTTGGCGGCATTTTGCTCGGCTACTTTCTTATTCTTTCCAACGCCTTTTCCCACCACATTTTTGTTAACCACCACATTAACATAAAATACTTTTTCGTGGTCAGGTCCTTCTTCCTTTGTTACTACATATCTGATTTTGCAAAGCTGACTTTTGCTTTGATAGTATTCTTGAAGGTATGATTTAAAATCCGTTACAATTTTACCTTTTACGGCAAGTTTTATGTACTTTGTTAAATTCTCCAATACGAATTTTTCAGCCTGCTTGTATCCTCCGTCTAAATATATGGCAGCTATTACCGATTCAACAGCATCTGCCAATATTGAGCTTCTTTCCCTGCCTCCTGAAGCTTCTTCGCCTTTTCCCAAAAGCAAATATTTCCCTAAATTTAGATTCCCGGCCACCAAGCTTAATGTATCCTCGCAAACTACCTGAGCCCTTAATTTTGTCAAGTCTCCTTCAGGATAGTCAGGAAATTCATCAAAAATATATCGGCTTACTGAAATACTTAAGACTGCATCTCCCAAAAACTCAAGTCTTTCATTATTTACCTTGCTATATGTCTTATCCTCATTTGAATATGAACTGTGTGTCAAGGATTTTTGCAGTATTTCAATATTGTTAAATTTGTAATTAATTATTTTTTCGAACTCATATACTGAATCTGTAATCATTTTTCCCTCCGGGTTATAATTGCTTATTACTATAATGAACAATTTCATTAAAATAATAAATAATCATATAATAGGGGACATTCCTCAACCCCAAAGACCTAAAATTGGGGACATTCCTCGACCCCAAAGACTATCCCTAAGCAGAGGTGTGTCCCCATACCTTATTCGGTGTGTCCCCATACCTATTTAACTATTTATTTCTTCCAAGTATTTTACTATATCTCCTACTGTTTTAATTTTTTCAATACTTTCATCATCAACTTCAATGTCGAATTCGTCTTCAATTGCCATAACCAATTCAAAAAGTGTTATTGAATCCGCCTCTAAATCGTCTGTAAAGGATGTTTCCATTGAAATGTCTTCAGGCTCAACACCAACCTTTTCTGCCACTAATTCCTTAATTCTTTCAAACACATCATTCACCTCCTCATTATGCTTTGTTCAATTAATTCATTCACATTGCTTTCACAGCAAATTTTCGCCTGACGAATGGCATTTTTAATTGCCTTTGCATTAGAACTGCCGTGTGCTTTTATTACCGGAGCCTTAACTCCCAATAGGGGAGCACCGCCATGCTCTGAATAATCAAATTTTCTTTTGAAGTTTTTAAGTGCCGGCTTAATTAATACACCGCCTATTTTAGACCTCATGCCCGCCATGATTTCTGCTTTCAAGCCGTTCATAAGTTCCTGCACCGTACCCTCCATAGTTTTCAATATCATATTTCCCGTAAAACCGTCACATACTACTATATCAGCTTCTCCCTTAAGTATGTCTCTTGCTTCAATATTGCCTGTGAAATTAAGGTCAAGATGAGAATTTTTAAGCAATTCGTATGTCTCAACAGTTAATTTGTTCCCCTTGGAGCTTTCCGTTCCTATATTTGCTAAGGCAATCCTTGGGGAGCTGATATTCATAACTCTTTTCAAGTAAATATCACCCATAATGGCAAAGTCATATAAAAACTCCGGTTTTGAATCCACATTTGCACCGGAATCTATCAATAAGCAAAAACCCCCTGCTATACAAGGTATCAGTGAGCCTATTGCGGGTCTTTCAATTCCTTTAATTCTTCCTACAAGAAGAGTTCCGCCGCTTAATAATGCTCCTGTGCTGCCCGCTGATACAATTGCATCAGCTTTGCCTTCCTTAACTGCATATAAAGCTTTAACCATTGAAGAGTCTTTCTTGCGCCTTATTGCCAAAACAGGTTTGTCATCATTTGATATTATGTCTTCTGCATTAATGAGCTCAATATTATTGAAATTTGATGTGTTTTTTTCTAATATTCTTTTAATTTCAATTTCTTTTCCGGAAAGTATTATACCGAGGTTATATTCATCTCTAGCCTGTATACTTCCTATTATAACTGCCTCCGGTGCATTGTCTCCGCCCATGGCATCAATTGCAATTTTCATATTCACCTCTATCTTATATACTTATATCAGTATATAGCAGTAATATTTGTTTTGCAATAAAAAAATAGTGCCAAGCACTATTTTTTATAGCTCTGACAAGATTTAGAGCACTTTTTCTATTCTACGGCTACCACTTCTTTACCGTCATAATATCCGCATGCTGCGCATACTCTGTGAGGTAGCTTTGGTTCATGACATTGTGGGCATTCCACAGTATTAGGAACAGTTAATTTCGCATTGGACGCTCTTCTTGAATCTCTTTTGGCTTTGGAAGTTTTTCTCTTAGGTACTGCCATTTTTACACCTCCTTATTTCAACAGGTCTTTCAACTTATCAAATCGTGAGTCTGTTAAGCTGTTTTCACATTGACATTTTTCATTATTTAAGTTTGCTCCGCAATTGGGGCATATGCCTTTACAGTCTTTATCGCACAAAGATTTCATTGGCAGGGATAAATAAATCAACTGTTTGATTGTATCATCCATTTTTATAATTCCATCTGTTATAACCATTTGAACTTCATCAGATTCCATATCTTCTTTTTGTACAACGGCTGCCTGGAATTTGGTTTCAATTCTATTGTCAAACTCCTGTAAACATCTTGCACATTCATCTGCGAGAGTATATTCTATTTTCCCTGAAAATGTTACACTGTCATCAGTTTTGAATATTTCGCCGGTTAATAAAACATTTTTGTCAAGACGTGTTTCATCTAAGAACTCATCATCATCTATTGCAAAATTTTCTTTTACTATCAAAGATACATCATCAGATGATAAAAACTTGTTTATCTTAAGCAACATAATACCACCCTTTTTAATTCGCAGAGTTTATTATATGAGAAAAGAAAATATTTGTCAAGGTTATATTTCTTAAGGCATTATTTACTTGTAAATTCCTTTGTATCTCTTGCAATCACAAGTTCTTCGTTTGTAGGAATAACAAATACTTTTACTTTAGAGCCATCCTTTGATATTTCAGCTTCTTTCCCCCGTATTTTGTTCTTTTCATCATCTATTTCAACTCCAAGAAATTCCAAGCCATCACATATCTGTTTTCTTGCAGTTGAAGAATTTTCACCAAGGCCTGCAGTAAATACTACATAATCCAGTCCTCCCATTGCTGCTGCGTAGGAGCCTATATATTTTTTTACTGTATATGCAAATTTATCTAATGCCAAACGAGCTCTCATATTTCCTTTATCTGCCTCAGCTTCAATGTCTCTAAAATCGTTTGAAACACCTGAAATACCCAAGACTCCGGATTTTTTATTCATTAGATTGTCAACCTGTTCAGCTGTCATGTCTTGCTTACACATTAAGAATGTTACTATTGCAGGGTCTATATCACCGCATCTTGTTCCCATTACCAAACCTTCAAGAGGAGTCATACCCATGCTTGTGTCAAAGGAGCATCCATCCTTAATTGCTGTTAAACTTGCTCCATTTCCTAAGTGGCATGTAACTATTTTGGTTCCTTCAAGTCTTTTGCCTGTTAAACCGGCAACTCTTTCAGAAACATATTTATGTGATGTTCCGTGGAATCCGTATCTTCTTATTTTCATCTCTTCATATAATTCATAAGGCAATGGATAAATGTAGGATACAGGAGGCATTGTCTGATGGAATGCAGTATCAAATACTCCTACCATGGGCACATCCGGCAATATTTCCTTGCATGCTTCAATACCTATGATGTTTGGAGGATTGTGAAGAGGTGCCAATCCTATATTCTCTTTCATTGTGTCAATAACTTCATCGTTAATTACTACTGAACATGCAAATTTCTCTCCGCCGTGAACTACTCTGTGTCCGATAGCATCAATTTCGTCCAATGAGCTGACTGCTCCGTATTTTTCGTCAAGCAGTGCTTTCAGCATAAGGTTTACTGCATCCTTATGATTTTTTAAATCTTCTTCAATAATTAATTTGTCCTGTCCCGGTTTTTCATGTTTTAATAAACTGCCTTCAATTCCTATTCTTTCAACTAAACCTTTAGCTAAAACACTTTCATCATCCATATTTATTAATTGATATTTTAATGATGAACTACCGCAGTTAATTACTAATACATTCATATTATTCCTCCATAGTTTTTTTATATATAAAATCTTTAAGATTTTAATCAACATTTAATAATTTTTTCTATTTTTTTGTTATTTAATACAAAGATATCACAGTTTGATATTTTATAATTCCACAATGTATCATCATCGACTATTTTGAAATACAAAAGTACCGATTGAATTACACCGTAATGAGTTAATATTAACGAATTGTCAGGTACATTATCTATAAAGCATGAAATTCTGTCAATTATGTCATCATAACCTTCCCCTTTCGGGAAGATATATTTATGTTTAAATTCAATCCAGCTTTCTATTTCACCTGAATACATCCGGACTATTTCTTCCCACGTAAGATTCTCAAAAATGCCAAAATTAACCTCTGTTAACCGGTTATCAATAATTATATCTTTTTTATTGAAACCAATTTCATCTGCTATTATTTCCGCCGTATTTTTTGCTCTTTTTAACGGGCTTGAAAAAATTTTATGTATTATTTTACCCTTTAATTTCTTACCTGAATTTACTGCCTGCAATCTACCGGTTTCAGTCAGTTCAACATCTGTTATTCCGCTGAATCTCCTGCTTGTATTTGCTTCAGATTCTCCGTGGCGCACTAAGTATATCATAACTACCTCATTAAGAAAAGTACAGTTGTCATAAAAACTATTTGGCTTATTTCTATAATAGCTCCGCATGTATCCCCTGTCATTCCGCCTATTTTTTCGTCTATCAATGTAGATATGAAATATGAAACGGCAATTGCAGCAAAGCATGCAGTAAATATGATTGTTCTGTACCATGAAAGCATTGAAAAAACAGATAATATAATTAAATTTACGGCTACAACCCTGCTATTTATATTTTCAATAAATGCAGTTCCCATACCCTTTGAATTCTTGGCATATTTTTTATTCCAACAAGCAGCTATTGCACTTGCCCTTCCTGCAACAGGCATCATAAAAACAGTTTCAATGCTGCTGAAGGAAAACAGAACATATTGTGAAAGCACAATTAAAATCAATGTAATAACTCCAAAGCTTCCTATGCGGGAATCACTCATTATTTCAAAAATTTCATCCCCTGTTCTTCCGGATAATAAACCGTCTGAAGTATCGGCAGCACCATCTAAATGAATGCCGCCGGTTATAACAATATACATAACAGTAATTAACAGTCCTCTGATAAAGGATATTTGATTGTTAAAAATTAAATATATAACAGCTAAAAGAAAACCTATTACCACTCCTACAAGCGTGTAAAGATTCAGTGAGCTTATAAAATTTTCTTCATTAAATTCTATTTTTCTTCCGACAGGAATTCGAGTAAAAAAAGAAATGAGAATTAAAAATCCTGAGGCCATTTTACCATTTCTCCTTTATGTTTAAGCTTAATTGGTATTCCTGAAAAAATAAAATACATATGCTCAGCTTGTATTCCAATTTTATTATTAATCCTTCCGCTTATATCTCTGAAATAATTTCCCATGTAGTAAGAAGGTACAACACCCATACCTGTCTCGTTAGATACTATTATTAGTTTTTTATTGTTTTCATTGCATACATTTATTAAAGAAAAAACCTCTTCGGTGATTTTATTTTCCAATAGATTTACATCTTTGGCGCTGCAGGTGTCAAAATCCAATTTGCTTTCAACCATGAAATTTCCAATCATTGTTGTTATGCAGTCCATAAGAATTACTTCTGACTGCTTGAATTCAGCTTTATTGATAAGTGTTGTAAAATCAGAATACATCTCCAAAGTCAGCCAGGATGATGGTCTTTGCTCTCTGTGTTTTTTTACCCGGTCAGCCATTGCCTGATCTGTTACAGTTGCTGCCGCTATGTACAATACATTGTCCGAATATTCTTTTGCTTTTAATTCCGCAAATGTGCTCTTTCCGCTTCTCGCACCACCGATAACAAATATAACGCTCATTATATCACCATTCAATATTTTTTCCACCAACACTAAACAGTATATCATTTATTTAATAAAAAATAAACAATGAATTTTAAAATTTTAGGGGCAGCTCTTATTGTATAATTTCAGCAATTTCAGGGACTGTTCCTACTGCTTAGGGAAAATGATAAAAATGTGAGAGAACATTTGCAGGACACGACTATAATTCTTAGCGAATGCAGACTAAAAATCCGTTAAGCAGCTTGCACTGTTTGAACGAAGTGAGTTTGCAAGCTGTAGGATTTTTAGACGGAATGAGCTATTAGAATTATTCGTGTCCGAAACCGTGAACGATATTTTTATCATTTTCCTCCACTGTGAATAATAACACGACAAAGAGCCGTCCCCAAAATTTTGTTGACTTTGGGGTTGATTATAATTAAGATATATGTAAAAGTCGAAGGGATATAATCATGAGAATAACAGGTGTTGTAGCGGAATATAATCCATTTCATGCAGGGCATGAATATCAGCTTAAGATGGCTAAAAGGCTATCCGGCTGTGATTGTATTGCCGTTGTTATGAGCGGTAATTATGTACAGCGGGGGGAGCCTGCTATCATAGATAAGTTCAAACGTGCGGAAGCTGCAATATATGGCGGTGCCGATATTGTCATTGAGCTTCCCATGCCTTTTTCCTGCCAAAATGCGGAAATGTTTGCTCTTGCCGCAATAAAAGAATTAAGCAAGCTTCACATTAATTCCATAAGCTTTGGCTGTGAAAACGATGATGTAAAGCTTTTGGAAAAAATTGCTTGCGTACAATTAACGAGTGAATTTAATAATTGTATAAAAAAAGAAATAAAAAAAGGTCTGTCATATCCAAGTGCCATGTCTTGTGCTCTAAAGTCAGTACTTGATGATGAAGCTGAAGCCGTGTATTCGCCTAATAACGTCTTGGCTGTTGAATATATAAAAAGCGCCATGAAGCTTAATTTAAACCTTCAATACTATCCTGTAAAGCGTATGGGTATGGCTCACAATGACCCTGAGGTTAAAGGGACTTTCCATAGTGCCACAGCCATAAGAAATTCCTTGTTAGATGGCTATTTTAATAATCTTAAAATAACTGAAAAAAGTATGCAATTAATAAAAGAGTTTTATATGGAACACAAGAAATTTAATACTTTAAACAATTATACTGATTATTTGTATTATAAAATACTTTCATGTGATGACTTGGACGGGATTTATGAAATAAAGGAAGGATTAAACAATAAAATCATGTCACGATCTTACAAACACGAAAGTGTTGATGAGCTTATTATGTCAATTAAGTCCAAACGTTATACATATTCAAAACTTAGGAGATGTCTTCTTAATATTTTGCTTGATATAAGAAAGGTTGACATAATTAACATTATGTCAACCAATAGTGATTATGTTAAAGTGCTTGCTTTTAATAATACAGGCAGAAACGCAATAAAATATGCAAAAAACCATGAAACAAAAGTAATAAACAGATATTCAGACTATAAAAGGTATAACATAACTCCTGAAAAACTTAGGGTATTTAATATTACCTGCAAGTCATCAAATATTTATTATCTTCCTTTGAAAAACAGAAAAATGAACAGCGAATATACAGAAAATGCAGTCTATATAAATGATTAACATCCAAATTTACTTTTTTGATTTCAGTCTTTTTAATCTGAAAAAGTCTTCTCTTTCCTTTTCTTCAAGTACTTCCTGAATGTATTTTACTTGTTCCTTATATTTAGGTATCTGAACATATTGAAGTGCATTTGTTCTTTTTTGTGTTTTTTCTATTTCTATAGCTAATTTAAACGCAGAATTTTCAACTTCTGCCAACTCGTATATTTTACTTTTAACTTCTTTAAACATTTGCCTTGCTTCATCAAGATATGCATTACTGCTGTAAAAGCCATAAGCAGGAACCAAATTGTCTTCCTTGTATTTAATGGTTGGAATATCAACCCCCATTACACTCTTAAGTAAAATTTCGTAATATTCATCATCAGGCACTCCCTGGCTTATATCTTCCACATTTTTAACTCCTAATGTCAAGTTTGCCTTCTTTAGTTTTTCATATGCTTCCGCTAATATATTATAAATATCATTATGCATACTTTTAGCCTTTTCAACAATTACCATCATTTCCTTTATGAGGATATTCCTTTTCTTGTCTAAAAATTCATATCCTTTTTTTGAAAGCACCAAAGATGATTTTGCCTTTATAAGATTTGATTTAGTTGGTGCGACCATTACTGCCATATCTATCTCTCCCTGCTATGAACATAATACTTTTTAATCATCTCCGGTTTTACACGATCTAATTCAGATTCAGGAAGAATGGATAATATATTCCACCCTATATCCAATGTTTCGCTGATACTTCTGTTTTCATTGCTTTCCTGAGCAATGAATTTTGATTCTAATTCCCGGCCATATTGAAGATATAATTTGTCAACTTCTCCTAAGTCATCTTCACCTATTATCTGTGAAAGACTTCTAATATCCTGAACCTTTGAATATGAAGCATAAATCTGACTCTGCAAATCTGCATGGTCTTCTCTTGTGTAATCGCTGCCTATTCCATCCTTCATCAATCGTGATAAGGAAGGAAGTATATCAATAGGAGGATAAATTCCCTTTTGGTTAAGTTCTCTGTTAAGAACTATTTGCCCTTCAGTTATAAATCCGGTCAAGTCAGGTATTGGATGTGTAATATCATCATTGGGCATTGTGAGTATTGGAATAAGTGTTATTGAACCTTCACAGCTCTTTAACATTCCTGCTCTTTCATATATAGTTGAAAGGTCTGAATACAGATATCCGGGATATCCTTTACGCGAAGGTACTTCTTCCTTTGCAGAAGATATTTCACGTAGTGCTTCTGCGTAGCTGGTCATATCCGTAAGAATTACAAGTACGTGCATGTTGTTATTAAATGCAAGAAATTCTGCAGCAGTCAAGACGCATCTTGGTGTTGATATTCTTTCAATAATAGGCTCATCTGCTGTGTTGATGTACATTACAACATGGTCTGATACACCTGCCGATTCAAAACTTTTCCTGAAATAATCCGCATCATCGTGTCTTACGCCCATTGCCCCGAACACAACGGCAAAATTATCCTTTGAAGCTCCCTTTATTTTAGCCTGCTTAACAATTTGTACTGCCAATTCATTGTGGTACATACCGCTTCCTGAAAATATAGGCAGTTTTTGTCCCCTTATTAGTGTCATCAAAGCATCAATTGAAGATATGCCTGTTTGTATAAAATTCTTCGGGTATCTTCTTGCAACAGGATTTATAGGTCTTCCGTTAATATTTTGCTTTACCGTTGATAAAACCTGGTAAGCATTATCAATCGGCTCACCTGCTCCGTTAAATGTCCTTCCTAACATTTCCTTCGATAAAGGAATACTTAAAGGCTCTCCCATAAACTTAACAGAGGAATTGTCGGTGGATATACCGCCGGTTCCTTCAAAAACCTGTGCAATTACTTTATCATCTTCTATTTTAATAATCTTGCCTGTTCTTAATTCATTATCGTTTATTTTTATTTTAACTGTTTCTCCATAGGAGGCATCTTCAATTCCGTTAAGAACTATTAACGGTCCTTCAATTTTTTGAATTTGTAAATATTCTTTTTTCATTTTATACGCTCTATTCATATTTCATTCTTAAACTTAAGTAAGTGTCAGTAATTCTATCCATTAACTCATACAAAGCTTCAGGTTTGTCGTTTGGTATTTCATATTTTATTTTTAAAATATCCTGTATAACGGACTCTTTTCTTATTACGGATATAGGTATGCCGATTTTTATGCATTTCAATGCTTCTTCATAAAAAGTGTCTATTGTTTTAAGCATTAAATATTGTTTATTTAAAACCACATAAGTATCTTCAGGGTGCATGGCATTTTGCTGCAGGAAACCCTTCTTTATAATTCTTGCTGTTTCTAAAATCAATGCCTGATCGTTAGGAAGTACATCTTCTCCTACAAGCTGCACTATTTCATTTAATTTTTCTTCTTCCTGAAAAAGTACTATCATCTTATTTCTTAAAGTCATCATATCTTGTGCTACATTTTCTTCATACCATTCCTTCAGCATATTTACATAACCGCTGTAGCTTGTTAAATAATTTATTGCAGGATAATGTCTTGCGTAGGCAAGTTTTTTATCGAGCGCAAGAAATGCCGAAACAAAACGTTTGGTATTTTCTGTAACAGGTTCGGAAAAATCACCTCCGGCAGGCGATACTGCTCCTATTATTGTTACAGTTGCTTCTTCATTGCTTAGTGTATTAACGCATCCGGCTCTCTCGTAAAACTGTGCAAGCCTTGATGGAAGGTATGCCGGGTATCCTTCTTCCGCAGGCATCTGTTCAAGACGGCCTGAAATTTCACGCAAAGCCTCCGCCCACCTTGAAGTGGAGTCTGCCATTATCGCAACATCATATCCCATATCCCTGAAATATTCCGCCATTGTAATTCCTGTATAAATGCTTGCCTCACGTGCAGCAACCGGCATGTTTGAAGTATTGGCAATTAATATTGTTCTTTCCATCAGAGGTCTGTTGCTACGCGGGTCTATAAGCTTTGGAAATTCCTCCAAAACATCTGTCATCTCATTTCCGCGCTCTCCGCATCCTATATAAACAATAATATCCGCATCGCACCACTTTGCCAATTGGTGCTGTGTAACAGTTTTTCCGGTACCGAATCCTCCCGGAAGAGCTACCGTACCACCCTTTGCAATGGGATAAAAGCTGTCAATTACTCTCTGACCGGTTATAAGAGGTTTATATATGGGAAGCCTGCTTTTAATCGGTCTTGGTTTTCTTACAGGCCATTTAGTACATAAAGACAGCTTTATTGTTTCATTTTCTTTTTCAAGAAGAACTATTGTATCATTTAATGTGTACTTCCCGCTATCTTTAGTTTCTTTTACAACACCGCGTACATTATACGGCACTATTAATTTATGCAGAATCCCCTCAGTTTCCTGTATCGTTGCATAAACATCACCTTCATTAAGCATGTCGCCTGCTTTTACAGATATATTTACATCCCACAGTCTATCTTCGCTAAAAGTTATAAGCCCTATTCCTTCCGGTATAAAATCTCTTGACATATCTTGAATTACTGTAAGGGGTCTTTGAATACCGTCAAATATATTTCCAATCATTCCGGGTCCCAATGTAACTGACAGCGGGCTGCCTGTTGACAATATTTTCTCTCCTGCTTTTAACCCTTCTGTTTCTTCATAAACCTGTATAGTGGCTTTATCTTCATTTAATGAAACAACTTCTCCGATAAGCTTCCTGTCGCCTACCATTACCATTTCATTCACTTTAAAGGAACCCATATTAAGTCCTTGTACCACAGGTCCGTTTATCGAGCTTACAATGCCTGTATTATTATTCACCTATGCCACCTGCCTCTAAAGCATCAAATATTGTCTGCATTATATATGTTTTGTTATCTTCCAACACAGAATCAATGGAAAAGTCTATTTTTGTATTTTTATCCTTATCAATAACAATAAGACCTCCTATAATGTTATAGGAATTCTTAAATTCAATATTTATATTGTTTTTCTTAAGCTCTTCCTTTATTAATTCTGAATACCTTTTATTGTCTGACTCAGTCAAATAAATCACCCAATCGTAATTTTCGTCTGTTATATTTATTTTCTTTATCAAATTTAACAAATATGTTTTATATTCTTCAGTATTAACAAATTCAGTAAGTCTGCTTTTTAATTTTTCCATAAAAATATAATAACACTTTTCTTTCTGCAGCAGTATTCCCCTTTTAATATTTACCGCTTGTTTGCTTAAGCTTTCAGTTCGTCTCATTTCTGCTTTTTTCCTTGCTCTTTCCTCAATGGATTGTGCGGCAGCATCTATTTCATCTTTGCTGCTATCGGACCTTAAGCTGTATTGTTTCTCCAATTCTTTTAACTCATCTTTAAAGTCCTTTTCCATTGAATGATTTATAAGCTTAGAAAATAATAATAATTTTTGTTCTATTGTAACCATAATTACCTCATATTTGAATACCTACGGATTCTCTTATATGATCCGCAATGGCACTTGATTCCCTGATGGAACCCTTTCTGTCCGGAATTTCTATAATGAGAGGGATACGAGTTTTTAATTTTAATTCCATCACCTCATCATGAATCATATCTGCAACCGTTTCATTAAGAATTACTATCCCAACGTCCTTGTCCTTCACTGAACTTTTTAAATATTTCAGCACTTCATTTCTGTCTCTTACCAGGACACCGTTTATTCCTGCAAGTCTTAAGCCTACCCAGGTGTCTCTGGAGTTGCTAATTAAAAAAGATTTCATTATTTATCTTCCCTTATTAAACAAATAAAATTAAAATAGAAATAATCAAGCCATAAATTGCAATACCTTCTGCCATACCAACAAATATTAAAGTTTTTCCAAGAAGTGATGAATCTTCTGATATTGCACCTATTGCTGATGAACCAACTGAGCCTACTGCAAAACCTGTAGCAATAGTGGCTATCCCTGTTGATAATGCTGCAGATAAATATTTAAGTCCTTCTCCGATTCCGCCTGCTCCTGAAGCAGCCCCTGAGGTAGCTGCTTCAGCTTGAGTTTCAGCAAATACATTGCCTCCGAATACTGTTGTAATTACAGCCCCTGCCATAATTAACCCAAAAGCTGATACCGTTGTTAAAATTGCCTTTTTAATATTTCCTGTTTTCCCTTTTTTTATTGCTTTTTTCCCATAAATAATTGTTCCAATTGATACTGCTGATGCAGCAATTAAAAATATGATAAGCATAATTCTTTCCCTTCACTTTTCATTTATTATTTTTTATTATTTTTTATTATTTATTGTTTACTTATTATAAGAGGTTTATATTCTATACCGTCACCTTTAAAATATTTGCTGAACATTTCATAATATTGTAGACGAAGTCCTTGAATGAACACAATAATCCCCTCCAATGATAGAATTAATATGTTTCCTATTACTAAAATCAATATTTTCAAAAATATATTTTCAACCATTTGTGATATTACCAAAAATGCCATAAACAATCCTGCATGATTTAATGCAAAGGCGCCTACACGTACAAATGAAATAGAGTTGCTCATTGCACCAAGTATTGTTTCCACTGCTTCAAAAATGCTTTCCGTAAAATAAGAACCGGGGCTTTCATGAAATAACGGCTTCTTGCCAAGAACCAAGTTGGTTAAAGGCTCTTTTACAATTATTATAATTAAGCTTAAAATCAGTACACTGAACGGTATATATAATGGTATGTTAATAATTCTTGTAATTGCTGCAATGGTCACTATGAAACTTATAAAGAATAAGTAACCGAATATTCCGTTCTTACCGAATATTCCCTCTTCAATATTTTGATTTTTCATAGAATTAACAATACCATATACATATGAAACAGTAAGTGCAAAAATTCCATAAACAATACTCGCTATCAGTATATTAGGAATATTATCCGGATTTAGAGGACCCCCTTCAATCAAGCTTGGGAGCCATGAAAGTTCATGCTTTTCCAAACCAAAGAAACTGCCGTATACAAACCCGAAAACAATGGAGAATAAACCAAGTCTCATTACTATTTCAGCAAGTGCACCTATCTTTTTCCTAAACAGTAAACCAAATAAGAAATATATAAGTCCCTGACCTATATCACCAAACATTATACCAAATGCAAGACAAAAGGTTAACGCAAGGAAAGGAGTGGGATCTAATTCATTATAGGACGGCATCCCGTACATTTTAACAATCCATTCGAAGGGTCTTATAAGAAAGTTGTTTTTAAGCATGGTTGGAGGTATTACCTGATTTTTCAATTCTTCTGCCGTTTTTTCAGATAATATTATTTTATCCGTGATTTTATGAATTGAATCTTTTAGATTATTTAATTCACTATTCTTAACCCACACATCCACTGCAAAAATATTATCCCCATATTCAGCATCCCGGGTCAATTCGGAAATTTGTTCTTCCAAATTGAATATATTATAATATCTGTTTATACTGTTTATTTTTGATTTTTTTTCTGCTTCCATGGATGATGATAATGTTTGAATTTTACCCTCCATGGTTTTTATTCTATCATCAATTATTAAAAGCATTTGGGCAGGTGTTCCCATTAATTCATCAGGAATTTTAAGTTCATTCCAATCCAATGACTTCAACAAGTTTTCCGTTTCCTGCCTGTAGTGTTTCGGAAAAATGATCATGTACAAATCTTCTGCTGCAGCAGGCATACTTCCTATTCTCATAACTATTGCGCTTAGATTTTCGTAGTTCTTCTTTAAACGCCATTTATTCATCTTTGAAAGTGTACCAACTGCAAAATTAAAATAATTCAAATCAGAAATCTTATCCAATTCCAAATCTTTATCAAAGATACTGTCGATTTTCTCTCTTAGTTTTTTTAATTCATAAATACTAGTATTGTATTTATATATTTCTCTTATTTTATCCCCTACAGAAGAATCCAATATTTTTAATTCAGACGTTATTCTTGCTATATCATAGTTTTCTTTCAATATATTTTCGTCAATTTTAAGCTCTATTTCCAATCCGGCAGCCAAGTCTTTAACAACATTCAGGCAATCAGTACATCTGTTATCATTTGGATTTATTATGGTACTATAAATTTCAGAACCTAAAATATCTGTTTCAAATTTATGTATGACATAATAGTCTGTATATGCGCTGCTGTTTTCAATATTCATGTTAAAATGCACATTTTTATTTAATATCAGTTCTTTGATTATGGGACTCATTTCTTCGGTTGAGCCTACAACCTTCAAAAGAACCATCTTTTCTATAGACATTAATTTTACTCCCTTCTTATTATTTGCTGTATGATAAATAATCCAATATCTGTTCTTTAGGTGCTTCGTATTTTATTCCTTCGGCTATTGTAATAATATCATCAGTTATTATGTCAATTAAATAAATATATGAAATAGCAATACCGATATTTTTGAATTTTTCTTTTTTAAGATAATCATACAAATAATAATTCACGTTTCCCGTCTTACCTTTTTTCTTAGATACTTCAATCCCAATATAAGACTTGACTAATTTCCTGAATTCATCATAAGACTTGCTGTAGCATAATTTTTTTAACTGTTTATAGTCCATGGAGCTGCCGCCGACAAGGCTGTAAAACAACACTTCTTCAGGCGATAATTTATAATAGTTTAAAGCTCTGTTAATCCATTGAACATTTAATAAATCAATTTTTAGACCAATAATGTCCTTGACTGCTTCCCTGTCTTCCTTATTTAGGTTTTCTGATTTCTCCATTAATCTCTTGTAAAATTCCACATAAAGCTTCATTTCAATATGAAATTCGCGCTTAACAGCATCTTCCTCAGTCAAGTTTTTCAACCCTGTGTAATATGGAGTACCCTTTAAATTTTCAGTAAACCGGTGAACATTTTTTGAAGTCAAAAGTTTATCAAAATTCAATGTAGCATATCTGTTAGAATGTACAAATCTATTTTCTATTCCCTCTAAACTTTCCTGTTTGGCTATCTTTCTTAAAATTAAACTAATATCCTTTATTTCGCTTTCAATTAGTAATTCCTCAATAAAATCTTTATAATGCCCCGAAAAATAATGAAGCAAATCTTCAATTTCAATAGTTGTAAACCGACCTAAAATAGCTTCAAAACTGTCCCTGTTTATATTATCACTTTTGGCTGCTAAGAATATTCTTTCAAATTCCTTATTATTAAGCAAAAGCGACCTAAGCTGTTCCACTGTAGAGCATTCCAAAATATTATCCAAATTAAGACTTTTTGAAATATAACCTTTTTTTGCTGTAATTTTTGTTTGAACAGCATAAAATGCCATGTTGGAGTTCATTACAGCTCCTCCAATGAAAATAATCTGTTGAATACTTCCTGAATCAATCTATGTTCTGTTTTTTTATAGACTTTTTCTATCTGCACAGAAACTTTATTTACTTTTTCCTTTTCAATTCTTTCGGTTTCAGCAACAAATGCCTCTATTTCTTCTGAAATAGTCTGTACTTTTATGTTTGCTTTTCGCAAGTTTTCGCTTTTGTAATTTAAAACCTTTTCTTCATATTCCTGCTTTTTCTTAAGCAAAAATTCTTCGTTTTTATTTTTGTTTTCATAAGCTTGCGAGTCTATCCTTATAATTTGATTTAGAATCTGGTTCAAATATATCACTCCCTAAATGTCATGAACCGGTACACTTTATCACTGATTATTGTTACCATCAAATCAACAATTATAAACTTAAATAAGTATTTTACTTATATTAAATTATAATTTCATAAAAAAGAGTCTCATCCTCCTTCATACTTCCTTTTTTGCAGTCTCGCTTATTGTATCGTTTATTTTCAAAAATAAAAAATATTTTTTAACCTTGTTAATAACATGGAGCTTTTATTAAAATCAATAAACTACAAATATTATATTCAGAAAAGCATATAAACAATTTATGGACAATAAAATAAACAGGGGGTGTTTTTATGTTCAAAAGAAATTTTATTCCGGTTTTCATAATGTTTATTATTTGCTTATTTGTTATGAAACCGGGCATAGTATCGGAAGGTGTTTTTAACGGTCTTAAAATATGGATCAACAACATGATTCCATATTTGCTTCCTATGTCTATTTTATCAAATATATTGCTGCAATATAATTTTTTGTACAGAATGTCAGATAAATTATCCTTTTTATCAAATAAAATTTTTAACAGTAAATATGCATTCATCCCCTACTTTATCAGCCTCGTGGTAGGTTATCCTTCCGGAGCAATGACAGTAAATACAATGGCTTCTTATAAAAGAATCGACAGCAACGAAGCAAATGCATTGGTTGTTTTTACCAACAACTGCAGCTTTCAATTCATGGCGGGAGCAGTATCCTTTTCAATGCTTGGTGATTTAAGTTTGGCCAAATATATTGCCGCTCCGCATTTGCTAAGTGCATTACTTATAGGTATGCTCATTAAAAAAAGTACAATATCCTCCACTTATACAAAGGTAAAAAAACAAAAATATATATCGTTTTATGATGCTTTCAATTCTTCAATTTATAAATCAATTACTTCCATATTGTCCATTGGAGGTGTAATAGTTATATTTTCGGTATTTTCCAATTTTTTTGACAACCTCCTTATTTCAATTTCAAAATATTTTTCATTAAGTACACTGCTAAGTGATTTAATACATTCTACTTTTGTAGGTATCTTGGAAATATCAAACGGCTGCAGCGTTGCTTCATCCTCCGCTCTTCCCTTGGATGTAAAGCTTATAATAATAAATTTTCTCATCAGTTTTTCGGGAATATCTGTGATTTTTCAAACTGTAGCAGTTGCAAATAATTTTGATTTTAATATCAGCAATTATGTTTTTTATAGAGCTGTACAGGGCATATTATCAGTTATAATATGCATGGGAATGCTAATTCTATATTGAAAAGCTCAGCATTACTATGTATAATGTTATTACTTAAGAAAAAAGGTGATATAATGATAAACGTTACTTTAATCGGCACAGGCGGTATGGTGCCTCTTCCCGGCAGGTATTTAGCTTCATGTCATATTGAATACAAAGGAAAAGCCATTCTTATAGACTGCGGCGAAGGTACACAAATTTCACTGCATAAGGGAAAGCTCAGCCTTAATAAAATCGACACAATATTAATAACCCATTGCCATGCAGACCATGTTACAGGTCTGCCCGGACTGCTTTTAACCATGGGAAATCACGGCAGAACAGAGCCGGTAGATATTATTGCACCAAGGGGGAGCACGAAAATATTGAACTCTCTTTTGGTGGTATGCGGATTTCTTCCCTTCGAGGTTAGAATTGCAGAGCTTCACGATACAAAGCCTCAGGAATTCAGTAAGATAGGATTAAATGTAACATCGATTCCTTTAAAACATCATATAAATTGTTTAGGATACAGCTTTGAGCTTATTTTAAGACCTCATTTCCAGCCTGAAAAAGCAAAAACACTTAATATTCCGGTTAGACTTTGGAGACTACTTCACGGCGGTGAAAAGGTTGTTGTAGATGATAAAACATTTACACCGGATATGGTTTTGGGAAGCGCAAGAAAACCAATTAAAATTTCTTATGTAACAGATACAAGACCTGTTAAACTTATAGATGAAATCGTTAAGGATTCTGATTTGTTTATTTGTGAAGGAATGTACGGAAATGATGAGATGCTTGATGGTGCTGTTGCTAAAATGCATATGATTTTTTCGGAAGCTGCTTATATAGCATTGAATGCTGATGTTAAGGAATTATGGCTTACTCATTTCAGTCCTTCAATGCCTAATCCTGAAGAGTATAAAGAATTTGCCGAAAAAATATTTTCTTGCACAGTTATCGGAAAGGATTTAATGAGCAAGACATTAAGCTCACTATGATATTTTTATTAATAAGCATGGCATACTATACAGCGTATTATGAATATTGCATACGAAAAGGAGCGGAATCCCGCTCCTTTTTTATTTTATAATAGTAACTGTTAAAAAATTCCCAATCCGAAGAAGTCATCTAACTGACCAAGAAGTACGAAAAACATAGCAGCGGGAACAATATATTTAAAGCAAATATCCCAGAAATTGTACGCCTTCATCTTATAGCCGGGAGTTTGTTCAATCTCATCCTTAATAAGGACTGTCTTGAGTTTCCAGCCGATTATCAATGACATCAACATGGCACCTAAAGGCATGAACACACCTTCCGAAATCATGTCATAGAAGTCAAGCCAGCAGTCAAATGCAACTCTTACCTCGCTCATACCAAATACAACTGCAGGGATATCAATCATTGCCCCTCCTGCTACGCCGGAGCCAAGTCCATCCATTGCTACAGGGAATCCTAAGAAGAATATTATAACTCCCATAATAAGAGTGATTTTTTTACGGTCAGGCTCTAAACCCTTCTCAACTCTTTTGTCTATAAAGTATGCCGTACAAACCTCCAATAGAGAAATAGAAGATGTAACAGCAGCAATAAATACTAAGAAATAGAAAAAGGCACCGAAGAAATTACCCATAAATCCGCCCATACCTACACTGAAAACTCGGTGAAGAGTAACAAACAAAAGTCCGGGGCCTGCTCCGAAAGAAACGCCTTCAACTCCTTGATAAACAAATGCACCTACTGCAGGAAGAACTGCCAATGCTGACAAGAATGCAAATGATGTGTCTGCTATAGGAATAAACATTGCATTCCACTCTAAGTTTTCTTTTTTACTGAGGTAGGAACCGTAAGTAATCATGCAGCCCATACCAAGAGACAGTGAGAAGAACATCTGCCCGGCTGCAGTTTTAAGAATCCTCATAAGACCTATTTCCTTCATAGCCTCAAAGTCAGGTTTAAACATAAATTCAAGCCCTACAAAAGCACCTTCCAAAGTAACGCTTCGAATAACTACGATTATTATCATTACAAACAATGTAGGCATAGCCACTGCAGTAAACTTTTCAATACCGCCTGAAATTCCGCCCATTACTATGATGATTGTAGCTGCCATAAAGAGCGCATGAAATAAAATACTCATAGGAGCGCTGACGATGAAGCTGCCAAAGAATGCACCGCTGTCCATTCCGCCAAAACCTGCACCACCGCTGAACATTTCCATTAAGAATCCAAAACAATACCTTATAGTAAATCCGCCTAATACACTATAGAATGCTAAAATGAGGAAACCCGAAAGCCAGCCCAGCCAGCCTATCCATGCGTACTTTTCACTGATTTTCCTATAAGTTCCGATAACTCCCATACCATACCTACGACCTAAAGTAAGCTCACCAAGCATAGTTGCAAAACCAACAAAAGATACCAACGCTAAATATATAATGAGAAAAATAAATCCGCCGTTTGCACCCATCTTATATGGGAATCCCCAAATATTACCCAAGCCTATAGCTGAACCTATAGCTGCCATTAAGAAACCAAAATTAGTTCCCCACTGACCTCTTTTATTATCTTTTTCCATTTTACACCTTCCTCCCTTTTCAATATAAATATTATGAAATAATAATAAATGATAACATAAAAATAAATTTTTTGAGTAATACTATCTCAAAGTTTATTTATTCACCTCCCTCTTGCTATATAATCTTTTTTAGCAACAATTGTTTATTTTGCTTTATAAGGCTTATTGTCACACCCCCTTATTATAAGCACCTTGTTATGGTCTTCTTCCTTAATATATTTTGTAAACGTTTCTTAAAAATGATTATACTACGCATATTTCTTTTTGTAAAGTATAATTTACCGCACCATAAATATTAGCATAACTTAAACTTTATACTATATTATGGCTATAAAATGTTGTTTATGCTATAACCATGTATTTCGCAAAAAAAAAGAGCGGACGTCCGCTCTTTTTTTATCTTGAATTTACATATCCTAGAAAATTCCCAATCCGAAAAAGTCATCCAACTGACCGAGTAATACGAAAAACATAACAGCAGGAACAATGAATTTAAAGCAAATATCCCAGAAGTTGTATGCCTTCATCTTATAACCGGGAGTTTGTTCAACCTCATCCTTAATGAGAACAGTCTTGAGTTTCCATCCTATTAATAGTGACATCAACATTGCGCCAAGAGGCATGAAAACACCTTCAGAAATCATATCATAGAAATCAAGCCAGCAGTCAAATGCAACCCTTACCTCGCTCATGCCGAATACAGTTGCCGGGATATCAATCATTGCCCCTCCTGCTACACCTGAGCCAAGTCCATCCATTGCTACAGGGAATCCCAATAAGAAAATTACGGTTCCTACAATAAGAGTGATTTTTTTACGGTCAGGCTCTAAACCCTTCTCAACTCGTTTGTCAATAAAGTATGCCGTACAAACCTCCAATAGTGAAATAGATGATGTAACAGCAGCAATAAACACTAAGAAATAGAAAAGAGCGCCGAAGAAATTACCCATCATTCCACCCATGCCAACACTGAAAACTCTATGCAGGGTAACGAATAAAAGTCCGGGGCCTGCCCCGAAAGAAACACCTTCAACTCCTTGATACATGAATGCACCAACTGCCGGTAATACTGCTAAAGCTGATAATAATGCAAATGATGTGTCTGCTATAGGAATAATCATAGCATTTTTTTCTAAGTTTTCGTTTTTACTGAGGTAGGAGCCGTAAGTAATCATGCAGCCCATACCGAGAGATAATGAAAAGAACATCTGTCCGGCGGCAGTTTTAAGCACCCTCATAAAACCTATTTCCTTTAAACTCACCCAGTCCGGTTTAAACATAAATTCAAGACCCACAAAAGCACCTTCCAAAGTAACGCTTCTGATAACTACTATTATCATCATTACAAATAATGCAGGCATCGCAATAGTTGTAAACTTTTCTATACCGCCTGCAATACCGCCCATTACTATGATAACTGTAGCACCCATAAAGAGTGCATGATACAAAATACTCATGGGAGCACTGGTTATGAAGCTTCCAAAGAATGCACCGCTGTCCATTCCGCCAAAGCCTGCACCGGCGCTAAAAATTTCCATTAAAAATCCAAAACAATACCGTAGAGTAAATCCGCCTAATACACTGTAAAATGCTAAAATAAGAAAACCTGAAAGCCAGCCCAACCAACCTATCCATGTGTATTTTTCGCTGATTTTCTTATAAGTTCCAACAACTCCCATGCCGTATTTACGACCTAACGCTAATTCTCCAAGCATAACAGAAAAACCAACAAAAGATACCAAAGCTAAATATATTATTAGAAAAATAAATCCGCCGTTTGCTCCCATCTTATATGGGAATCCCCAAATATTACCCAAGCCTATTGCTGAGCCAATAGCTGCCATTAAGAAACCAAAATTTGTACCAAATTGCCCTCTTTTATTATCTTGTTCCATTCTGCACCTTCCCTTCTTATTATCAATACGATTGCAATACAACGAAAATTATATCCTTTTTAACTATATTTCATTAACCTCCTATCTTTGTTAGTTTTTTTCAATTATGTCCTTATTAAATAAGCTATAACGTATGCATTTAATAATTATATGTATATAAATGAATGCATAAAATATGATTAAGTCTTGCAAACGTATCTTTCCATGAATTATACTATATAGCAATTCGTTTGTCCAGCTAAAAGTATATTATATTTAAAACAATTAATGCATAAAATAATAATTCATAATGTTTATATTATGCATTTGTATAAAATGCTTATAACGTATTTATATTACTTTTCTGTAAAAAAGTTGCTGCGCAACTTCCGCTATAGGGACATATGTCCTATTTGCAAGGGCAAAAGAATCTTATTCTTTGTTTACTATTTTTCACCTATTGACAGCATAAGATTAAGAAGGATTCCAACTACAGCTGCGGATGCTATAGCCGGTATTTCAATACCAAACATAGGAATCATACCGCCTTCAAATCCAAAACTCCCTCCAAGTCCTACTACTAAAATTACTGCTATCACTGCTAAATTTTTTGCGCTGAACATATCAACTTTTCTATCCAACATAATGGTAATACCTTGTGCTCCTATAACTCCGAATAAATAAATTGACAATCCTCCGATTACTGCTGTAGGAATAGAATATATTATATTAATTAAAGGTGTAAAACAGGAAATAACCATTGTGAATATGGCTGCTAACATCAGAACATGTATTGAAAAGTTTTTGGATATTGCCATTGCACTGATATTCTCTCCATAGTTTGTTCCTGCAGGACCGCCTATAGCTCCTGAAATAATATCTCCGATTCCATCACCTATAAGATTTAATCCCAATTTACTTTCGATATCATATTTTTTGCCGACACCTTTTTTATTAGCCAAGTCATTTACATATATGTCAAGCTGATAAACGTGTGCTGTGGATTCGGGAATTGTTGCTATAGCAATAGGCATGATTGCAATAACAGCTGTAAGAGTAGGTTTAGGGAATGTAAAAATAGGAAGATTAAATACTCCCGCTGTTTGAATAGTGTCAAATGATACAAAAGGAATACCTGATACTCCTCCTATTACCAAAGCGGCGGCATATCCTGTCAACAACCCGAACAAAATAGGTAGCTGACTTAGTTTGCCTTTTAAATACACTGAATATAAAATTGTTGATAATAAAGTAATTATTGCTATAACCCATGCATAACTGCCGGCATAAGGATTGTTTTGAGCCGCCGCAGGAAAGGATGCGGCATTTGTCATCGCATTAGCTGCCAAAGACAATCCTATAATTATGGCTATACTTCCTGTTACGGTTGCAGGAAGAACTTTGTCTATTTTATCTTTACCAGATCTATTAATAATGTAACCTGCAAATATTGAAACAAATCCTGACATTACAATACCGAATTGGGCAACCGAAATTTTATCATCAAGAGAGTATAAAGCGAACTGCTCGGCACTCATAATCGATGCTATTGCTGCTATATATGAAAAGCTTGAACCATAGTATAAAGGAATTTGTCTTCCTGTGATAAGTATAAAACCTAATGTTGCCAAACCGCTGGCAAATATTGTAGTAGAAACATGGAAACCTGTGATGAGAGCAACCAAGACTGTTGCAGGAAACATAACAACTATCTGCTGCAGTGCGAAGAAAATAAGACCAAGAATCGGCGGACGCTCGTCCGGTAAATAACCTGAAACTTCATTTTTTGTTGACATAACTACCTCCATAAAATAAATTATCCTCGACCGGATGGTCAAGGATTACTATACACAATAAAATACATGAATATTAAATCTTGACGGCATCACGGTACCGTGTTAAAGATTATTTTGTCCAATTATAGCATGTATAAATTGCTCAGTCAACAAGAAAATTTATTGCCGTTTATTTGCAGCTCTGAAAATGATATCTTCGTGATTTATAATCAAGAGTGCAAGAGTTTTGATAGGATGACGGATTGATAGAGTGTAAACAACAGCTTGGCAGGAATAAAGTATTGATTTATCCTTTGCTATTATATATAATCATGTTAGTTTGTGCGGAGGGGACATATGACTCAATTATTTATCGTAATTATAGTTTTTTTAATAATACCATTGTTAGGTCGATTTAAAATTAATTTAAGTTATATTCTATTGATATCATGCGGAATTTTAGCTTTACTGTCGGGAATAGGAGCGGAAGCCGCATGGCAGTCGGCAACAAGTATTTTTACTGACTTTTTATCATTAAACACAATACTTTCAATTATGATGGTAAGTATTTTAGGCGGTTTAATGAAGCATTATAAAATTCTTGATAAAATAGTTGGCTCAATTTATCAGATAATACAAAACAAAAAATTGATATTAATGATTCTTCCAGCTTTGGTCGGTGTGTTGATAATTCCCGGAGGAGCGCTTTTATCCGCACCTTTTATAGATGAAATGGGCGAAGAAATGAAAATTCCTGCACCTAAGCGAGCAGCAATAAATTTGGTATTCAGACATATTGCAATGTTTATAATGCCTTTTTCAACGGGAATCTTAGTTGTTTCTGCTGCTCTTCCGGAAATTAATATTTCAAGATTTATATTTTTAAACCTATTTTATGTAATTCCCATAGTATTTGCAGGTTATATTTTGTTTATTAAAGATATCGAATATAGCAATACATTAAAAATTAAATTTTCGGGCAGAAATCTATTATATTTTTTACTGTACACATCACCTATATATGTTTGCGTAATTATCAATGCCGTAACCGGTCTGCCTTTTTCTATTTCTCTAATTTTTAGCGTATTGGCTGTTTATTTATTGTGTGACAAAAAGAACTTTTTCAGCATATTGATAAGCTCCATAAATTACCATACTGTTTTAACAGTTGCTGCAATTCTTATTATGAAAGAAATAATTCTAAATATGGATGAACTCCTCATGCTTTTCAGCAGCATGTTTAATTCAGAAAGCAATATGATGTCGATTTTATTGATATTCTTTATATCATCGGTATTTTTCGGAGTTGTTACCGGAAATCAAACAGCTACCTTAGCAATTATCCTCCCTATGATATCCCGGCTTGATGTATCTCTTGATATGATTTATATCTACACATATTTTTCATTTGCATGTACATATGCAGGATACTTTTTCTCACCCATCCATTTGTGTCAAGCTTTCACAATTGAGTATATGAATGTTTCGACCATGCAGCTTTATAAGGAATACCGGCTGTATGTGCCCCTTTCATTCATTGTGTTGTTTTTGTCCGTGTATTTGTTGAAATTTCTATTTGCTTAGGTAAGAATTCAGGGACGGACCTTTTAGTTCCCGGAAAGTATTATATATTAAGGGAAATTTTATCGGCGCTTACTTTTATTGCACCTTTCATTTCCAATAATGTTAAATTACCAAGCAATTCACCGGTTTCCATTTTTATTTCCTGCCTTAATTCTTCAACTGTATTTTTTCCGGATTTAAGACTGTCCATTATTCTTATTTCATCATCAGTTAATGTGCTTAAATCAATAAATGCATTTTGCAGTTTAACCCTTTCCTTTAATTCTAAAATTTCTTCGATAATATCATCAATTGATACTGTTATTTTTGCGCCGTCTCTGATTAAAGCATTGGTTCCTTTGCTGTACAGGCTGTCAATGTTCCCGGGAACCGCAAAAATTTCTCTTCCTTGATTGGCGGCGTGACCGGCTGTAATCAATGTGCCGCTTTTTTCCTGAGCTTCAATAACAAGTACTCCCTCGGAAAGACCGCTTATAATTCTATTTCTGTCATGAAAGTTAAATGCAACCGGTTGTATATCAAAAGGATATTCGGTAATCACCGCTCCGTTGTTTCCTGATATTTGTTTAAACAGCTCCAAGTTCTTCTTTGGATATACCACATTGATGCCGCAGCCGATTATGCCGTAGGTTTTAGCATTATATTTCAAAGCTGTTTTATGAGCAATTGTGTCAATTCCAACTGCTAATCCGCTTACAATATTTACGCCGACTTCCGACAATTCCTTTGTAAGCTTCTCCGCAGCCCATTTCCCGTAGCTTGTAGCCTTCCTTGAGCCTATTACTGCAATTGATATGTTGTTTATGAAATCCAAATTGCCCTTGTAGTATAACAAATAAGGAGCACCTTGAATTTGTTTAAGCTTAGCGGGGTATTCTTCATCAAAAATAGTTACTATTTCGGCCTTTTCAATTTCTAATTTCTTCATTAATCTTTCTTCAACAAAATTATTTTTGTTTTCTGAAAGCTCTTCTATTGCGTCGGTTTTAAGGAAAGATAAATTATGTTTCTCGCTTACAAAGTTTTCCCATAAATTCTCCGGCGACCCGAAATACTCAAGAAGCTTTGAAATCTTGTTGTTTGAAACTCCATTTGCTGAAAGCCATAATAAGGTTTTTTGATTGATATTTATATTTCCCATACTACCTCCAGTATTTGCGGTCTAAACTTCTATACTGAATTGCTTCCGCTATATGTTTTGTTTCTATATTTTCAAAATTCTCCAAATCAGCTATTGTTCTTGCCACCTTTAGTATTTTATTGTATGCTCTTGCACTTAAGCCTAAAATCTCAAATGCATTCTTAAGCAATACTTCCGACTCCTTATTGACTTTACAGAACTTTGATATACCTTTTGTTGAAAGCTCCGAATTAGTAAGAATCCCCATATTTTTATATCTGTTCATCTGAATATTTCTTGCTTTTACAATTCGCTTTTTAATTTCTACAGAGGCTTCTTCCGCTCTGTTATCTTTCAGTTCATCATATTTAACCGGCAGTACTTCAATTTGAATATCAATACGATTCAGCAATGGACCCGAAATCTTCCCTAAATATTTGTCAATATGTCTTTGGCTGCAGGAACAGTCGTGGTTAGGGTCACCTAAATATCCGCAGGGACATGGATTCATTGAAGCAACCATCATAAATTTTGCAGGAAATGTAAATGAGCCGCTTGCCCTTGAAATGGAAATTTTTCCGTCTTCCATAGGCTGGCGGAGAACCTCAATAACGCTTTTAGGGAATTCGGGAATTTCGTCCAAAAATAAAACTCCGTAATGAGACAGGGATACTTCCCCCGGCTGTGGTTTTGTACCGCCTCCTGCTATGGATGTGCGTGAGGAAGTATGATGAGGCGAACGAAAAGGTCTTTTGGTTATTAAACCTTTATTGTCCAACAATCCTGATATGCTGTAGATTTTTGTAACTTCCAAAGATTCTTCAAATGTCAGATCCGGTAAAATAGTTGGAATACGTCTTGCTATCATCGTTTTTCCCGAGCCGGGACTTCCTAAAAGGAGAATGTTATGCATCCCGGCAGCGGCTATTTCAACTGCCCTTTTCATTGCAGGCTGTCCTTTTATTTCAGAAAAATCTTCATTATAATAATCCGGTTTACCGGAAAAATCATATTTGAATTTATATGGAGCTATTGATAAATTTCCGTTTAAATAACTTACTAGTTGGGTTATACTTTCAACAGGAATTATTTCTATGCCTTCTATGGCGCCGCATTCTTCCTTGTTGTCTTCGGGCACTATTGCTTTTTTAAAGCTGTTGTTCCGCATGGAAATAACCATGGGTAAAGCGCCGTCAATTGCTGTTATCCTTCCGTCCAATGATAATTCACCTATAATGCATGAGCTTTCATCCACAGTCTTAATTACCTTAGAAGCAGCAAGTATACCCACTGCAATAGGAAGGTCTATCTGGCTTCCTTCCTTTTTCAAATTCGCCGGTGCAAGATTGACCGTAATGCGGCTTACAGGAAAATCATATCTGCTGTTTTTAATGGCAGACCGTACTCTTTCCTTTGACTCTTTAATTGAGATATCAGGCAGACCCACAATATTAAAATTTGGCAGACCTCCCGATAAATCTGTTTCCACATTAACTTCATAACCTTCAAGTCCGTAAAGGACACATGTTTTTATTTTTGAAAGCATGGTACCTCCAACAATTCAAGGTTATAAAATTATACTATAATTTTCCAATTATTACAATGAATAATATATATATTAAAATTATAAAATTGCAATAAAATCTACCCAAATTAATATAGTGGTGCAAGCCCTCCTAACGGCTGTTTCTTAAACAATTATTCCTTTTTTTCAAGGGCATTCTTCACTGCATTCATCAAAGCTTTACTTGTTATGGTTGCACCTGAAACAGCATCCACATCAGTTGTTTGATTTTCTATTATGGATGAAATTATTGTACCTATTGCATTTTCACTGACACCCTTTGTTTCATTGTGAGACACAACTTCGATTTGAATAATTTTATCGTCCTTCAGAGTTACTGATACTATGATAGGACCTCCGATACCTCTATCTTCACCTGTATATTCTATTGAATGAGAATTTATTTCTTCCGACTCCTCAGAAGGGGGTGTTTGTTCCGGTTCTGTTGTTATATATTCTTCCGATTGTGAAATTATTTCTTCCGGTTCATCTGCAGGTGAAAGTGTCTGTTCTTTTTCGGATTCTTCAGTAGTTTCGGACTCTTGTTCTACAGGTTTTTCCGGCTTTTGTTCTACATGCTGTTGCACTTCAGTCTGTTGCTCTTCTGAAATATTCTCTTTATTATTATCTTCTGTCTCTTGGTTTATATTTTCACTACTTAAAATAGTGTTATTTTCAATTCCTTTTGAAGCTTCAGTATCCGTTTTTATTCTCTCATCCGAAGAACAACCAACAATACTAAGCATCAAAATTAATAATACCATCAATAGATTTTTCATAGTCGCCTCGTCAAAGCAGTTTTCTTCTTTTTTCAATAGCTTTTAACTCTTTTTGTTCTTCTTCAATAATTTTTTCTTTTTCTATATTTAGTTTTTTAGATAATATTTCAATAAATATATTCCTGAAATTATTTTTCCATTCTGTCATTGAAGGGCTGTAAGTCAGCCCAAAGGCCGATAATTTTCCTGCATCCTCTTGTATATTACCGAGCCGTACCTGTTCAAAATCAAGTCCGTAAATTTCATTACCGGCAATAATAAAGTTTTTAAAATTTACATCATATAAAATATATTGCTCTTTATAGAACCCAAAAACAGCAGAGTAAAAACTCTTAAGATAGCTGCATAGAGTATTAACCATTCTTAAGTCCAAAGTATTACTTTTTTCTTGTTCCTCATACCAATCAAGAAAATTAAACTCTCCCAAATCTTCAAGATATAAATGGTTTTCTTCTTCTTTAATTATTGAAGGAACCTTAACTCCTGCTTTTTTTAAAATATTCAGTATTTCTTTTTCCATTATGTAATTTTCATGATTTTCAAATTTTTTTATAATATATGTGCAGTCATCTTCTACAATTCGAAATACTTTATTTCTTTTGCTTATTAATTCTATCTCTTTATGCATACTTCAATGTCCCCGTTTTCTGTGTAGCCGCTTAATTCCTTTGCTATTCCTTCAATGGCATTTTTCAAAATACTCTGAACAAACGGAACCATTGTAATTTCCTGTCCGTTAATTTTAAGCATTACACTCTGCTCAGTCAATATACAGTCCCTCCTTTCCGCCTCGCCTTTCAAAATCTTTGAGCTTAATTCAGCGCATGTGTATCCGCATTTTTGGCAGCATTCATCCTTCATGTCCGGAGGTCTGTCAAATACTTTCTCCTCAATAATATTCACCATTTTTTCAATTTCAGTTATTGAGTTTATAACGGGAATACCCTCATATTCCGACATGCTATTGGATATTTTCCCTGATATTGCAAAGGTTGTTTCATCCATCCTGTCTTGAATTCCTTCCACATCGTGGGCTGTTACTATTTTAGGTATACATGTATCCCTCACTCCTTCTAAAATAACAAAATCATGGTTGTAAAAACTAAGAATTTCATTCATGCTCAGCTGTTTTTGGAATAATACGTCTGTTTCATAGGCTCCTCTTGCAGTAACCAGCTGAGAGCCTGCCATTTTGTGTCTGTGAGTGTTGGTTCCTTCCACGTCCATTTTAAATTCCTCAAAATGAATTTCTTTTACGCTGCCTACAGTATAATTACGTTTTCGAAGCTCCTTTATTATATTTTCTATGGTAGTAGTCTTACCGGACTTTGTTATTCCGATTACTGAAAAAACCTTCATATTAAACGTATTCTCCTTTCTCTTGTCTATTGGAAAATTAAGATGCCCTAACCCTATTTTTCAGAGTCCTGATTTGGGGACATTCCTCCTACCAACAAAGACTTTCCCTAAATAAGGAGGTGTGTCCCCATACCCCTAATAAATAGCGGTAGGTCATTCGCAACGAATTCCCAATTTATGTGACGCAAGGAACAAATAAATTGGTGAATGAGACTGCGCTAATAACAATAATGCTGCTGCAATACTTAGGACTATTATAATATAATCAACTGCCCGCATTTTCAAAACCATGCAGCTTGTTCTTTCGGGGTATGCTCTGAAACCTCTCATTTCCATTGCTGCAGCCAATTCCTTTGCCTTTGTTACGGAATTAATGGTAATGGGAGTAAGTATGTATTTGTAAACTTGAATTTTCTTATTTAATTTAACTTTCTTTAGCTCAATTCCCCTAAGCTGTATTGCAGTTACCATATCCGTCATTTCCTCTTTGAATATGGGTAAAAATCTTATTGCAACGGAAACCATAAAGGCTATTTCATAAGGACAATGCCATTGAATAAGCCCTTGTATTATTTCCCTGCTTGACGATGTTGTTATTATTGCAGCAGAAATTATAATTATTACCATTCGCAAAATAAATTCAAGTGCTCTTAAAATTCCGTAATCAGTTAAAATTGTAAGGCTGCCTATTTTCAAAACAGGAGCTCCCGCATTAGTTAACAAACTCTGAATTAACGCTATTAAAACTATTATTTTAAGAAGCCTTTTTAGCTTTACAAGAGTCGATATTAAATTAACATTATTTATAAGCGCAATTACTATTGCTGCAAATAGTATTAATGATAAAACAGATATATCATTGTAAATTAATCCGAGGGTTGATAAAATTAAAACTTGAACTATTTTTGTTCGAGGGTCTATATCATTCATAATTTACCCCCTCAAGAGCTAATACTTTGTCTTTATGCCTTTCAATAAAATCCTTGTTATGGCTTATAATAAGCATACCTATATTTATCTTTTTTAATTTGTCCAAAACTTCCGATAATGCATCTATTCTTTCTTTATCAAGGGATGCAGTAGGCTCGTCCAAAATAAGATATTTAGGACCAATCATCAATACGGAAGCAATGGCTAAACGCCTTTTTTCTCCATAACTTAAAAAAAGGGGATATGAGTTTTTAACTTTTCCAAGGTCAAAAATTTCAAGCATTTCTTCAGCTTTATCCATGGTTTCTTCCTTATTGTATCCCTTAAATAATAAAGGGAATGTCAATTCTTCCACTACAGATGTGCTGAAGAGCTGCCTTTCAGGATACTGAAAAACATAGCCTACCATTTCGCCGATACTGCCAAGAGACAGACTTGCTGTACTTTGACCGAATACTTTTACTTCACCGAAAGATGGTTTCAATATTCCCATGATAAGCTTGGTTAAGGTTGTTTTCCCGGAGCCGTTTTTTCCTGTCAGTACAGTTGTTTCTCCATTTTTTAAATTAAGAGAAAAATTGTCAAATACCTTTCTTCCCTTAGGGTATTTATAAGAAATATTGTTGAGCTCAATTGTGTTATTCATCATTCACCTAAGATTAAAAATCCTGTCTGCAATTTTTATATTATCATAATCATGGTCAACCATGATTATTGTTTTTCCTTCTTCTTTTAACTTTAATAAAACATCTTTAATTATTTCTTTTCCTTCATCATCAATCCATGACATTATTTCATCACATATAAGAATTGAAGGAGCAAGCATTAAAACAGATGCAATTGCAACAAGCTGCTGCTGTCCTCCCGATAAATTATTAGGATTGTCGTATCTGTATTTTTCCATATTCATTGTTTTTAATATTTTATCAATTCGATTGCATATTTCTTCTCTTTCAACACACAGGTTTTCAGGACCAAATGCAAGCTCATCTTCAATAGTAGGTGAAAAAAGCTGTGTCGAAGGATTTTGAAATATAATTCCTATCTTTGAAACTGTTTCCGAAATACTTAACCTATTTATATTTTCGCCGAAAATTAATACTTCGCCGGATAATTCACCTTTGTATAACCTTGGTATCAGTCCGCATATTAAGTTACACAAGGTGCTTTTACCGCAGCCGCTTTGTCCGATTATTGCAACCGTTTCACCTTTTCTTACGCTAAAATTAACATCCTTTAAAACATATCCTTCCGAGTTGTTGTATTTAAAACTTAAATTTTTAACTTCAACTGCATTCATCATTTAACCTCAATTTCAGTAATCCACTTGCATCTTCTGTTGCTGAAAGTATCCGAAACCACAATGGATTCATAGGGACCTCTTCCTCCTGAGTCCCTACCGCCTAAGTATTTCCCTTCTTCCATAAAAGCAATATAAACATTTTTATCTATTGAGACCTCTTCTGAAGAATAAGCAACAGAATAACCATCCGCTGCTTTGATAATAATTATTTTGTTTTGAAAATCAATATTATTCTTATTAAGCAGCTCTTTCAGCTGAACTCCGGTATAGATATGTGTGGCGGGCTCAGTCGTTGATGTGTCAAGAACTGCTTCAAAATCCCCACTGTAAAGAATTATATCTTCTATGGTTATAACTCTTTTATTTTCATCATCTGCCAAAACAATTTGTGCATTTGCCAATATTTCTTTTTGTTTTTCAATATATTCTTTGTTTAAATTTAATGAAACAAATAATGTAATTGTCAATATTATTATTAATATAACAATTATTGCAGCACTTCTTTTCATGGCTCTTTAATGAAATATGGAACAATAATATCTGATTGAACGCATATTCCGTGTCCTCCTCCTTCATCTGTTTCATGCATACCATGGTCAGGCGCAATTATTATGGCTCCATCCCATACCTTGCCTAAAGTTTCAATATATTGGTCAATGGCTTTTATGTATTCCATTGTTTCATCAGAATATGGTCCGAAGCTGTGGCCTCTGTCATCAATTCCGTGAAAATGAATGAAAACCAAATCATAATTTTCATTTACTGCTTTTAAAGCACTTTCATATACTTCATCATCTGTTTCACCGTTTTTGTTATTATCAATATGGAGTTCAGGCTCAATTTCTGTATTTAATACTTTTATGTCCCCTTCAAGCAAAATAGAATTTTTATTGTTCTCGAGACAATAGGCGAATATGCTTTTCACACGCATCTCACGTACACTTCTGTCATGCACTCCGTTAACGTTTGGAGTTTCTCCGGTAATTATTGCTGCAAAGCCTGCATTTGTAACAGGAGTATAGACGCTTAAGGCAGGATATTTAAAATATTTGCTTAAAAATGGAATGCTGCCTTCTTTAACAGCCATTTTAAACTGATTGTATGAAAAACCATCTAATAAAACTGCCATAACCTTTTCTTCGTTTCCCAAATATTCTATCATATGAAAATAAGCATTGGTGATGCTTTGATAATCATTTGTTAAGTAAATACCTTCAATATTTTCAAATTTAGTCTGGCCGGCAGTCGCATATACCGTGCTGTCACTGCCTATATAATTATCGGAAGAAAATAAAACTGTGAGCCCTGTGTCACAGATAATGGCTGCACGAGAATAATTCTCCTGTGACAATTCATGTATATAAACATTTCCCTCAGGGATAAAGTCATCAATTAGATTTTCATCTTTATTGAATACACTAATACCCTTTAATTCTGTTTCATTTACCCTTGCACTGCAGCTTGTTAAGAATATTAAAATTAATAATAATAATATTTTTTTCATACCGGCATTCCTTTCAGTGAGCATATTATAATCAGCAGCATCTTTAATTCTCTAATATATTCATTTTTTCCAAACTTATGTTGATTGTATATGCTATGAGCCCGCCTATTGTACCTGACAGGGCTGCGGCAGACAATATTAAGATAACCGTAACAAAGGGAAGCCTGAAAAATAATAAATTGGAAATAAGTGTGCCAGTAACATTTGCGGCTAAGCAGCCAAACACATAATGAAGAATATTGTACTTTTTATTCTTAGAAAATAAGAATACAATATCAACAACTATTCCCGGCAGAGTGTAGGAAACAATGCTCATGATACCGTGAGTTCCCATAGTTCCCGCTGCAATCACCAGTATTCCTTGTACAATGCCTATTAATGCGGCTGTGCCTGTTTTTTTTACAATTCCTGCACCCAATACTATCCAAAACATATAGAAACCGCCGGCAATGGCTCCCCCCGGAATAAACAAGGGGCCCGTTATAACATGAACCAATGGTACCACAATTGGTTTGGTTGCTATTCCAAGGGCTGATACCACTGCTATTATAATTAAGTTATAGACTGAAAATTTATTAAGAAATTTTTTTACCATGAAAACCTCTACTCAAGTATTATTTCATCCACATGCTTAATCCAGCGCTGGCTGAAGGGGTCTCTTCTTATAATCAGCTGGAAGGGACCGTTTCCTCCCTGTTTCTTTGACTTAAGCAATTCGTTGTCCCTTTCAAATGTCAAATATACATTTGAAGGCTCTTTGATTTCTTCAACGCTTAAAATTATTCTGTAGCCGTCAGATGCATTAAAGGTAATCTTGCTATAGTTTGAAATATCTATATTCAACGTTTCAAAAAGTTTTATAAGTTCAATGCCTTTGTATTCCGTTTCAACGGGCTTTGAACCGCTGCTTCTAACGACAGCAGGAAATTTAACTGCTTCTTCATGAGTGTAAATAATTTTCGTATCAACCGTTTCATATTTACCGTCAATATTTACGGTTAATGAGGGCAGCTCTTCAGAGCAGCCTGTTAAAATAAATATTAAAATTATAAAAATAAGAATTTTCTTTAACATATTTTCCCCTCTGCTCAATTGTCCAATGAGCTGTTCACTGCATCCTTTACGGAGTTTAAGAAACCCCTGCAGGTTGAAGTAGCCCCGCTTATGGAATCCACGTTTAAATTTTGAGTTTCAGTGATTTCATAGGATAATTCTCTAAATGCTTCTTCGAAATAGCCTGTAGTTTCACCGTGACTCAGAACTTTTATATTTGTTATTTTCTTATTGTTTATAATAACTTCCGTATTCATTATACCGCCAAAGCCCATCCCAAAGCCTTCATAGGTTCCATCTTTTATGCTGTCAATTGAAGTTATTGCCTGCACTGAAGTATTTGAACCTGATAATGGGAAAAATATATATAAACCTGCAATTATACAAATACATATTAATATATAGGTTGAATTCTTAAGTTTTCTGTTTCCAATAGTCAGCGAAAAACCATCATTATTTTTGATGCATTTATTTATACATTTAAGACAGTTAATGCATTCGGGTGATATTTCTTCCGCCTCGGTTTGCTGCTCTTCTACAGGACAGTCTTTTAAACAATAAGAGCAGTTACAGCTCCCTTTATTAATTTTAAATGGTCCCACTGCATATAGCAAGCTTTGAAATGCTCCCAAAGGACAAAAATATCTGCAGAATATTCTCCTTCCAATCAGTGATACAAAGATAATCAATAATAAAACTATTGTTCCGGTTTGAAATTTTGCTCCTATGAATATATTTAAGTATGCAAGCCAGGGAGAAAACGGAGAAACTATGTTTCCCATGCCAAGTATACTTAAAATCATTATTGCAATTAAAACAATATATTTAAGAAGTTCAGGATTATGAGGAAATTTTACTTCCTTCAGCCCGATTTTACTTCCTGTATATTTGAAAAAGTCCTGCATTGCTCCAATAGGACAAATATAACCGCAAAAAGCTCTTCCCATCAAAAATGCGGTGACAGCTATTCCTGTTGTTAATGCAATGCTTCTTGAAGCTCCACGCCATCTGTAAGATAGATCCATAAAGAAAGACTTAAGAGCACTCCATCCGCCGTAAGGATTCATATCTCCTATGGAGAGAATTCTAAACCCAATTATTTCATTTATATACATGCCGTAGCTCAAACATGACAATACCACTATAATGGTTGCAGTGATTTGTATTACGCTTCTTATATTCAACTTCATTTCTTTTCAATCCTTGATAGTTCCGTCATTATTTTCTTATCCTTATGTAGACTGACTTGTCCATCTTCATAAATCAAATAACATTTAAGCATATCATCCATAGAAAGCTCAATCTTTTCATCATTTTTATTTACTGCAGTAAATTTGTCATCTTCATCCCATCTCATGCCTGCAACCAAAAGCACATCTTCCAAAAGCATTCCTTCACTTCCCCCAATTGATTTTGTTCTTACAACTTCAATCATTTTCTCGGGGAAAATAACGGCATCCTTTGTGGTTGAAAAATGAGTCATATGTTTTACATTCATTCCAAGCTTAAAATTAGGAGCAATATTCATCGGAGCATTATCTCCTTCAACCTTAATAAAATATCTTTGCCTTACCAATGATATTGTTTCATGTTTTGCAAGACCGTCTGTGGCAGACATGGTAAAGAATCCTTTTTCATCTACTTCATCAAATTTTCTTAATATTTTCCCTACTTCTATGGAGCTATCCTTAGAGCCGTAGTATTCATAATAATAGGGCTCAATATCTTCGGTCAAAGGGTTGAACATGTGCACTTTATCAATATCCTTGGGGGATATTTCCTTATATAAATCAATATTTGAAACCATTTTTACCCAGTAAGGACCAAGCTCCAAAGGAACAGAAATTCTTACCGGTTTTTCTTCGTCTTTGATATCCTTTCCGTTTATCTGCCAGGTAAGTATTATATCATTTACAGCTAATTTTTCCTTGTCTATCATGGTGTAGTATCCGTCCCTCCCGGTCACACCTATACCTGCATACCGGCTTAAGTCAATACCTTCATTTTCCAAAACATCACGAAGAGAAGGTCCTTTTACACGCATATCCGTTTCTGTTCCCGTTGTATTAATTAAAGTAACATCCATGTCTAACTGTTCATATTTTTTAATTTCATCAGTATCTATTCGAACAGAGCCGCCATCCCAATTTATTGCAAAGCTGTTAATATCCTTCTGCCACATTTCCTGAGGCACCACATCAGGAACTTTTGCCATTTGAATATTATAATTCCAATACTGATAATGTCCAATGGCTGCATTTACGGCATTTACCACAGCCTGAGAGCTTATGGTGGCGCCTGTCAGCTGGATGATATCTTCGGGGTTTTCCTTATCAAGAACTACCAAATTTAAATATTTATTAATAGGTAAATTTGTAAACCTGTCCAAAAAGTAATCATATTCCATATGCTCCGCATAGTCCGGTGATTCCTCGTGGTTTAAAATTTTAATTCCAATTAACAACTCATCATATTGGTCTAAAGCAGCCAAAACTTCTATAGGACCGTTATATCCGACACAGCTTACAACATATGCACATGTTTTTCCATCAATTTCATATGCTCTTTTTACTGCGGGAAAATACAATGAACCATATAAGTCATCAGAAAAGCCTTTTATCAGTGTTATTTTTTTCGCAGTTGGATAAAATAACTTTACTGCTTCCTTTTCCTCAGAAGAATCATTTAGCGTAAAAAACAAAGTGCCTGCAACAACCAAAATAATTATGATAATAAGTATGTATCTGTTTTTCATGTTATCACCTATTCAATGATAATTACATCTATATTTGATACCCACTGGGGTTTATTTATATCTCCGGGCTCTTTTTGTCCTACTGCAAGTTTATAGGGAGCACCTTCATTTGTGGAATATTCTTCGCCGTTCTCTTCCCATGCAATAATCATGGGATATTTATTGTCAGGATTTGTTTCATCCATATATTCCATTTTAACCTGCTCAATTGTAAATTCCATGATGTATCCGTCCTGAGCTGTAATGGATATCTTTGAAGCTTCAGACTTTATCAGGGCTTTGCTTTCCAATAAGTCCCACAGCTTAACACCCTTAAAATGCGTATAGCCTGTTGTGCCGAAATTGTTCAGCCAATAAAAGTCAGCTTCAAAAATAATATCACTCATTCCCTTTAACTCATCTAAAGATAAAGAAAGCTCATTATCTACAAGACCTTTAACTTTTAAAACATTTTCTGCAATTACCGGCTGCTCATCCACCGGCGGGGCTTCTTCTGTCGTCTTAGCAGTTACCGGCAATTCTTTAGAAGAATCAACCTTTGCATCTCCTTCCGGTTGTTCTGCTTCAGGTGTTTCTTCGGGAATTTCTTCAATTTCGCTTTCAATAGGTTCTTCAGGTTTGCCTGCTTCTTCCGGTTCATCCGGTGCTTCAGTTTCCCCTTTGATTATTTCATTATTGTTTTCTTCAATTGCAGCATTACTATCTCCATTTGCTGCCGGAGCATCAGTTTTTTCTGCAGAGCACCCTGCCAATATAAATATTACCGCAAATACTATAATTAATAGTTTTTTCATATAATACACCTCTTAAGAGGGGAGGAAACCTCCCCCTTAATTATTTATTTAAATATCTTAAAAGCATTACCGTCGCTTCTGCTCTTGTTGTATTTTGTGTGCCGCCAAAAATATTGCCGGGCAATCCTTTGATAATCTCAGCTTTAACTGTCTTTGCAACATTTACCTTTGCCCACTGAGACACCTCATCATTGAAAACAGACAATACTTCATCAGCGTTTGTTATTTCTTCTTCCAAAAGTGAGCCTATTACAGTTCCTATTTCCTGCCTTGTAATGGGAGAATTTGGCTTGAATGTTCCATCTTCATAGCCTTTTACATATCCTTTTTCTGCTGCTGCTAAAACATCCTTTACAAACCAGTCTGTAGGTTTCACATCAGCAAAGTTTGATACTGCATCTTCATCAGCAATATTTAATACTCTGATTAACAATGATACAAATTCTGCTCTGCTGATATTATTATTTGGTCTGAATAAACCGTTGCTGCCTTTTGCATAACCCATTGCCGCCATTTCCAGAATACTGTCCTTTGCCCAGTGGTTATCAATATCAGCAAAAAGAATATCCTTATCGGTTTTTACATCCTTCATTTCAGGTGCTTCATAATCTCCGGTGCCTAAAACTATGCAGTCAACCCATTTAACCCACATGGATTTGCTTTCTTCGATAATGAGTCTCAAAGGACCATACGCATTGTTATTTATATATCCTAAGCTTGATTCGTTTGGCACTAAGGGATAGCCTTCTGCTGCATATGCTAAAATTATTTTCTTATTCTGACCCTGTGAATTTAAAACTCCATTTACGACCTGCTCATTGCTTCTTAATATTTGATTGTAATTTTGACCGGCAAATACCCTTATGTTTGGAGCATCTACATCATCTTTAAGTCCAACAACATCATTGATCAAATTCCAAAGAACAATACCCTGCATTTCAAGAATGCCGTCACCTGTGTAAGTATCTCTCTTTGCATACTCTGTCATTGCTTCAATCTGCCTTAATGTAAATGTCATAGGTTCTTTAATTTGAGAGCCTGTTACACGTAATACCGGCATGTCCAGGTATCCTTTATATACACCTTGATTGTGTCCCCAGGATTCATCAATTTCTTGTTCTGTACTTGTACCTTCACCGGTTCCTTGAGTATCTGTTGCAATTGACTCCCCTTCACCGATAATTATTTCTTTTGCAAACTGCACCTGGTTTGAGCCGTTTGTATCGTTATAACCTGTTTTGCCGAATATTATTCTAAGGGGTCCTCCGTCATTTCCAAGACCCGGATTATAACCTTGGTCTGCAGGCCGGGCTACATAAGGATATCCGTTGTATCCATAGGCAACCAATACCGGAAGCTCTGTATAAACAGGATTAACATATTCTCCCGGGAAAGCTCCGTCACCTTTGTCCAATGCACTTTTCTCATAATAACCGTACAAAGAATCATCCTTTATTTGCTTTATGGTCATTGGTGCAAAATTATAATTATCTGCAGCAATGAAACGCACGCTGATATTTTCATCTATATTTGGGTCCAAGCCTGCCTCAAGAAGCAAGTCCCACAAAGGAACACCTTTGTATGAATTGTAATACCAAAAATATTCACTGTTTGAAAGGCTGTATTCCTTGACTGTATGAAGGTCTGTCATTGCTTCAATATCTTTGACGGTGTACCTTGTTTCTTTGCCTAAAGCGTCTCCGTGAATTATCAATTCATAATCAGTATATTTTGGATTATTGTATGGAGCATAGCTGTGCTCGTAAATATTTTCAGCATCCTTTTCTTCAATATAAATATATGCTACATTGGTAAATTCCTTGGCTGTGTTTTTATCTTGTTCATATACTAGCTTAAAACAACCGTCGTCATTATTCTTTTCCTTTATATAACCTTCTTCTGTGTCCAAGTATACCAAGGGAACTTCATTAATGCCGTAGGCAACGACATAATTATCTGCTTCGGAAATATTAACCGTAAGAATGTTCTGTCTTGATTTATCCTTAAATATGATATTGCCTGCATTATCCTTTGCTTTCACATAATTATCGATTAAATATTTTACATTTATTCCCTCATATAAATTTTCAACAACTTTACCGTCAATCTTTTCATAATATTTATTTAATAACTGTCCACCGGTATCCTCTTCTACCTGCCTCAATGAAACAGCTCTGTATCCTTCAACTCCGGGACCTTCAATTGTAAATGTGGCTCCGGTTATTGCATCCACATTGTAAGGTTCACCATCATGACTGATGTGTTTGTAAGGTGATGAGGGAGTAACCTTTATTAACTCATCCCCCACTGTGAGCTTCACTACTTCCTTGCCCCATTTAGACATATTCATATCATCAATGTCTGTTTGTCCAAATACAAGTTTTGGAAAGTCTTTATCTATATCAGCTTCTGTTATAGGAATATCTGTCCATGTAACCGGGGGAGCAAAAATATTCTTTGGAAAATCAGCCATTACCGTTATGTATTTTGCTACCATAGGCATAACTTCTTCCTTGCTCCCTAAGGTAAAGTCACTGAAATAGTAAGCATTTTTAAGCTCGCTGAGGGTTTTGGTAAATTCAAAGCCGTCAGAGCAAGTAAATTTAACTGTATAATCTTTGTCTGTTTTTAAACCGTCTCCAATAAGGTCGAATAAATCATATCCTTTTGCTTTTACGATTTTATGAAATCCAAGGCTGTTGTTTGTGGAATATGTTCTCTCAATTAAGCTGTAATTTGACCAGTCCCCTGATGAAATTATTACTTCTTCTTCCATTCCCGTGCCTGTAATTACAAGTTCAGGCTGAGCTGCTGAAACAGGCATTGCATTCATAATAATCAGGGATATAATCAACAGCCATATTGTAACTTTTCTTGCCATTTGTACCTCCTGATAATAAATGAGCAAATATCGCTCATTTATTTTCTTTATATTATTCCGTTACTATTTCCGGTTCCGGAAACAGCGTGTTAAACACAACCAATGCTGCTTCCGCACGATTAACATTCTTCACAGGTTCAAAGTTCTCAGCTGCTACTCCCACGAATACATCCTGTGCTTCAAGCCATGCTACAGCATTTCCTGCCCAGTCTGCAACATCTTCTTTGTCTGTGTAATTTGATTTTTCCATTACAAATTTGTCGACTCTTGCTTGTTCAACAAGTCCTTTTTTAACTGCTGCCCTTGCCGCTACAACTGCCATCTCTTGTCTTGTTATTACTTTTTCCGGTGCAAATGTGCCGTCTGTATATCCTACGAACAGCCCTGAATCAACAGCAGCTTGTACATATGGCGCTGACCATCTGTCAACAGTTATATCGCTGAATGCTCCTTCATAATCTTTAAGTTCATATTCCAATGCCACAACAATTATTTTGCAAAATTGTTCTCTTGTAAACTCATTTCCGGGAGCATAAAGTCCGCCGCCCACACCATCTATTATTCCTCTTTTTGCAAGGTCATAAATTGCTGTTTCTGCAAACTTGTATTCTTCTGTTATATCTGTAAAAGTAACTGTTTCTGTTACTTCTTCTTCAGCAGGTTCGGTATCCGGTACTTCTTCTTCCGGTGTTTCTTCAACAACTTCTGCTTCACCTACAGTAATTTTATTAACCAATTTAAAAACGGTGCCAAATTCGCCTTCTGCTTTTACATTTCTGTAAACAGTTATTTCTTCAATTACAGCTTCATCATTGTCTACAGCCTCACCGTCTACCTCATAAGCTAATACAAATTTTAGTTCATCATTTAAAACATCCTGAAGCGGTTGAGGGTCGATATCATAACCATCTGCTGCGAAAAACTCAACGCTTCCATCTTCAGCAGTCACTCCTGCTTTTTCCTTCAATAAATAAGCTAAGCTTACGCCTTTAACCTGGACTGTTTTTTCTCCGCCTTTTGAATTATAAACATAATCCTGTGCTATTTGAGCTTCTTCAGGCATTCCCTTCAGCTCATCAAGAGTAAGCTTGAGTTCTGTTGCAGCCAAAGTGCCTCCGATTTCAACTGCGTAATTTTCTTCTGCAAAAACCAATGATTGCGATAGAATTATCACAATAACCAATACCAATGAAATTACTTTAAATTTTTTCATACTTTCCTCCATAAGTTTTTATTATTTAATTTAGCAGGACTAAATTTAAATCATAAAAGTACGATAAAAAACCCAAAAAAACAACACTTCTGATAGAAATGCTGTTCCCATGCTATGTATATCTCCTTTCCATCAGGAGGCTTGACCGTTTCCAGTCAAACCCTATCGGCATAACGCCATAAATTTACATTCTAAGGCTGTTATGCTCGGAGCTATTAAGTTAAATTAATTATATCACAATCTAAAAGTAGTGTAAACTACCTTTAATTTTTTTATTCTTCGAAGACCTTGCCGATGCTGTCATTAATAACCAAGTCTGCTCTTTTGTCCATGGGAGTTGATGATTTGTTAACAAGTACCAATTTGCTTCCGTCAAAGTAATTAATAAGACCGGCAGCGGGATAAACCACAAGAGATGTTCCGCCGACAATTAAAACATCGGCTTTCTCTATAAAGTGAACTGAGCTTTCTATAACATTGCTGTTAAGACTTTCTTCATACAATACGACATCCGGCTTAACGATTCCCCCGCATCGACATTTTGGAATTCCTTTTGAGCTGACAATAAAATTGACATCATAAAATTTTCCGCATTTCATACAGTAATTTCTGTGTACGGAGCCATGAAGCTCCAATACATTTTTGCTTCCGGCAGCTTGATGAAGACCGTCAATATTCTGGGTTATAACTGCTTTTACTTTTCCTTCTTTTTCAAGCTCAGCAAGTTTTTTATGGGCAGTATTCGGCTCAGCCTCCAAAAAAATCATTTTATTTATATAAAAGTCAAAGAACTCTTCAGTGTTGTTTCTGAAGAAACTGTGGGAAACCATCGTTTCAGGCGAATACTTATATTTTGTGCTGTACAATCCGTCAGTACTTCTAAAATCAGGTATCCCGCTTTCAGTTGAAACACCGGCTCCCCCAAAAAATACAATATTGTCGCTATTCGAAATTATTTCTTTTAATTCAGCGTTCATGTAATCACTCCTTCAGCACATTATATCAATATACATTTACTATTCTGTCTCCCACAATATCCATG
>ENA-UOOM01000397-UOOM01000397.1-fermentation-metagenome-genome-assembly--contig:-NODE-397-length-51545-cov-81.889959_pt1 | contig 51545 bp, 43 predicted proteins | sample MGYA00245781_ERZ724031 | MGnify/ENA primary metagenome ERZ724031 (study PRJEB28704, sample SAMN03018317) | fermentation metagenome | biome: anthropogenic terrestrial biome; feature: soil; material...
AATTCATGATGACCTTCCTCTTTCATCGTAGATCACGGGCTTTTGAAACAGATATTGAAAAAACACCTGAAGCAACTACCCTCTGCTTTTATTCTGGATATGGATGGCACCTTTTTCCTGGGGGATGCTCTTTTGCCAGGAGCGCTTGAACTGCTCGATTGGTTCAATGTAAACGACATAAAGTTTACCTTTTTGACCAACAACACATCACGCGGCAAGCAGGATTATGTCGGTTTTCTAACCCGACTGGGTGTGAAAGACCAAGACGCGCGAATTTATACTGCGGGCGATGCCACCGTGAGCTATCTTCGGGCGCATTATCCTGGTAAAAAGGTCTTTTTGGTCGGCACACAAAGCTTGCGTTTCAGTTTTGAGCAAGAGGGGATCGACCTTGTGCAGGCTGACCCCGATGTGCTTGTTTTGGGCTATGACACCGAGCTGACCTACCAGAAACTGGTCGATTTCAGCCTCTACTTGCGCAGGGGATTGCCTTACATTGCCACACATCCGGATCTGAACTGTCCTTCAGCGGTGGGACCGCTCCCGGATATCGGGTCGTTCATGGCGCTGCTGGAGACCAGCGCAGGCAGGGTGCCAGATGTGATCCTGGGTAAACCAAACCCGGGCATCGTGCAGGAATTGGCGAAGCGTTGGGGTTTGGCGACAGGCGATATGCTCATGATTGGTGATCGCCTTTATACTGATATCGCCCTTGGGAAGACATCGGGGGTGCAGACTGCGTTGGTGCTGAGCGGTGAGACAAAACGGGAAGACCTGGCGAATTCGATCCATCAACCGAACCTGGTTTTTGAGAACCTGGCGGATCTCTTGCAGTATTTAACGAAATTATCAAATTCACAGGAGACAGTATGACAAATTTAGGCGGTATTTTTGGAGCAATTGGGTTGATCAGCATTTTCTATCTGGCTTTACGCCTCATTTTAGAGGCTGTTACCAGGCAATTTCGCAAGCAAGGCAAGCCAACACCCAGGCTTCTCAAAAAAATGTACCAGTTCGTAACAAAAACCCATCGCTATGCCGGATTCGTGGCATTGACAGCGATCGTGGTTCATTTCGTTTTGCAATATCTTTACTATGACTATGTTCCGATTGCAGGAATAATAGCGGGACTGGTTTTGGTAATCCAGAGCGTATTGGGTATGGGGTTGATCCGTCAGCCCGATAAAACACGCCGCAGCAAAATGGCGAAACTGCACCGGGTATTGGGAGTTTTACTCGTCGTTGCGGTTTTGATCCACCGAATCAGCGGCTCTCGAATGGATGCTGAACTGTAGGGCGGTATTGAGAACTGTCTTTAGAATTGTGAAATCAGCAATTTGGGTGTCCTCAATCCGCCATCCGGAGCAAAAGCCGGACTAAAAGCAAGCACGGACGGGAAACACGCAAAGGTTCCAGTTGGATGATCGTAATGGCACTTCCAATAGACGGCTTCGTGGGGTAGACGTCAGGTCTTCTGAGGGTTGCGGTGAATGAGAGAGGTGTTTAAGAGTAGTAGAAATTCCAAAAGTCTGGTAAAGAATTTAGTCAGTGTCAAATCAAGATTGTGTATGTGGGAAATTTTGCAGTTTGATGTTAAGGTCCTTCGCAGCAAACACCCAGGACGACTGCGACCCGCTAACGGTATCACTAAATTAAACAAAAAGAGGCGACGATGGGAATTGAACCCATGATGAGAGTTTTGCAGACTCCTGCCTTACCACTTGGCCACGTCGCCTAAAAAGAAGACTGATAACTTCAGCTATCAGTCTCGAAAGCGGGCGATGAGGCTCGAACTCACGACCTTCTCCTTGGCAAGGAGACGTTCTACCAATTGAACTACACCCGCGTGTGCCACGTCATTCTTTTCTGGTGCTGACGTGACCGAGATTTTAGCATAACAATTTTCAAATGTCAAACACTTATCAGCCGGTATTAGAATCGGGTTTGCCCTGTTTTTCCTCACGGCGATCCTCTCAATGATATCATTATCAACGTGGTTCGACAAACAGCCCGCGAGACTTTAATAACAATAAAACAGTCTGGCACACTGCCCGACATTGGGTAAAGGAGTTTTGATTATGGATAATACCCAAAAATTCAGTGGAAAAGCAATGGTGTACCGACAATCGCGCCCTTCGTATTCACCGGAATTGTTCGCTTATCTACAGCAGGTTTTTGGTCTCAAAAAAGGAAGCATGGTTGCCGATGTGGGCAGCGGCACTGGCATTCTCAGCCAGCAGTTGCTTGCAATGGGCGCCAGGGTTTTTGCCGTGGAACCAAACGCAGATATGCGCCTGGTGGCTGAGCAAGACCTCGGTAAAAACGGAAATTTTGTCTCAGTGGATGCCACCGCTGAGCAAACGACATTGCCTGAGAACAGCTTTGATTTCGTTTTCGCTGCCTCGGCTTTTCATTGGTTTGAACCGGTTGTTTTTAAACATGAATGTGAACGCATCCTAAAACCCGGCGGCAAAGTGTTCCTGATCTGGAATGAACCGCAGATGCCCGAAGAGATCCAGCAAGGTCGGCGGGCAATTTACGAGAAGTATGCGCCCAAATGTACCGGTTTTCCCGGAGGTCAAAAAGAAGAGCGGGGTGTGAAAGAAGATTTCTTTGACGGACAGTTGGGAGAAGTGCACTTTCCCAACCCGCTCACCTATGATAAAGAAAAGTTCATCGGCAGAGCGCTTTCGTCTTCCTACGCGCTGACTGAATCGGATGAGCAGTATGATGAATTTATGGATGAACTGGGCGCGCTGTTTGATCGGTTTGCGATGGACGGCTTGATCCATGAAGCTCAAGACTCAGTTATGTATTTCAAGGCAGATTCCTGGTAATCTGAAATGGGAGCAGACGCTCACCCGACCCTGACTGTGTGTGCTCCTTTATCTTTACGCGTGCCGCCATTGCCAGAAGCATATTAAATTAGCATAACTGGAGCGTTGCATAGAAACAGATTAAGTTGTATATTCAGAGAAACATCGCATATTCTGTTTCGAAAAGAGGTCATCATGATCGAACTGCCCGAAGCTAATACCCTGGCTCGTCAAATCAATCAACACCTGGCTGGCAAGACTGTTCGTTCTGTCGTTGCCGGACAGAGTCCACACAAATTCGCCTGGTTTAACATCGACCACGCTAGTTATCCCGTGTTTTTGGTTGGCAATACACTGCTTTCTGCCCGCAATGTGGGGATGTTTGTGGAAATCACTCTTTCTGATTCCTTCCTTCTTTTCCACGATGGAGTCAATTTGCGATTTCACCCGGAGGCTGGTCCGATCCCAGCCAGGCACCAACTTCTGCTCAACTTCAGCGATGGCACAAGCCTGAGTGCTTCGGTAGCCATGTATGGAGGTTTGTATTGTTGGCGGAAGTCCTCGACTTTCGAATATACCTATTATGATACTGCTCTCAGCAAGCCATCTCCGCTGACAGATGCTTTCGATGAGACCTATTTTCGCGAAATGCTTGCCCTTGAGTCTGTTCAAAAACTACCGCTCAAAGCTGCCCTGGCAACCGAGCAGCGCATTCCGGGTTTGGGAAACGGAAGTTTGCAGGATATTTTGTGGAATGCCGGTTTCCACCCGCGCCGCAAGACCAGCACATTAACGGATGACGAGACGGGAAAGTTGTTTTCGAGTGTGAAAGGGACGCTTGAGGTAATGACCGCACAAGGTGGAAAAAGCACGGAGAAAGATCTGTTTGGGCAGCCTGGCGGTTACCAGGTGCAGATGAGTGCCGGGAGCAAAGGAAAACCCTGCCCACAATGCGGCTCGGAAATCCTTAAAGAAGCCTATCTCGGAGGGAGCATTTACACCTGCCCAACCTGCCAACCGATTTAGGTTTATTTCTACGCAGGGAACCCCACCCACTTTGCTTCCAACGCTTTGTTCGCGGGGAGACCATGGCAGGGCTGATAAAAAAACCCCTGGAACACTCCAGGGGTTTTTTATTCAAAATCGAGTTTATGGTTTGAGTATCACCGGCAGGAATTGGAAGAAACCTGTTGGTTCTTCGGAATTATAAGTGACCCTCACTTTCACCTCTTTCGATTGGTAACCACCGCCATCAGAAACTGTGACGATTGCTTCCTGGTAGCCGGGAGAAAGTTTGGCTGGGTTTACAGAGATTCTAAAGCTCGTCCCGAGATTTCCACTGGTCGCGCTCAATACCACCCAATCCTTATTTGCGGTTGCTGTCCAGGTCTGTCCGGCATCACCACGCGGCATGACACCCGCGCTTGGCACAGGGTCATCGGGACCAAAATTGAAAGTGACTGTTCCTGGAATAACTTCGAAATTGCTCAGGATGAAGTTGACTGTTACCGGTATCTGCTTCTGGTACAAACCAGCGCCATCATCCACTGTGATCGTCGCGGTTTGAGTTCCCACGGTGAGTTTCGACTTATCCACGGTTACTACGAAGGAATCCGGCACATCTCCGCTGGTTTTGCTGAGAAGAATGAAATCTTTGTCCACCGATGCCGTCCAGGTCTGCCCCGCGTCTCCCCTGACATTTACATCAGCAGTTGGCATGGTGACGTCTGCTGTTTTGACATCCATCTCAATTGTTCCGGGAGAAACCCTGAAAGGCGAACCGCCTACCCTGATGGCATTTAACTGGTCGTATACGCCGGTGTCGACATTAAGCCCGGTTGCGACTTTATAATCGACCACGACAATATAATGCAGTTTTTCCGGGTCAACGACACCGGTCAGATTGACACTGATTGTGTATGTCGCCGTAGCTCCGGGAGCAAGCGAGCTGATCACGGTTCTCGCAGAACCGCGCCCGGCAAAGTTAGACTTTGACGCGCGATAATCTTCGTAAACAATGCCATGTACCGCGGCGTTGTTTGACGTTGAGAGGGTGACAGAGCTGTTGTTTTTCACAGTAGCAGTGAAAGTTGCCACGTTTCCGGCGAGGTCGACCGAGGCTGTTATATCAGCCTGGGGTGCACGAGCCTGCGAGTCTTCGATCATGCCGCGATAAACTTCTGTCACAGCTGGTGTACTTGCCGCTCCGATTTCAAGAAGCCTGCCGCTGTCTACCATCGCCTCCGGAACATAACTGCCATGGTCTCCGCCTGCTTCTGACATCAGGTATGAACGGTTTGACGGCATGCCTGAATGCCATTCGATAAAGGCTGCTTCGTCTTCAGTAAATTCTGTTGATAACTGGTCCAACGCCGCACCGGCGAAGTTGCAGTATCCTCAACCAGCGCTGCTACGCAGCTCCAGCACGGTCATCCTGGTTGTAGATTGTGGGGCTTCTGCTTGAGTTGCGGTTGTGGTGCCGATCAACCCCAGGAGGATGATTAGAATTAACAAGATTGATAATTTTTTGGTTTTTTTCACTAAGTCTCCTTTTTCAGATAACATCGATTTGCTACGGTCTGCCCTTAATAATTGGCAAATATATGGACTGAGTTACCGGTTCGGCGAAAACAGCCTGCAGCTGGTCATACTTTAAGCCCGGCGCAGTTTGATAATCGACCAGAACGATTAGTTCGAGAACCTCCCAATCCATAGGATAGATATCAGGAACGACGATGAGGTAGGTGCCAGTCTCGCCTGGAGCCAGGTCTGGGATTTGAGCCATGGCACCGTTCAATCCTGGATGGATGGTGGTGTGAGTGTCATACACGGCATAGGGTTCTTTTACAATCGCGTGGACGCCGGCATTGTTCTCTGGTGAGAGCGTAATTTCGCTGTTGTTTGTGACGGTTGCCACGACGATGACAGAATTGCCCGAGCGCCACCAGGAGGCTTTGAGAGCAGCCATCGCGGGGAGGGCGAGCGCGTCGTCGATCATTTCTGTATAGGTATCGTAGGCTACCGAGGTCTCTTCCGCGCCGCGATGGTGCAAACGACCGCTGTCAACAACAGCCCAGGTCAGACCGAGACCTTCTTCACTTGCCTGGATGACGTTCCAGCGAGCTTCGGGCGGGAAATAGGTAGGGATGCCATCATCCAATGCCATGTCATAGTGATAATCGAGAAAAACGACGGATTTGTCGGCGTATTCTTCAGCAAGTTGGTTGATCACCGGACCGGAGATCGCACAATGCCATCACTCAACACTACCGACTGATTCGAATACAACCAGTTTCGGTTGTACGGATTCCTGGCTTTGTGCGGGGTGGGCAACCCCGGACAAACCTGCCAGGAGTAAGAGGACAATTAAAGCGATTAATTTTTTGCCAGTCTTCATTTAACCTCCACGAAAGGATTTTTTGTAAAAATTGTGAAACACTGAATATGATAATAGTTTAATCGAGATTGGACATTTTGAGTAAGGCTTTTGACAAAAAATTATGATTGTGTGCCATTTATTGACAGAGAACGGTTCATCAGGCAGGAGGGGCGCCTGGTCTTTTCGTTGAATTGCTCGTAAACCAATTCTCGAGGAGAGTCAACCCCCTGGTTAAGCCTAAACCGCCTGGTCTTTTCGAAGAATTCGGAGAATGCTAATTTTGGTTGGGTGGTTGAAAGGGGCGGGGTCGACGGGAGGAGCAGAATGGATGCTCTCTGGATAACCTCTAATATCTTGTGGGATCTCCACAGTTTGTTCCAGCGAAAGATAGCCCGCTTGACTTAATTGGTTTATTTCCCCGATTACCTGGCTGCCAGGTACGAAAAGCGAATTATTAATCACAATCAGTAACCCCTCGTGTGCTACCAACGGTCGGGCTTTATTAATCAGCGAGACGAAGTCTTTTTGCAGGTCAACCTCGCCAAAACGAGACCTCGAAAAGAATGGCGCGTCCAGGATAACGATGTCAAAAAGTGATTTGGCTTGCTTTAGCTGGGAGCCTGCCTTGAAATAGTCGCTTGCCCACACTCGCATGACGCTGGGCAGCCGATTGAGCCTCTGCGACCGTTCTGCAAGGGATAAAAACTCGCTGTTTGAGTCGGTTTGCAGCACCGATATAGCTCCTCCAGCCAGGGCTGCGACCCCCAGGGAGCCTGTGTAGGCGAAGAAATTCAAAACCCGTTTTCGATGCGAATGTTTCCGCAGCCAGGCGCGCAAATTACGGGTATCGAGGTAAAAACTATCATCCTGGTGCAGGCGCAAGTCGAGCGCATAGCAGATGTCTTTCTCGGTGATTCGATCTGGGAGCCGCTCGCCCCTCAAAAAAAGACCTTTTCTCTCTTCGGGGTGATCAGAATGGCGTATTTTCAGCAAAACTGACTCCATCGAGGGTAATTCTTCTGACAAAATCTGCAGGACGCGGTTAATCGAAACCGGAATCTTATCCGGTTGGCGGTTATGGTTTTTGATTACAACTGTGTTACCATAAACATCAATTACCAGCCCGGGTAACCCCTCGTAAAAACCATTGAACAAGCGATAAGCCTCAACGTCAGCCAGGGATGGGTCATGCAGACGAAGCTGCAAGGACAGGCGCAGATGGTCTGCGATATCAAATTCATTCATGTGATTTACCGTTATCAATTGTAGCTCCAAACCTGCCTTCTCAACACATTTCTTTTGAGCTTTGACACAGTACAATCAAAAAAATCAAAAAATTGTCGGTATAATAAACCACATCATTAATCGGGAGTTGTCTATGATCGTTTCCTTTGCTAATTTGAACCCATACCTTCAGGCATTAATCGCCACTCTTTATACCTGGGGGATGACTGCGCTTGGCGCAGGTGTGGTCTTTTTGGGGAAGAAGGTGAACCAAAAACTATTGGACGGCATGCTCGGGTTTGCTTCCGGTGTGATGATCGCTGCCAGTTTCTTTTCGCTGCTGGCTCCAGCAGTAGAATTAGCTGAGGGCGGTCCGGTTCCAGCGTGGGTGCCGGCTGTGACAGGGTTTTTGTTGGGTGGTGGCTTCTTATATGCGGTCGATAAAGTGCTTCCCCACCTGCACCGTGGAGATGTCAAACCCGAAGGCGTGAAAAGCTCCTGGCAGCGCAGTGTGCTCCTGGTGCTGGCGATCACGCTGCACAACATCCCCGAAGGGTTGGCAGTTGGCGTCGGTTTTGGTGTAGCGAGCGCGGGGCTTGAAAACGGTTATCTGGGCTCGGCGATCGCCCTGGCACTGGGTATCGGCATCCAGAATTTCCCTGAAGGGATGGCGGTTTCACTGCCTTTGCGAAAGGAAAAGGTTAGCAGGCGGAAGGCATTTATGCTTGGGCAGCTTTCAGGGGTTGTTGAGCCAATTTCTGCTCTCGTGGGCGTTTGGGCGGTGTCATTGATGCAGGGTTTGCTGCCTTACGCGCTATCGTTTGCGGCGGGAGCGATGATTTACGTTGTCGCGGAGGAGCTGATCCCTGAATCCAAGCGCTCCGCTGCGCAGGGGCACTCTGACATTCCCACAATTGGTGTGATGCTCGGTTTCGCCATCATGATGCTGCTGGATGTGGCTTTGGGGTAAGAGGTTGTTAGTGGACTGGGAATTAGTGGGGAAGGGTTTTTTGTCTTGATCGTGCCGGTTTCGCGCAGTGCTCCGTCACTGATGGTGTCAGTGGGCAGACGGGCACACGAAAAAACCGCCGGACCTCACAACATCATATGCCAATAAGAAAAGAAGTTTTTTATCCTCTCTAGAGACCTTGGATCGCCTGGTCAGTCCTGAATGTGGTGTAGGGGACGGTTGCCATGCCGTCCCGCGAGTAGCCGTATGGCGAGACGTCTGTGCCAACGAAGTCGGTAAGCTTCTTATTGGCAAAGGTTCGGATTCTTACTTTGTATACTTCGCATCACTTCGTTCAGAATGACAAAACCCAGGTCCTGTTCCCTGTTCCCTGTTCCCTGTTTCCTGTTCCCTGTTTTTGAGGTGATTGTTTACACTTTTCACCAATCAAACACACTCCCTCCAATCCGCCGTTGTGTGTGGTCGTTGTGATCGGCGGATTGAGGGGTTGCAACATCACCGTCACACCAATGTCACAACCCCCTCAATACACGGCTTCGCCGGAACGGGACAAGCCACGTTCCCTACGGAAAGAGGGCTTCGCCGGAATGGGACGATACGCGTTCCCTACGAAAAGATGGCTTCGCCGGAACGGGACGAGCCTCGTTCCCAACGAAAGGATGGCTTCGCCGGAACGGGACAAGCCACGTTCCCTACGAAAAAATTGATTTACTGGATTGGAAAAAAATACCGTAGGGCGAGACGTCTGTACCAACGAAGTAGGTATTGGAGGTGCCGGATATTTCCATTCACAAGAGTGTATCGCACCTCCAATCCGCCGTTGTGTGTGGTCGTTGTGATCGGCGGATTGAGGGGTTGCAACATCACCGTCACACCAATGTCACAACCCCCTCAATACACGGCTTCGCCGGAACGGGACAAGCCACGTTCCCTACGAAAAGATGGCTTCGCTGGAACGGGACAAGCCACGTTCCCTACGAATTACAATCTTAGAGCCTTAAGTCATCAGTCATCAGCACTGTTCCAGGATCGCGCGTTTGAGGTTGGCGATGGTTATCTCATCAAACTCAAGACTGGTTGTTCCGACTATCGCATCCAGATCGTGGGCGTCACCATTTTTTATGATATGGAGACCCTCAAGATCAGACCACAGAGCGCGAACCTCGGCGGTGACCTTGTGTTTTGATATCTCTACTATTTCCAGCTCCAGTTCCGGTGGAACCCCACTCAGGCGGGGAAGCATTCCGTTTTCTTCCCGTTCAACATGAGCGGGGATAAACAGTCCGCCCAACTCGTAAACAGCTTTTTTAGCTTGAAAAATCGAGAGCCTCGAGGCAGTATGCAGCAGACGTTCTTCCTTGCGTAAAAAATTTCCATGTTTGTCTACGACCAGTTGATAGCCAAAAAACTCATCGTTGTTCTTGTAATCAGGCAGGTTTTTTTCCACGATTTTTTCGAAAGCCTGCAGTTGAGCCAGGGTGTCAAACAAGCAGAGCACATGAATCTCTTCCGCGGTCTCGAGCTCCATACCGGGGAGAATGGTAATGCCGGTTCCTTCGGCAGCCTTGAGCAACGCTGGCACATTGGCGCCAGTGTTATGATCGGTCAGGGCGATAACATCAATCTTCTCATCAAGGGCTTTTTCGATGATAAAAGGAGGAATCATCTCCAGGCTGGCGCAGGCAGAGAGCACAGAATGAACATGCAGCTCCAGTCGACGGACGGTCATTCGTTAATGATCCTTGATTCCCAAATCCCAGAGTTGACCGGCAACTTGAAAGTTGCTCGCGCTCGTAGAAAGCAGCACGATCTCCTCCATATTGGCACGGCTGATAGTTTCCTGATTTGGCTGGGCATTTTCAGTGATAATGATCGCCGAGATCTCCAGCAAGCTTGCCACTGCTACAATATTGATGTTGGCAATCAACGTTATCCAGATACTTTGGGGCTGCGCACCAGTCATAACACAACTGAGCAGGTCGGACTGATATCCTGATTCAATTTGAATCGAAGAGAAGTCCCTCTCTTCTGTTAAAAGAGTTAAATTGAGTTTTTCTATGATTGTCTGCAGGTTCATAGCTTGTTCCTATAAGGAGGCTTTATCCAGGGAGATGGTCATATGCAAATTTGTTCCATTTTCCACAGAAGATTTGATAACCATTTCATCAACACAGTTATTGATGTTGACCAACCCCATGCCAGCGCCAAAACCCTTGTTTCGCACGTCGGCTGACGCCGTGGAAAAACCTGGAGTTCGGGCTTTGTTGATATCCGGAATCCCGGGTCCATCGTCATAAGCTTCCATGACAATTCGATTTTGCTCAACCTCAACCCTGAGATATCCGCCGTGATTTGTGTGAATAATCAGGTTCATCTCTGCTTCGTACACAGCAATTCCGCACTTGCGGGCAACCTGGCTGGAGGCACCCAGGCGCAGCAACGCTTTCTTGATCCGGTTCGAGGCGGCGCCTCCGTGTAAGAAATCGTCCTTTTTAATTGTGTACCGCAGGATAAGGCTGGTGCGATCAGAGACAATATCTTCGAACAAGTGGGAAGCCCGGTAACGGATTAGTTCTTCTGCTTCGAGATCCCGTTGAAGAGCGTTCAGAACCCCGTTGGAGATGTCACCTTTGGTAAGAATCCCGATCAGTTTGTTTTCGGCATCAACCACGGGGAGGCGCCCAACCTTGGTTTTGGCAAACATCTTTAGCGCTTCCACGACCTGGTCGGTTTCACGGACGGTGAAAACCTCGTGAGTCATATATTCAGTAACCTTGCGGTCGATGCGTCCATCACGCAAAGAGCGGATCAAATCATCGGTTGAAAGCACCCCTATCAATTCGCCATCCCTGGCAACAGGGGCTCCTGAGATTTTGGATTTTCCGATCAGGTCCAGGGCATCCCGCATGGTCATATCAACCGACAGCGTCAGAGGATCCCTGGTCATCACCTGGGCGATGGATAACTCGTAAGCCAGTTCTTCAGTACGCGTAACTCGTGCAGCGGAAGAATCTGAAAAAAATCGCTGATTGCTCATGGCATTCTATTGATCATTCGCATTTCGACAGGTTAAATTCCTGTTCATAACTGGCGATATTGTGCTCGGCAAGCCTGGCTGAAAGCTCAAATAAACCGCACGGAGAACTGATTAGAGGCATGCCTTCGCTGTTTGCCAACGCAATCATTTCGCCCGAAGGTTGCTTGCCCCTGGCAATGATTACCATGCGGACATCAGCGATCAAGGCGGTGCGGATAACCTGGGGGTTATTTAGTCCTGTGATTAAAATTGCTTCAGGTTTGATCGATGCCAGCACATCGCTCATCAAATCTCCGGTAAAAGCTCCTTCAACTTTGACTTTGGTATCGACATCATTTGTGAGGAACGTCCCCTGGACCAGTTCAGCAATTTCACCAATATTCATGATCAGCCCTTTACTCTCTTGAATGCACTAATTTTACTCTATACCTGCATGTTATACTATAAGCGATTAAAATTCGAGGTTGGATTTCTATGAAGAATATCATTCGAAGTGTTAAAGGCACGCGGGATTTTTACCCCGACGAGATGGCGAGAAGGTCATGGTTGGTTGAGAAGCTGAAGGAAGCTTCAGAATCGTTTGGCTACCAACGTTATGAGGGTCCCTGTCTCGAAACCATCGATCTGTACGCGGCAAAATCTGGCGAAGAACTGGTAAAGGAACAAGCCTTTGTATTCCCTGATCGTGGAGGCGACCCGATCACATTGCGACCGGAACTGACACCCACATTGGCGCGAATGGTCGCAGAAAAACAGAAGCAGCTGGTTTTCCCCCTGAGATGGTGGTCATTTGGACCTTTCTGGCGATACGAACGACCTCAAAAAGGGCGCACGCGCGAGTTTTACCAATGGAATATCGACCTTATCGGCAGTGATTCCGTCCAGGCGGATGCTGAGTTGGTCGCGTTGGCTGCAAATTTTTTTAATCTTGTTGGACTGAAAAGTGACATGGTTCAAATATTGATCAATGATCGCCGTTTGATGGACAGAAAGCTGACATATATTGATGTTCAGACTGAAGTCAAACCGGAATTGCTCAAATTGATTGACCGCATAGACAAACAACCCGCAGATGTCTGGGAAAAAAACGTGGCAGCACTTGGTTTGAAAGCGAATCAGATCCAGGCTGTCAAAGAATTGCTTGCCGATGCCAGGTTGTGGGAAGAATCCGAGGAGCTCAGCTTGTTTTTCAAGTATGTTGAGGCACTCGGGGTCTCGGAATATGTGCGCTATGACCCAAAGATCATCCGCGGTCTCGATTATTACACCGGTATTGTCTTTGAAGCGCATGAAGCCAGGGGCGATTTCAGGGCGATCCTGGGCGGAGGGCATTATTCCAACCTGGTCGAAGATGTGGGCGGTCAACCCTTGCCAGGCGTCGGCTTTGCCATGGGCGATGTGGTTGTCATGTTGGTTTTGGAAGCATATGGCTTGCTGCCTGCTGAACTGAGCTATCCGAAAACAGTTTTTATGACCGTTTTTAGCGATGACCTTCTGGTGGAATCGATCGGGCTTGCCAGGGAGCTGCGCGAACAAGGTTTTGATGTGATCCTGGCAGAGCCAGACAAACTCTCCAAACAGTTTAAGCTTGCCGACCGGCTGGGCGTGAAGTTCGCCCTGGTTTTAGGTCCGGATGAGCTGGAGAATGATCTCGTTGGGGTCAAAGACCTGCGAACTTTTGAGCAGGAATCGATTAGCCGGAGTGAGCTGAAGTCAATTTTTAACAAACAAAAATAAGCACTGTTTCGCTGATTTTTGCTTGCAGTACATTGGGGCATGTGATAGAATAGCTGCCTAACGCGGTGCCTGTAGCTCAATGGCAGAGTGCTTCACTGTGGCTGAAGATGTTGAGGGTTCGACCCCCTTCAGGCACCCACAAGAACCCCGAAGGGGTTCTTTTTTTAGTCTTGGTTGTGCTGGTTTTTCGCAGCCAGTTCAGAACCTTTGCCAACAAAAACCTTATCCACTTCGCCGGTACAGCCGTCACGTCATACGACTGTTCGTGAGGCGGCGTGGCAACCGCGAACAGGGAATAGGAAACAGGAAACAGGGAATAGCAACTGGGTTTTGTCATTCTGAACGAAGTGACACATAGTGTACTTCGTAAGAATCTGAACCTTTGCCAAGAAGAAGCTTTCCGACTTTGTTGGAACGGGACAAGCCGCGTTCCCTACGAGAAGATGGCTTCGCCGGAACGGGACATAATTTAACATGGTTACTCACGGGACGGCGTGGCAGCCGTCCCCTACACCACTTTCGGGACAGCGTGGCAACCGTCCCCTACGCCACAAAATCAACAAGAATTTCCATATTGAATATTGCTGATCGGCTGGTACAAAAAACTACAACTCAGCATATTTATGATAAAATCTCTAATCAGGCTATGACGGAAACGAGTAATTCGATGCGGTCCGATAGCGAGCCCAGGATGGTGGAAGCTGGGCGGCAACGGTCGAACGAAAATCCTTCCTGAGCTGTGAGCTGAACAAACCCACATCGGGTAGTAAGCGAACCGACTGCCCCCCGATAGAGGGGCACCAAGCGCCCGATTAAACCCGGGAAGCGGGGTGGTACCGCGAGCAGATTTTGGCTCGTCCCTGTTGGGGCGAGTTTTTTAATTATGGAGGCATTATGTTTAAACCAGTTTCATCCAGGCTCAATATTCCTGCTGAAGAGGAAACACAATTGCGTTTTTGGAAAAGGCACGATATTTTCAAACGCTCTTCTGACGACCGGAAAGATCGCCCACCCTTCGTGATTTTCGAAGGTCCGCCGACTGCCAATGGCAAACCCGGTGTGCATCACGTTTTGGCGCGTGCGTTCAAAGACATGTTTCCCCGTTATAAGACCATGCAGGGGTTTTTTGTCGATCGCCGCGGCGGTTGGGATACACATGGTTTGCCTGTGGAAATTGAAGTTGAAAAACAACTCGGTTTCACGCAGAAAAGCCAAATCGAAGAATTTGGCATTGCCGAGTTCAATCAACTCTGCCGCGAGTCAGCTTTTTCGCGCATCCAGGACTGGGAGCGCATGACTGATCGGATTGGCTACTGGGTGGATAAAGACCGTGCCTACGTCACCTACAAAAATGATTATATCGAATCGGTTTGGTGGCTGCTCAAATCTATCTGGGATAAAGACCTGCTCTACCAGGGACACAAGGTCGTGCCTTACTGTCCGCGCTGCGGCACACCCTTATCGGACCATGAGGTGGCTCAAGGCTACGAAGACACGGAAGACCCGAGTATCTTTGTGCGCTTTCCGCTCGTTGATGAAAAAGACACCAGCCTTCTGGTTTGGACAACCACGCCCTGGACTCTGCCCGGCAACGTCGCTGTGGCGGCACATCCGGAGGTGGAATATGCCTTGGTCACTGCGGAAGGAACCGGCGAAGAGAAGCTCATCCTTGCCAAGGACTTGATTGAAAAAGTGTTTGGCGAACGCCCTGTTCGCATTCTGAAGACCATGAAAGGGAAATCGCTCAAAGGAAAGCGTTATGCCCCCTTGTTTACATTTTTCCTGACTGATAAACCCGCTTATTACGTTGTCAATGCCGACTATGTAACGACAGAGGACGGAACTGGACTGGTGCACATTGCGCCCGCTTTTGGCATGGAGGACATGGAGGTCGCCAAACAATACGACCTGCCTTTCATCATGACCATCGACGATGCCGGCAGCTTCCTCCGCCAGGTGCACCCCTGGGCAGGGATGTTTGTTAAGGATGCCGACCGTGGAATTATCCAGGACCTGCATGAGCGAGGCTTGCTCTTTAGTGCTGGAACGATGACCCATACCTACCCATTCTGCTGGCGCTGTGCCACTCCGCTGTTGTATATGGCACGACCGACCTGGTTTATCAAGACCAGCGCAATCAAAGACCGCATGGTCGAGCTCAACCAGGAGATCAATTGGGTGCCGGAGCATATCAAGAACGGGCGTTTTGGCAACTGGCTGGAAAATAACATTGACTGGGCGTTAGGGCGAAACCGCTATTGGGGCACGCCGCTGCCGGTTTGGGAATGCTCCGCTTGCCGTCACCAGGTTTGTGTCGGTTCCAGGCAGGAACTGACCGAACTGACAGGCACTGATCTGAGTGGGCTCGAACTCCACCGTCCCTACGTGGATGATGTGCGCTTCCCTTGCCCAAAATGTGGGGACGGAGAAATGAAACGCGTTCCTGAACTGATCGATGTCTGGTTCGATTCCGGGGCAATGCCCTTTGCCCAGTGGCACTACCCTTATGAGAATTTGGACGAATTCAAGACCCAATTCCCGGCTGACTTCATTTGTGAAGCGGTTGATCAGACCCGCGGTTGGTTTTACTCGCTGCACGCCATCAGCAGCCTGGTGATGGACAGTGTATCTTACAAGAATGTGATCTGCCTGGGACTGATCCTGGATGAAAAAGGACAGAAGATGTCCAAATCGCGTGGGAACGTGGTGGACCCATGGGAAGTGATCAACGAATATGGCGCAGACCCAATGCGCTGGTATATGTACACCTCAAGCCCTCCTGGCAACGAACGCAGATTCTCCAAAGAATTGGTCGGCGAGGTTGTGCGCAGTTTTATGCTCACACTCTGGAATACCTATTCCTTCTTCGTCACTTATGCCAACCTGGATAAATGGACACCCGATTCCGCACTCATTCCCCAGTTTTCCGAACTGGATGACTGGTTGCTTTCTTCGCTGGAAACGCTGGTGCGCGATGTGACCAGGGCATATGAGAACTACGATGTAATCGCTGCCACCCGCCCTGTCGAAAAATTTGTTGATGAGCTTTCGAATTGGTACCTGCGCCGTTCCCGGAGACGTTTCTGGAAGAGTGAATCGGATGCCGACAAGGCGGCTGCTTACGAGACCTTATATAAAGCGCTGGTAACGATTAGCAAACTGATCGCTCCTACCATGCCTTTCATGGCAGAGACCATCTACCGAAACCTGGTTACCTCGGTCGACGAAGACGCGCCGGTTTCGGTCCACCTGGCAGAATGGCCCAAGGCAGAGGAAGGCTTGATCGATGAAGAATTGAACCGCGACATGACCCTGGTGATGAAACTTGCCTCCCTGGGGCACTCCGCGCGGAATAAATCCAATATCAAAGTCAGGCAGCCTCTTTCCGAAGCCGCGTTTGCCGTTGGCAAAGCAGAGGAAGGAGGTGTTATCCAGCGCTTTGGCGATATCCTCGAAGACGAATTGAACGTCAAGCAGGTCCGCTTGTTGAGCGGCAACGAAGAAGCGGTTAGTTACAGTCTCAACCCGCTGCCCAGGCAGTTGGGGCAAAAATATCGCAACCTCAGCCCCCGGATCCGCCAGGCGATTTTGGAGCTTCCTGCCCAGGAAAGCGCTCTGAAACTGCTCGACGGCATCAATCTTGTGGTCAAGGTTGAGGGCAAATATTACGAAATTCAACCCGATGAGGTTGAGGTTCATACTGCTTCGAAATCCGGTTACGAAGTGGTCAGTGAGGGTCCATATATGGCTGCTCTGATCACTACGCTGACACCGCAACTGTTCCACGAAGGTTTGGCTCGAGAGTTCGTTCGCCGTGTGCAGGACCTGCGAAAAACAAAAGGGTTTGAAATATCGGATCGCATCAGGATTGCCTATAACGCAAGCCCCGAACTGGCAAAAGCGATCGGCAACTTTTCTGATTACATTGCCAATGAGACCCTGGCGCTCGACCTTCACAGGCAGGAGTTGACTGATGAGAATTTTTTCAGAGATAAATTTGATGGCGAAGACCTGGTGCTTCAGATCGAAAAAGTGCAGGTGAATGACTGATGGTCAGGAAGACTAAACGAAACTTGTTTCTGCTGATCGTCATCGCAGGAGTTGTTGTTATCCTGGATCAACTGACCAAATGGTTGATCAGGCAAAACCTGGCAATGGGTGAGGAGATTTACCCGATCTCCGCGTTTGCACCTTTCTTTCGCTTTACTTACTGGAAGAACACTGGCGCCGCCTTTGGTTTGTTCCAAAACGCGAATATCCCCCTGCTCATCATGGCGATAATTATTTCCGCTGTGATTATCCGGACCTATTTTCATATGGAGGATGAACCACTTTTATTGCGCATCAGTCTTTCAATGATGTTGGGCGGTGCGATCGGAAACATGATCGACAGGATCACACTCGGTTACGTGACAGATTTCATCGCAGTTGGTCGTTTTCCGGTTTTCAATATCGCAGATTCAAGCGTGACTGTTGGCGCGTTCCTAATGCTGCTTGCCTTTTATCTCTCAGAACGGGAAGAAAAGAAAAAAGGGGTTCACGAAGCAGAATCCGACCAGGGACCGCAGGATGCCTGAAACCATCAGTCTTACTTATCAGGAAGCCCAGCCAATGCGCCTGGATAAGTACCTTGCCGGGCAAATTGCACAGGTCTCGCGGATGAAGCTCCAGGAGATGATCCTGGGTGGCTCGGTTCAGGTAAACGGGAAGATAATTAAAAAAGTGGCTTTCAAAATAGAGCAGGGCGACAAAATTGAAGTTTTTTTGGAATTGCCCGAGGAGGCGGTCCTCGTGGAACAACAAATTGAACTTGATGTGATCCATAAGGACGAAAATGTGATCGTTGTCAACAAGCCAGCCGGCATTGTTGTCCATCCCGGGGCTGGAAACGCACAAAACACACTCGTAAACGCCCTGATATACCATTGGAACGAAATCGCATCTGTTGGGGAAGCGAACCGACCCGGGATTGTGCATCGGCTGGACAAGGAAACTTCGGGCGTGATGATCGTCGCCCGCAATACAAGCGCTTATGAATGGCTGGTGAAAGAATTTAAAAATCGCAAACCGCAAAAAACTTACCTTGCGCTTGTTGATGGCGCTCCTCCAACCCCTACAGGGAGGATTGAGACGCGTATTGGCAGGGACGAGAAACATCGCCAGAGGATGAGCGTGACTTACGGTCAGGCTGGACGCAAGGCGATCACGGAATATTTCACCAGTAAGGCATACAAAGACCATACACTCCTGGAGGTGAACCCCCTGAGCGGACGCACACACCAAATCAGGGTGCACCTGGCTTATTTAGGCTGCCCGGTGACCGGTGATACTGTCTATGGCAGGAGGCGAAAGACTATTGAAATTGAGCGCTTCTTTCTTCACGCCTACCGGCTCTCAATTCGCTTGCCTGGGGATAGCCAGGATAGCGAATTCACCGCTCCACTTCCAGAAGACTTAAAATCTGTACTAAAAAACTTGGAAAGAGAATGAGATGAAAATTTACGACTTTCGTTCTGATACCGTTACCCATCCAACTCCTGAAATGCGAGCCGCGATGGCAGCCGCGCCGGTTGGGGACGATGTTTATGGTGAAGACCCAACAGTGAACCACCTGGAAGCTATGGCTGCGAAACTCATGGGTAAAGAAGCCGGTTTGTTGGTAACTTCCGGCACACAGGGCAACCTTACGGCTGTATTGGCTGCCTGTGATCGCGGAGACGAAGTAGTTATGGGAAAACAGGGTCATACATTCCTGCATGAAGCCGGCGGGGTTTCTGTTTTGGGAGGGGTGGTGATTCATACAATTCCCAATCAGGGTGATGGCTCGCTGGCTTTGGAAGATATTCGTGGGGCGATGCGTTTTCCGGGGGATCCCCATGAACCGATCTCCAAAATGGTCATTGTGGAAAACACCCAAAACGCTTGCGGTGGCAAAGCGCTGAGCATGGGCTATATGAATTCTGTTGGCAGCCTGGCAGACGAGCTTGGTCTGTTTTATCACGTTGATGGAGCGCGAATTTTCAATGCGGCAGTTGCTCAGAAAGTTTCAACCTCAGAATTATTGGAATCTGCTGACAGCGTTACTTTTTGTCTGAGCAAGGGCTTATGCGCACCGGTTGGATCGGTGTTGTGCGGGTCTGAAGAATTTATTCATCGCGCGAGGCGCATCCGCAAACTGCTTGGTGGAGGAATGCGCCAGGCTGGCGTGATCGCAGCCGCGGGGATCGTGGCGCTCGAGAAGATGGTTGAACGCCTGGCAGCAGACCATCAGCGTGCCACAGTCCTGGCTGAAGGGCTGGCAGATATTCCCGGCGTTGTTTTGACCAAGGGCTCTCCCAATACGAACATGGTCTTTTTTCGGCTCGATCAGGCACTTGGGGTCAGTCATCTCGAACTAATTCAGGCAATGGAAGAACGGAATGTGTTGATTAATGATACGAATGATGGTGAGATTCGCCTGGTAACGCATTACGATGTTGGCGATGAGGCTATCGAGGCATGTTTACAATCGGTGAGGGCGATTTTAACGTAGAAGCTGAGTTTTCATTTTCCAAAATTGACCTGATTTCAATGAGGAATAAGGTGTTTTTCAGTAAACTGAAACGAGGAACTCAGCAGATTGGCTGATTTCGTAAAATTATCGTAGGGAACGAGGTTTAACTCCTTCCGGCAAAGCCATCTTATTGTAGGGAACGCGGCTTGTCCCGTTCTGGCGAAGCCATCTTTTCGTTTGGAACATTGTCATGATGCCGGGAGCGATGCGGGCAGTACTCAACCCCCTCTCTAACGAGCCGAGGTTGGGAAACTATCAGGACACTAAAATGAGGAACTCAGGTATTTGAAAATCGGCAAGAATTATTTTGAATTAAAACCAAATATGGCATGGAATTTGTACAGTTTATTTCAGGGAGCCTTCATGCGAAACAAAAAACCATTGATCGGACTTATCTTGCTTATCGCCAGCCTGGTAGCTTTTTTGTGGCTTGGTTTACGTTTTAGCGCTATTGCGGGAGCAATTGATCAAAACACAGCGAGTTGGTGGCAGTATCTGCCCCTGGTGTTGAGACAATACTCCTCTACTCAGACGCCTACACCTGTTGTTCCCACTCCGGTTGGTCCGGTCGGAGGGACCTTTACCTCACTCGCAGTTGACCCAAACCAAAATGACAATATCTATGCGGGACACTTTGGCAGCGGTGTTTATAAAAGTTTTGACCAGGGCAATACCTGGTACGCAAAAAGCAATGGGTTAGGAAACCGAACAATCCAATCACTGGCAGCACACCCTACCAATACTGACATCGTCTATGCAGGCACGTACGGGGGAGGTGTGTATAAATCGATCAGCGCCGGCGAAAGTTGGTTCGCGTCAAATGGCGGAGTGCTTCGCAACCATATCATTTATGACATCGAAATAGACCCAACAAATACCAACAGAATTTATGTCACCACCCGGATTGGAGGGAATCATGCGGGATATGTTTATAAGAGTACAAACGCAGGCGCCTCCTGGAGTTTACTTATAAAAGGTAATTTTTATAACAGCCCTGATTATTTTTATGACATAGAAATCGACCCATTCAATTCAAATGTGCTTTATCTAAGCAGTCATGAACATGGTTTCTATAAAAGCACGAACGCCGGGCAGTCATTTTATGAAATTAATTACGGCGTCACAGACCTGTCCGCCCGGAGTATGACAACCGACACGGCGCATTCCGGGTTAGTCTATGGCGGTGTCTGGCATGGGAGCGGCATTTACCGCAGCTGGACAGGTGGGTCGGGTTGGACGCAAAACAGTTATGGCTTGCCAATTGACGTGCGCATAATGGATACCTACGTTGACCCCTTTGGAAGAATGCAAAAACGAGTTTTTTCCTGTACTTACGGGAATGGATTGTATAGTTCGGACGATTTTGCCCAGAACTGGGTTTCACGCGGTCTGACTGGTCAGCGAATCTATGACTTGTTGATCACTGATGGGAACCCCCAACGTTGGTATGCTGCCACGGAAACGAACGGAATTTTCCGTTCGAATACCTACGGAGCCAACTGGAACACAATCATGGCAGATCTCAACCTCAATGCCATCACCTCATTGGCAGGAGATGGAAGCCACCAATACGCTGCAGTTTTCGGGAAGGGGGTTTACCAACTGGAGCAGGGTGGTTTTTCCTGGTCGGAAATTGTTCCACCGCTCGAAGATAAGATGGTGCTGGACCTCGCGATTGTCGATGATTCAGTAATAATTTTGACTGATACGGGCTTGTACCTCCAATCTGGGGAGGGTTTTCTGAGGCTTGATTTTCCCACCTCAAATAGTGTGCCAGACCTGGAAACGTCAACTCAGTTGTCCGAAAAAGTAGGGGTTCCACCGGAAATGCTGCAGATGAGAATGAATTTGTCCGAGAATCAAGAGCCGGAGCATGGATTCTTCGTCACCCCTCACAAACTGGAAGTTTTCGACTCCAAAATTTACTTACTGACCCTGGATGACGGGCTCTATTTGCGCGTAGACGATGGCTGGGAGCAGGTCGGGTTTGCGGGGATGAACGCTGCCGCGCTTGGTTGGGATGAAAAAGGTGGCAGTATGTTAGCGTCTGTTTGCGGGCAAGGCGATAGCTGCATGGCGTTCTATCATGCCGGGGACGAATGGCTGCCGGCGGACCAGGGGCTGGATGGGAGCAGGATTAATGATTTTCTCTTCACGGGAGGTGATTTAATTGCTGCGGCTGAAACGGGGATTTTTGTTTGGGAAGGCGATAGCCAAACCTGGGTACGCGCTTATATTTCCAGTGAACCCATGCTCTCATTGACCCAGTCTGATTGCAACCTGGCAGCTGGAGGTGTTGGCATGCTGATATATAGCAGTGATTGTGGTAAGACCTGGGAGCAGGTTACACTGGGGGACCCCTGGCATTATCAGGCTCTCGTTTTTGTGAGCGGAAAACCAGGTCGATTAATTTTGGGTACACGCGAAATCGGGGCGTCTTTGATTGATGTCAAATAGTACAAGAGATTGTTATTTTGCCGACGATTGAAACCTTTTGTGTTATAACCACTGGGAAAACCGAGGGATTATGATAATCGTGATGTCAGACTTACACTTTGCCGATTCGAGTTCATTTAGCCTGGATGGGCACGAGTATAACCATAACCTGCCTGCTGAAGTGTACTCCTCCTTCTTTCATGAAGTCGAAGAGTTTATTCATAGCAGTATGATTGAAAAGATTGACCTGGTTTTAGCTGGTGACATTTTCGAAATAACCCGGAATCCGCTTTGGCTGAAAGACCACCTGCGCCCTTATCTTCATAATGACGAAATTATTGAAGGAGGCGAAGCTGAAGCCCGCATCCTGGAAATTATTGAGGCGATCAATCGCGATGAACGCGTCCACGCGACCCTGGAATTGTTCCGGAATTTGGGCGATTTTTTTGCGAAACCGGTGCAGATCCACTTCGTACCTGGAAACCACGACCGCCTGGCGAACGCCAGCGCTGAAATCCGGAAACGCATCCAGGAGTTGTTGGGGCTCGAAGCTAACGGAGAGGTATTCGAAAATCAATTTATTCATTACGGTAACGGAGAGCCTCGGGTGGTCATCAGGCATGGTCATGAGTATGACCGCTCCAATTTTAGTGCTAATCTGCGCACATGGTCAGAAATTCCCCTAAAAATTGACAAAAGTCATTACGATAAACCAGTTTTAGGCGATATTGTTACTATCGAAATTGCCGCCAAGCTGCCTTTTGCTTTCAGGGAGCACTATAGCGATGCTGAGATCCTTTCCAGGGACGAACTTATGGTCATCTACAAACGTCTGATTGATTTTGACAATGTGCGTCCAGCCAATGCCCTGGTCAATTTTTTGTTCACCACTCCCGGTATGCGCAAGAGAGACGTTTGGGAATACATCGAACCAGCAATGGTCAAAATGCTTGACGACCTCGCTTTCAACCCCAGGATCGGACCCAGCCTGATTGATTTTGGACACCTCAGAGGAGCTTCCGCGTTTACATTGCGATCGGTTTTAAGCATGCGGCTCTGGCGGTTTGGCTTGCCCTTCTGGTTGATAAAGGCGCTGCTTAACCCGATTTTCAAAAAATCAAAGATCAGCAGCAACCTGGAGGTCATCTCGCGGGAGGAATGCCTGCAAGCTGAAAACTCACCAATCCGCTGCATCGTTAGCGGGCATACCCATGACGCCCTGGTTGAATTGCTTAAAGTTGAGAATGGGATTGAAACTTATTACATCAACAGCGGTACTTTCCGAAATGTGATCACATCAACGCCGAATATGGGCAGTTTTGGCAGGTTGCGTTCCAAGGCACGCGTATTGATTTTTAAGCCCCAAGAGCGTAACCCAGAGTATGATCGGAAGACCGGCTGGTCGTTTGATTTCCACTCGCGCTACGGTTTCGGCGCTCCGTTGGAGTCAAACAAAGCTGATGAATTGATTCATGAAAACCCGTTGGACAAACACTGATCCATTACCGCAACCCCTGTTAATCTTTCATTGCGGACTTCTGTAGTGAGGAAGACAAAATCCCGGCTGACGTAACACACCAGCGAATTGAAGTCAGTAAAGGCTTACTGGAAAATACCTGAATCGCTTCGCCCCAAAGATTGACAGGGTCCTCGAGAAAAAAAGCTTGCTCGCAAAGGAGGGATTAAATCAAGCTAACCGCCCGATCGTAATCCCCTTTCCGCACATAAACAATATACGAAATTGTCGGTCGCTGCGCGTCGATATAAAGTGGCATGACAATTTGCTGATAGGTTCTTGAATCGTAATGCCTTCCGAAGGGTCCCCGTGGGTTGGAAGATTTTATCCGGTAGGGGATATTGTTGGCTTTCAGGATGTCTTCGACACGTTTAACTTCAGACGGGTCCACTTCGGTGAGCAATTTTTTTAGGAATGGGATGAACATAAACAAAGATGAACTCATTTACTTACACTCCAATTAATCAAAAAACTATCGTTCAATTTCCTCTTTTAAATAAGCTTTTGCCAACAGGTTTCCCTTCAATGCTTCGATCAGATCCGCACGCCTAAGCGCGCGTTTGCGGTCGATCTCGACCGATTTTGCCTTGTCATCAGAGAGCTTGCGCAGAGCTTCGATCCAGGCTGCGCTGGAAACTTCACTGTGCCTGATTCGCCAGCGTTCCACAACAATCGGCAGGGTTTCTTTGTTGACCAATCTTTCCCTGGAGCGGGATAGTGTTAAGCCCTGAGATTCGAAGGTAAATGTTTCTTCTTCGTATTCCGGTTTCACCGGGCAAACCTGCATGCAGGCTCCGCACTTGATACAGTAATAATCCGCCAACACCAATTCACCCTGATCATTAATATGCAGGGCGCGCGTAGGGCAGATGTCAGCGCAAGCAAAACAATCCGGAACGCACAGATCACGCTTCAGAATAACTGATCCGACCCAGGGCTGGCGCACCTCAAAAGCTCCCTTGCTGGCAACCTCACACTGCCGGCAGTGTATGCAATTATCAAATTCCACGCGTAGCGTGTCGCGCTTCGGGTCATACCAAATTACATCGGTCGGGCAGTTCCCGATGATAAAATCTTTAAGAGAGAAATCAAATTGCTCTCTTCGGAAGATGGTTTTTGCATCAAACTCGGGGAACGCGCCGTATTCAATCACCGGGTTTTCGGGTTTGCCATTCACGGTCAATTCGATGGCGTGCGTTGGACAAGCTTCCACGCAGATTCCGCAGTTGACGCACTTATTCTCGTCTACATCGACAGAAGTTCTCTGCAGAATGCGACCAGCTTTCAAAACTGCCGGCACGTGGGTCAGCGCTTCTTTAGGGCAGACAATTGGGCCAATTTGACAACCAACGCATTTATCCAGGTTCCACTTCATCCAGTAATTGCGGGTGACCATGTCACGGTTGATGGTCATTTGGTGTTCATTTCGGGTCTTTTTGGGAGTTCCACGACTCATAAGTGCTCCTAAAGGTCAGCCGGAAGCGCGTTGAGTTGAGCCAACGAGTAGACCGGTCCGTCCTTACAAATATAGGTTGGTCCGAGGTTGCAGCGCCCGCACTTGCCGAGACCGCATTTCATGCGTTTTTCCAGCGAGGTGAAGATGTTTTCGGGTGTGAAACCGAGGTCTGTCAGCGCTGGCAAGGTGAATTTGGTCATAATCGGCGGTCCGCAAACCACAGCCACAGCGTTATCGGGAGAAGGGGCAACCTGCCTGATTACATCCGGCACATAGCCGACGTGATGCAGCCAGTTTTCCTCCGGCACGTCTATCGCCTGGTGGATTTCCATGTCATCAGTCTCATGCCAGGCAGCAAAATCGTGCTTGTACATGCACAATCCGGAGGTGCGCGTGCCATAGATCAGCGTGAGTTTGCCGTAATCGTCACGGTGGTTCTCGTGGTGAACATGCTTTGTCAGCGCGTAAAGTGTCGAAAAAGCACAGCCTCCGCCAATAATCACCAGGTTCTTCCCTTGCCAGCCATCCATAGGAAAGCCGTTGCCCAGCGGACCGCGCATGCCAACGGCATCGCCGGCGGTTAATTTGTGAAGAGCCGAAGTCACACTGCCGACGTTTTGAGCAGTGAAACGCACGAAGTCACCTTCCCAGGCAGCGCTGGCGACACCCAATGCAGATTCGCCCTTCCCAGCTATTGAGAGCAGGCAGAACTGACCAGGGTTGAAGGCTGCGAAAAACGCCTGGCTGTCTTCGGTGTAATCAAAACTTAACTCGAGCGTTTTCAGCGATCGGTCAGTAGACTCGTAATAAGCACGCAAAACGTGCATGGGGGTTGGGGTATAGAGGCTGCGTCCGTTAGCTCGCATGGCTCACCTCGAAGGGAAGAGATTGCGCCTGGCGGAGCATGGAACGAATATCCAGCCCCACCGGACAGTAGCGCACACAGCGACCACAACCGGTGCATCCGATTTGATTGACCTGGTCGAGCCAGTAAACATACTTATGACTCAGGCGTTGACGCGTGCGTTCCACCCGGGAAGGACGCGGATTGTGCCCCGAGGCTTCCAGCGAGTAGGTGCGGAACATGCAAGAATCCCAGTTGCGTACGCGTTCGCGGCGTTGGGTTTCGTCGACGATGTCAAAGCAAAAGCAGGTTGGGCATAAAAAGGTGCAAACCCCACAACCCAGGCAGCTAAGCGAAACCTTGTCCCAATAATTGCTGCTGAAGTTTTGTTCCAGTTTTTCTTTGAGATTTTCGGTCTCGAAGGCGACTGGCATTTGATCGTGAGCTCGCTGCTGGACTTCCAGAGCCTGGACGCAAATCGTTTCTGAGGCGTTGGCGAACCCGTTAAAACAGGTTTCTGCGGCTTCAGAAAAGGTTTCAACCAGGTAAAAATCACCCAGGTCGGTCAACATGGCATCGAGATCTGCTTTATTGAAGGGTCCGTAGCCGACAGTTGTGCAGAAGCCGTTGTCACAGGGTTCGTGGCAGCCAAGTGCGACTGTGATCGTCTTTTCGCGTCGTTCCAGCCAAAACGGGTCGCTATATTTAACCTGGAGGAAAGAAGTGTCCAGCAGCTGCACAGCCTGGGCGTCGCAGGGGCGCAGGGCGAAGACGATCCGCGGTTCGATTTCGTGTTTTGCGTTTTCATAGCCACCGAACCGGGTGAATTTGACAAGTGTTTCGGTCATCGGCAAGAAGAGGGCTTTCGGCGGGATGCGTGTGTTGTGAGGCTCATTAATTACCGTCACGCCTTCAGCGGCGAGGGGCATGAAATGTGTAAAGCGCTCCAGGTTCTGGGGCAGGTAGACATCAAAATTCGCACGCCATGTTTGAAGCAAATCGGGCAGAGCTTGTTTTTCGAGGATAAAGTTCATATCTGCCTCTCTGCTCATACCATAAAGCGGTTTTTATCGTCCAGTGTGACCGTAGCGAAAGGCGGTTTGGTCTGGGCGTCCAAACCGGTTTCAAAATTGTATTTTTCTTTCATGTCGTGGTTCAACTTTTCAGTCAGATAGGTCATTTTAATATCCATCGGGCAGGCACGTTCGCATGCGCCGCAGCTGGTACAACGACCAGTCTGGTGGAAGGCGCGCACGATATGCCAGGCTTGCATCCCAGCGGGGGTCGCGCCGCTCTCCGTCCAGCGGGGTTCGATATGGTCTACGAAGCATTCGGTACAATAGCACATCGGGCAGGCTTCGCGGCAGGCGTAGCAGCGGATGCAGCGCTCAGCTTCCTTCCGGAACCAGGCATACCGCTCCTTAACAGACAGGGCTTCGAATTCTTCAACCGCTTCGCGAGCCAGGTTGGAGTCGCTTTCGGCTAACGGCTCGCCGATCAGGATATCCGCGCTGACCGGGTTGGGGTGGGAGCAGCGCATGCAGCTGTCGTGCAGCAACTCTTTTCTTTCAACAAGGTAATAACCACTGCGCGATTCGACCATTACCTCTTGTTCGCTCTCATTAACGGACTTCACTGCTTCGCCGACTTTAGCGACAATTTTGCGCCAATCGAGGATACCTTCACAAGGTACACCAATCAGGTAAAGGTTATCACGGGATTTTTGCTTTTCCACGACAAGGGCGTTAACTGAGCGGTTTTCACAGCCGCGAACAACCATACCCACTTTGCTTTCTTTGGGCAGCCGGGTAAGGTAGGTCGCCAGGTTGTTCTGGTTCAGTGAGCTATAAACAAGCTCGTCAACATCGTCCGGAGTACGAAAGAAAGCCGGCTGGGGATGCAGCGGCGTTTCACCCGCCTTGAAAGCGAGCACAACTTCCACCATGCCTTCAGAGAGTAAGCGTTTGGCTTCGGCTTTGATTACCTCGATATCAGGCATTTTGCTCTCCTTCGGCAACTTTCATGCGGGTAACCAGGTTGGCAGCTTTTCCCAGGCATTTTAGCTCTTTTTCAAACGCCGCAAGCTCTTTTTGAATCATGCAGCGGTCCTGCAAATCGAGCCAGACGAAGCGTACGCGCTGCTTTTCGTAGCCGATGTGGTTGAGGAAGTCGTTGAACTCTTCCAGTTGACGCCGAGCTGTGATATTGCCGGTTACAAAATGGCACTGTTCAGGCAGGCAGCCGCTGATCATCACACCATCGGCTCCACCCTGGATCGCATTAAGCACATAAAGCGGGTTGATGCGACCTGTGCAGGGGGTTTTGGTCAGGTAAATATTGCTTGGCAGGTGGTTATCGACCCAATCCTGATCGGCTGGGGAAAACAAACACCACTGGCATTGGAACAACGCGATTCCCGGTTTTTCAGCCATCAGACAGCCTCACTTTCCAGCCAGCCCCACAGGTTTTCGAGGACGAGATTGTCATTGAAATCCTGCTCCAGGCGGATGGACGTAGAGCGGCAGGCAGCATTACAGATACCGCAAGCCATACATTTGCCCGGGTCCACCGATGCCACGTTTATCATTCCTCTAAAGGGGACTTTTTTGCCGATCAAGGCTATTGCCTCGTAGGGGCAGATCTCAACACAAAGTCCACAGGCGACACAGGTGAATTCGTTAACTTTGGCAGTTTGATGAGGGTTTTGTCGTCCCTGGGCGACCGCCAGCTGCTTGACCGCGTTGATTACAGCGGAGATATGGATTTTTTGCGGGCAGGCTGGGTAACACAGGTCGCAGGCACTACAAAGCCAGGTGGTTTGGTCGTTAAAAGCCATATCCTCCAGGTTGAAGGCTGCTTCGCGAATCAATCTGCGCGGGTTGTAAGCAGGCTCAAGCTTTTCCTGGATCATGCACTTGCTGGTGCAGGTGCCGCAGGAGAAGCACATCATCAGCATTTCTCCACCAGGGATTGCTTTAATTTGTTCTGCAAGGGTGGATTTTTCAGGCAGACTCATATTGGTACCGCCTTATTTTGCATTTCGCTGACGATGAAATCAACCTGGATCATGGCTTCTTCCACTCCCGGAATCTGATTCAACTTGCTCAATTTCTTTTCCATCTCTGGCTTAAGGCGTTCGATTTCAGCTTTCAGCTCGTCTTGTGGAATGGCATCCAGAGCAGCTTGCATCTCGTTGATTACGCGGGCGTACTTGTCGCCTTCTGCAGCACTGATCCATTCGGTGCGGAAACGAGCGGGGTTCATACCCAGTCGGGCAAACATTTTGTCCAGCCGGGCTGCGCGTTTGGCACCGGCAATCTGACCGGTGATGTAGTGGCAGTCTTGTGGGTGGCAACCAGAGAAAAGCACCGCGCCAGCGCCAAGCCGGTATGCTTCATAGATCAAATCGGCATCCATTCGAGCCGAGCACATCACGCGTAAACCGCGCTCATTCGCGCTGTATTCAAAATGGCTGGTTCCCGCGAGATCAGCGCCGCCATAAGAGCACCATTGGCAGCGGAAGGCTAAAATTTTCTTCTCCGGCTCAACCGCTAACAACGTGCGAATTTGTGCCAGCACTTGCGCGTCGGTGTAATGCAGCTGGGTGATTGAGTCGTGCGGGCATTCACCCACACAAGCACCACAGCCATGACATTTCGCGGTAATCACTTCAGCAGAGATACCCTTGGTGTAGTCTATCGCGCCATAAGGGCAGGCACGCTCGCAAATACCACAAGCCTGACCTTTGCCACTGACGCAGCGGTCTTCCCAGACAACCGCAACAGTCGGTTCGATTTGCCAGGTGTCAGAATGTAAAATACGGGAAGCGCGTGCGGCTGCAGCGGAACCCTGGGCAACGCTGGCAGGGATGTCTTTTGGTCCCTGGCAGGCACCGGCGAAGAAAATGCCGTCGGTGGGGCTGTCCATCGGGCGCAGCTTGGGGTGATATTCCATATACCAGCCGCCGGGGGATTGAGCTACATTTAAAACCGAACTCATATGGTTCTGGTCGGGTTGTGGGATGGCTGCCTGGTTGAGCATAACCATATCGTACTCATGTTCGACAACACGACCAAGCGTGATATCCTCTGATTTGATGAAAAGCTGGTGGCTGTCTGGATCTTCAGTGATTCCGGCAGGACGCCCCTGGATAAACTTGATACCAGCTTCGCGCGCACGGTCATAAAATTCTTCGTAACCCTTGGACGGGGTGCGGATATCGATATAATAGATCGAGATATCCATTTCAGGGATCATTTGCTTGAGCAACAGGGCGTTCTTGATTGCGTACATGCAACAAAAACTCGAACAAGAGCTGTTATACCGCTTGTCACGCGAACCGACACAATTGATGATCGCCAGCCTTCGCGGGCTTTTGCTGTCGCTTGGGCGCATCAGGGAACCACGGGTCGGACCGGCTGAATTGTTCAGACGCTCCATTTCCATCGCTGTGATCACATTTGGGAAACGCCCATAGCCATATTCGGTCATCGGGGTAGGGTCAAAATGACCGAAGCCGGTTGCGACCACGATCGCGCCAATCTCTTCTTCGACCACTTTGTCTTCCATGCTGAAATCGATGGCTTCGAGCGCGCCGCAGGCTTCCACGCATTTGTAGCAATGGATACATGCATCCATATCGATGTTGTAAATCAGGGGAACTGACTGGCTCATCGGAATATAAGCCGCTTTGCGGGGGGCAAGGTTCATTTCAAAATAGTTTGGCACTTCCACCGGGCATGCTTTCGCGCAGGCGGCACAGCCGTTACAGCGGTCCGCACGCACATATTTGGCTTTTTCCCGCAGGGTGACTTTGAAATTGCCGACAAAGCCTTCCACTCTCTCAACCTCAGTGTAAGCTTTAACTTCGATCAGGGGCTGACGCGCCGCGTCAACCATTTTTGGCGCGAGAATTCATATGGAGCAGTCCATAGTTGGAAAGGTCTTGTTCAGTTGCGCCATGACCCCTCCGATCGTTGGTTCTTTCTCCACCAGTATTACCGGTATTTTTTGTTCTGCCAGGTCGAGCGCGGCATTGATTCCAGCCACGCCGCCACCAATAACAAGGGCTTTTTTGCTTACCGGCACCTCGATCATGTCCAGCGGCGTCAAAAAAGCGGCTTTGGCGACGGCTGCTGCAGTCAGGTCTTTCGCTTTTTCAAGCGCGCCTTCGCGGTCATGTCCGTGAGCCCAGGTGCACTGCTCGCGGATGTTTGCCATTTCCATCAGGAAAGGGTTCATTCCGGCTTCAGCCACGCAGGCTCGGAAGGTGGGCTCGTGCATTCTGACGGAACAGGCTGAAACCACCACCCGATTGAGACCGTGCCTGGCGATGTCTTCTTTGATCAGGCGCTGTCCGCTGTCGGCGCAGGCATACATCGTTTCAACGGCATGGACCACACCGGGAAGATTTACAGCGAAATCGACCACCTGGTCGCAGGGGATCACGCCGGCGATGTTGCTGCCACAATGGCAAACGTAAACGCCAATGCGCGGGTCATCCCCGGGCATCGCTCCGGCATAGTTTGGTTTATTGATCTCTTCACTCATTTAGGTTCCGTTGCTTTGCTGGGGATATCCAGCGTTCCGACGACCAGTTTTCTGCGCGTTCGCTGGGCAGACTGGTCAGGAGTGGTCTTTTTAAGAGCTTCCTTGGGGCACCATTTGACGCATTGGGGACCGTCAGATTCTTCTTTACACAGGTCGCAGATTTCAGCCAGGGTGGTGGCAGGATTAATCGAGATAGCTCCAAAATCGCAGGCTTCGATGCACCAGGCACAACCGTCACACTTGGTGGCGTTGATGTCGATGATTCCGGTGAGAGGATCCTGGGTGAGGGCATCGCGGGGACAGACGATCACGCAGGGGGCATTTTCACAGGTGCGGCAGGCGATCGCGGTAATGAGCACCTCGTCAACCCTCACGGTGCGGATACGGCTGCGGTAGCTGTTGTATTCACCATTTTTGGTATAGGAACACATATATTCACAGAGTTGACAGCCAACACATAAATTGGGGTCACATTCAATATAAGCGTATTTTGAAGTACTGGTAGTTGCCATATTTTTCCTCGTTAGACTCCAATTTCTTCGGCTACATCGGGCATGCCCAGATTGATCAGATGTTCTTTTGGAATCAGCCCTTCTTCAGTCCAGTTTTTGGCTTTGTAATAGAGCTGTTTCATATATTCAAGTTCTTCATCAGTGACGACAACCCCTGCGCCTGGTCCTTTTGTCATTGGGTCGTGCTTCCAGCGCCATGGAAGTTCGTCGTCCTCTTGTTTCCAACCTTCTCGGATATTGAACGCTTTCTTAATATTGGTGGCGCGAATACCGATCAAGTCAACGTCGTCGTAGTCGAAATCCCATCCGGTGGTCGCGTTGATCAGCCTGGCGATCGCAGGCCAGGCGCCAGCCCGGTCAGCTTTTCCGGTAAAGCTGCGCCGAATGAATTTGCACAGAGGGAGTGAGTCATACACTGCCGCGTATTCTTCAGAATCTGCTGCAACCTTGCCGCGGGTTTCATCAACCACCAGTCGGTTTGTCTCGCCTTTGAGGTCAGGATCATAAGCTGCTGAACGGTTGTGACAGCCTCCACGTGTGCCTGTGGCAAGCCCAACCGAAAAAGTTTTTAGAGAACGAGCATCATAACCAGCTGGTTCCAGCCCCTTCACGTGCATTGCCCATTTCCAGCTTTCGCTGCCGCGTTCTTCGTCAATCCTTGCGCTGGCGATACGCACACCTTCCGCCATAAGGTCGCCGATCCCTTCACGATCGCGGATCATCTCAGCCAGTTTGACGGCTGAATCTCCGTCACCGAAATTGAGGGTGAAACCTTCAGGGTGGGATTCGCAGACAAAATCTTTGTCAGTCAAAACCCCTCTCTCGTAGCATTCCATGGCATAGCCAATGGTTACGCCCATACTGACAGTGTCCATACCATCCTGGTCGGCAATGGTGATCAGTTTGATGGCGGCGCGCATATCATTAACCCCCAGATTGGAACTGTTGGCAAAGAGACTTTCATATTCAATTCCGGTCATTGCCCCGGCAAACGGACCGGTTTTTACGATGGACATCTGTTCGCAGGCAATCGGGCACTGGGCACAGGCAACAACTTTGACTTTATGGTGTTTATCAAGGTATTCACCACTGACCATCTCCGCGTCTTCATAGACGCCCTCCTGGAAGTTGCGCGTAGGCAATACACCAGATTTATTTTGGGCGAGCAAACCGGTTGCTGTGCCGTAAACCCTGTATTTTTCAGTATCTTTCCCCTGTGCTGACTTTGAGATGTCAAATGAGAGTTGGTTGAGGGTGTCGGGGTCATACACTCTGACTCCCTTCGTGCCGCGCACAGAGACAGCCTTGAGCTTTTTGGTTCCCCAAAGCATCCCGTGACCGGTGCGTCCGAGCTGGCGACCGTCATTGGTGACATTGGAATAGCGCACCAGATTCTCGCCTGCCGGACCGATTGTGCAGGAGCGGATCTGGTCATCACCGAGCTTTTCGCGGATAGCTTCTTCAGTATCAAACGTGCCTTTGCCAAGCAGGTAAGTGGCATCGTTGAACTGAACGCGATCATCGTCGATGAATAATTGTGTCCATTTGTCACAACTATTATGCAAGACTACGCCGTCCCAGCCAGCGCGTTTGAGCGCGATGGAGAACCAGCTGCCGGAGAGGCTGTCGCCTATCACCCCTGTGAGGGGAGACTTGGATGCCAATCCAAATTTACCGCCCACAGGCACGGGCGTGCCGGTGAAGATGCCGTTGGCAAAACAAATCGGGTTGCCGTCGTCGAGCGGGTTACACCCGGGAACGATGTTTTCCCAGAGCAGGCGTGATGCCATTGAGACCCCGCCGATGTAAATTTTGTACCATTGTTCAGGTTTGTTCTCGATCCAGTTTTTTTTGGATTTGAGATCAATATGTAAAATTTTTCCACTGTATCCGTACATTATCTACTCCTGTCTGGATATGGAATTTGTCGTGCGAAAAATAACGAAGAATAATTTGCCATCGACCGGTTGAATTCACAATAAAAAACATAGTTATTTGATAGAAAAAGTATAACCGAAGATGAAAAACTGAAAATGGAGAATCGGTTCATAATTTGTGCATTTGCGATGAAAATCAGAAAAAGCTCGGGAATATTGATACTCATTTATTGAATAACGCAGCTGCATCTTTGATCAGTAACCTGGCTTCTTTACAGAACTGTGCTGTAGTTGGGACAATCTCTCCCAGGAGAGGGGTCTTTGCCTTGCTCCCGGTAAAGTAAACAATGAACCCTATTTAATTCAATCTGAGAAATCAGGGTGTGAAATATGATTTGGCATGTATACTTATCTTAAATTCGCTGACCCATGAAAAGAGATAGTCAACAACCTTTGAAATCGATCCTCTGCTTTTTATGTTTTTTGTTTATTTGCAGTTCGTGCGCTCCTTCGCCAGTGGACCTCAACGACAATCCGGAGATGAATTCTTCGGTAAGTGAGCAAATAACTCAGGCGGTTACCGACAGCGCTGGATCCCCCCTGAACAAAAACTCAAATCGCGAAGAAACGGAGACCAGCGTGACACCTGGTCCAACAGTGCCAGAGGTCACAAGAGATCCTGCCGCCCGGCACAGGGCGATTATCGCAGCCAAAATCCTTGAGAATCAGACCCAACCCATCCCGATTGCATGCCCAAATGGATGCAAGGCGCAAATGGAAGGCTGCGAGATTAAGGGGAATATCTCCCACACTTCAAAAGAAAAGATCTTTCATGTTCCCGGTCAGAATTATTACGACCAGACAATAATCACACCGATGTTTGGTGAACGGTGGTTTTGCACAGAGGAAGAAGCAATCGCCAATGGCTGGCGCAAGGCATATCGATAACTATTTTGACTGTGAATGCTTGTAGAGACAAAGCATTCGATCACCTCGACATGCTCAGTTTCAGCATCTCACCCTTCTGATCAAAAGTCACCCGTGCAATGTGGTTGTGTTTTTTCGACTTATACGCATACTGCTTCTTCAAGGTAACGACGTAACGTTGACTGGCTTTGAGCAGGTCATACTGATCGCGATGTTCTTCAACCTTGTCCGGGTCGAGGGTGAAATTCGAGAGCTGCGGGTTGATCGCGACAACGGCATCATCCAGTCCGGGCAGATAATTCTTGATCACAGCTTTGATCTGTCCCAAAATTTCGCTGGGCATCTCGTCGGCAGCCACAACCATTTCTTCTGGCGAGTCGCTGATCGTTTTTAACTCGGGGCTGAGCGTTGGACGGATAGCTGGTTTGGTAACCTCCCTGACACTCCTGGCGGTCGCGAGTGGGTCACCGTAGAGCACAAAAGAAAGTATGGTTTTTTGGTCTTCCCCATCCAGATAGCCCTGGTTCGTGGTCATGTTTTTCGCCAGTGCCAGCTTGGCTTGCATCAACGCGTAACCGGCAGACTGACCGTCCACGATGAATTTCCAAAAATGCCAGGCGAGCAAATCGGCGGCGATCAGGGGTTTGCTGACAGAACCGTAAGCCGTACAGGTGGAACCGACGAACGCGCGGCTGCCGCTGGCGAGGAAATTTAGCGCAATGGATTCACTGACTTTTTTATCCAGGATGTTGGCACCAAAACATGCCTCGCTTAAAACCAGCATCGGCGCTGAACTCTTAGTCGAGAAATTTTCAGGCAGCATCGCCACCGGATATTCCGGACCCTGCTGACGCCTGGTCAGATCTTTTTGTCCATACCATTCAGGGGCATCTTCGAGCCCATGCAAGTTGAAATAGGCATATTTCGGGTTGCTGGATTGCCCTTGAAGAAGGTTCGTGGATGTCGTTGGTGGTGAGGTCTTGATGCGCTCAGCCCGGTCGATCACTGAGAAAACAAAAGAAGACGGTGATTTCCACACTTCTGCTGTGCAGGATATGTTTTTAGGTCTTTCGAACCGGGTTGAAAACTGGCTGAACGAGCGGGTAAGATTGTCCAACAAGCGGGCAAAGGGATTGTTATCCAGTGATTTTTTGGATTTGACTTTGAGATCATATTCGTTATTCAAAAATCGCAGCTGTTCAAGCAGGTAGCCGGCATCGCTGCCTTTCTCATCAGGCAGACGACCAACAGGCCATTTTTGAATAAAATAGTTTTCATCGATGGTGGCATATGGGTTATCGGAGGGTACATTCAGGTCACTGTCATCAGTCGGATTGGGCAGTAGGTGGAAGGGCACAATCTCATCCCCACCCACGATCAGCAGTGCACCGATCATCTCGCCGCGAGCTGCGAGAACCTGGTCCAGGTCGGTCAATGCCAGCTTAAGCTTCCAGGCATCCGCCTTGCTGATTGGATTCAGGTTGAATTCCTGTGTGCTTTGGGGGTCATCGGGCACAAAAACACAACTGTTCCATCCTGGTAAACTTACAATCTTTAACGCCAGGTCTCGCATTGTCTCAATCACCACCGAAGCGGTGTTCTCTCCGTATTTCTGTTCCAAATTCTGACGCGAAGTCATAATCACATAGTTGGGGAAGCGTCCATCAGTATGGATTAACTCTGACTTTTTAATTTTGGAGGCGATAGTAGCAAAATCGTGCTGGATTTCCTCAATCGCCTTAAGAGCAGCGGCAGTTTTGGGGTCGTGTTCCATGGGCAAGGCTTTGTTGCCAGGCAGGTTTTCCGGTTCTTTGCTCACACCATTATCAGAATTGGGTATTGGTGTGGCGATATCCTGCAGAAAGAAAGAACTCGTGGGTACTTCAGAATAATCAACCTGAACCGGTCCTGAAACCTCAGATTCTTCCTCAAACATGAACGCATTAATCTGGTTGGCAAGCGTCGGTTCATCATCAAGCAGATCTCCGGCATCTTTGCCAGTGCTGCCAATTTCTGGAGGAGCAGCAGCGACTGCTTCTGTTTGAGAAAGCACATTCCAACCCAGTTCAGCAGCAATGGTTGCAGGCACGGGGAGATCCATGTAGACCTTCAGATCTTCGGGCCAGAGCGGCTTGAAGTTATGGTTGGGACCCAGCGAGCGGTTGACCACCTGCCCGCTGGCATCGTGGGCAGCGCTCCAATGCAATTTTTCCACTCCCTGTGCGTCATCTCCGTGTTGAAGATCGGCAATCGCAGACAGCACCTTCACCTGGACACAATTGGACCAACGGGTAGCATAAATTCCGCTGAGGGTATGAAGGAGGGTGTAATTGCGGTTCTGGTTGACGATCTGCATGTGAAAAATTGCCGGCAGGGCAATTTTCGGATTGTGAGCCAGCGACTCCATCACCGATTTCTCTGCCGCGTTCAGATCCCCTGCTTCGTAAGCATTGCGCGCCGCAACCAATGCGGGCAGCCACCCCGCGCGAATCGATGCGGACGAACTGCCTCGCTGAAGGTAAGCCTTGCTGGCGGCGATATCGCTGTTGGTATGGCTGAGCAAATGATCCAACAGGTTGGTTGCTTCCACAAATTCCGGATCAAAGCTTAAAATTTTCTCCAGGTTGGTAACAGCCATTTCCGTGTCACCCAACTCTGCCAAAACCTGCGCGTAGATGAAGTTGACCAATAAATCCCCGGGATAGCTGGCTAACCAGATTAAGGCAGCCTGGCGGGCGAACTGGTATTCCCGGTTTGTCAAGGCGGTTTGAAGCAGGGTGAGGAATTTACCCCTGCGGACGATCAATGTTTCTTCACTTTTTTGGGCGGAATATGGTCTCATCTTCGTTTTGGTGCCTCCTGGAGGTTGTTGACCAGGTTCAACGCGACAATCGCGGCTAACTGGCGGCGGATACTTTGGTCGGATGGTGATAACTGGGCTGCCTGTCGCAGCATATATTCGGCATTGCGATAATCCCGACTTTCTTTGTATGCTGCGGCTGCCTGGACGTACGGGCGCGGGTCTTTTTCAATCATATCGATTGCTTTGTGATAAATCTCAATTGCATTGGCTACTTCGCGGCGGTCCTGGTAGGTCTGACCCATCTCAAGGTAAGCTTCAATCTGGCTCGGGTCGAGCTGGATTGCCTGGCTAAGCCTGGCAATTGCCTGGTCGAGATGTCCCTGGAGCCTTGCGATTTTGCCGAGTAAAATCAAGGTTTCAGCGTTGTCTTCCTCGACTGCCAGGCTGTTGATCAGATTAACCTGGGCTTTATCCAACAAATTGGCTTCGATTTGGTAATTTGCCAGCTTATTCAGCACAACGGCGCTGACAGGGTGAGTTTCCGCCAGGGTTTGGGTTGCTTTTATGGCATAGCCTGGTTTGTTCCGGGCTTCAATTTCGATGCCGAGAAGGTCAAAGGGGATTGTATCCGGGACAATTTTCTTCGCATATTGAATGGTTTGGATTGCCTGCGCGTGTTTGTCAGACTGCATTTGTGCCTTTGCGATGATCAGAAGCGCATCAGGATGACCAGGAGTTGAGAACAAGACCTGGTCGGCGGTCTCAATTGCCTGTTCAAATTCTTTGCGTGCCAGCTGTGATTCCGCGATGGAAGTTTTGTAGACTGGGTTTTGCGGGTCAACCTGGTGGGCTTTTTGCCAGCATTGGATTGCTACCTGGTGTTCTCCCAGTTTTTGGTTGATCTTAGCCAGCGAATCGAGGGCTTCGGGATTGGTGGGGAACAAGTCTGAAGCTTTTCCGAAATAATCTTTGGCGGCGTGATAATCTTTTTCGAGCAATTTAACATCGCCAAGCAGCTGCCAATAATGAGCAGTTTTCGGTGAAATTCGAAGGGCATCTTCAAGGTGCGCGGCTGCTTTTGGATAATCTCCGGCATCTTGGTACATGTTCGAAGCGAAAGCATGCCACTCCGGCTCATCGTTCCATATTGCCAGTGCCGCTTCCATTGCCTGGGCAGCTTTTTCGGGTTCTTCCCGCAGCGCAAATGCCAGCAGGGCATGGAGCGTCGGATCATCAGGATGGGAGCGCAACAATTCTTCAGCGGTTTTTGCAGTGGAAGCAGGGTCTGCATGCAAACCCGCGATTGCCTTTTGTTTGCGCACCTCAGAATCCGAACCGAATGCTTTCATGACCTCTTCTTTACGAACAGGATCCACTAATACGGAGATAACCGAAGCTGCCTGGCGGGGGTTGAGGATCAATTGAGCCATATCTTCTTCGTCGTCCCAACGACCGGAGAAGACGGCTTGTCCCTGCTTGAGGTCCGGCAGCAGGCTTGATGGTTTCAGGAAACGTCCAGCCAAAGCAACCTGATCTTCCAGTAAACTGAGTGGGTCATCTTTTGCGTACAGCTCCGGGATGTGCCTGGTGATGTGCAATAACATGGCGTTGTTATACTGGCGCTGATTATCAGCCAGGTAAGCTGCCAAAAGCTGGTTGGCGATCGGGTTCACCCGCACAACGTTCAGGCTTTGGCGCATACTTGTGTTCGCCAATGTCCAATCCCGGGCTTCCCATGCGGCGAGAAAGGTCATTAGTCCAGCCCAAATCTGGTCAAAATGCTGCTCAATATTGAAAACTTGCCCGTTCTCCATTTTTGGCGCAGGTTTTGCGGTTTTCAATTTTTGAATAGCGTTTTCAGGTGCTTTTTGTCTTAGAGCGAGCAGCGCGGCTGTCGCATCCTGGAAGAGAGACGGCTGGTCTTTCGAGATGAAGTACTCCCAGAGCATGCTCAGCTTCTGGTCATCATTTTGTATTGCCGCGTCGAAGGCAAGAACACGCGCGATCGCCTGCATAGCCTGGTCCTGGGTTCGGTCCGGGTTCAGCAAATCGAAAGCTTGTTCCAGTTTTTTGCTGTTTCGCAGGCTCAGAGCTAAACCCGCTTGCAGAACGATGACCCCGGTCATTTCCAGGTCTTCTTTCTGAGCGAGGTCGGCATGTTTCTGTGCAGCTAAAAGGTCTCCGGTGACTCGTTCCAACTGTGCCATGCGATCATAAAGCCCAGCGATATTGTAGGGGGGGAAATCCACACCCGACTTGCCAAATCTCTGGCTGTTAAAGCAGGTTTTGTCTTCGGCAAATTCTATCCGCTGGTGCAACTCCCTTAGGTTTTCCAGCGCGGCGATGAACTGTCGGTTAGCGACCTGGATATCGCTGAGTAAAAGCAGATAGCAGGGATGGGTGCCCAAAGAGTCTTCTAAATCGTCAACCAGGTGCAAGGCAGCGGATGCATCCCCCAGGCGTAAAATCGAGTAAACGAGGTCCCTTGAAAGGTCAAAATCAGGGCTGGGGTTATCCGAGATTGCTTTCATGATTACTGCTGAAGCTTCCTCGGTTTCGTTAAGATTGAGATAGAGATTTGCGACATCAATATAAACTTTGGTTGTGATAGCATCCAGTTCAAGCATCCTGTTGAGCGTGGCTTTCGTCTCGGGGAGGTCGTCCATACGAGCTTGAGTGCGAGCCAGGGTGAGATAGAGGCTTTGGTTGTCCGGTCGCAGGTGAAGGGCGTCTTTCAAAACCTGGACGGATTCTTTTTCATTACCCCGCGCGTTCATAAAATCGCTGAACCAGAGAATATTTTCAACATCCGATGGGGCGATCTGCAAGGCAGCCCGTGCGGTATTGAGAGCTTCTTCATCCAGCCCGGAATCAAGATAGGCTTTAGCCAAAATATGACGGGTATTCAAATGATCCGGGTTTATTAGCATCGCTTCCTGCAAAGAGGCAAGCGCGATATCTTGCAGCCCGAGCTTGCTGGCAGTCTTGCCGATCTGCAGCTGCAGGTGGTGATATGCCCGGGGAGCTTTTGCCTGGGGATCGTCCAGCAAGCCCAGGTAATCGCTGTAAGCTTCTTCGAACATCCCATTGGCTGCCTTTAGGTCGCTGGTCAGCATCAGCAGGTCAAAATTCGCATAGGCTGCGGGCTGCCTGGATTGCATTGCTTCCAACAGCTGGTTTAACTCAAATTGGTTGCTGCCAGGATGTTTTTCATCCAGCTTCAGCAATGAACTTGTATAAGCCTCGAGTGCATCATCACGCTTGAGCGATTGCCAGGCAAACTTGAGCATGGTTTGGGCAGTGTCTTCTTCTTCATTTGCCAGGGCGACTTTCCCGAGGATTAATGCCAGTTCGGGGTCGCTGGCGTAATCGTCTTCAAGCGGAGCGATCAGATCCCAGGCTTCGTTGAGATAGCCTTGTTTCAACCACGCTTCAGCCAATAATTTGATCGTGGTTCGATTTTCCGGGTCAGATTGATGGGCTTGCCTCAAAACAGAGATGGCATCCGTTGTTTCTTCGTTCTCGAGATACAACTTGCCCAGCGCGGTCAGGATCCGCGGCTCCCCGGGAAGGGCTGCTTTCGCTTTTCGCAGAGCCAGTTTTGCCTGGTCCTGGTCGCCAAGGTCAATCCACATGCGGGCGAGCGAGATCCAGCTGGTCGGTTTCTCGGGTGCGACCGCGGAGGCACGTTCGAGCAAATCCACAGCCTTTTGTTTTTGATTCGCAGAGATCAGTGCGCGGCTGAGCAAGACCAAGGCTTCACCATCGAGGCGATCTTTATTGAGATAACTTTCCGCGACAGGGATCGCCAGTTCGGGTTTGCCGGCTTTGATGGCAATTTCTGAATAGGTCAAAAAATCTTCGCGCTCGACCAGGTTTTTGTTTGCGATGATGTTTTCATAAACTTCAAGCGCTCGTCCGTCCTGCTGAGTCTGCATATAGAGGCGGGCGAGTTCTTTGTTGTTTTCTTTATTTTCAGGTTCAAAGGTTGCCAATAAAGCAGTAGACTCAATCGCGGCGTCCAGATTGGCGAGCCTTTGGTCGACCCTGGCTGCCAGCCGGATGCTTTCGATATCGTTTGGTTTTTCTTTTAAGGCTTTATGAATGAAATCTGATGCGACGTTATATTTTTTTCGGGCAAATGCATATTCAGCGGCTTTGAAATTGTCACTTTCGCTTTCAAAGCGGGAGTGATAGTCGGGGAGGTTCTTTCTGCTGAGCGCATTATCGAGGGTCTCGATAACCTCATCGGTGTGCTCACGCAGTTCGGGGTAACGCAAAGCCAGCAGCGCGGTGGTCGCTTCGTCCGGATGTTGATTAATCAGGTCCAGTGCAAAATCAGGTTCGTTTTGTTTTACTAAAAATTCTGCATATTCCCGGCTGTGGCTGGGGTTGTCTGGTTCGAGCTGGAGAATTTGCTCCCAAAGTTTTCGGGCTTCTTCCGGATTGATGGTTTCAAATTCGAGCGCCAGGCGGCGTAACTGCCCCGCCTGGCTGCGTTTTATCACAGCGACTGCCTGGTCCAGTTCCTGCCGGGCTTTGGCAGGTTTTCCGGAAAATTGGCTGAGCATGGCAAGGTTTTGGTAATTTTCGAACAGATCCTGCGGGTCTTCAAAATCAGTTTCCGACTTTTTGTCTGTTTGCTGGACTAAAAAGCTGTTAGCCAGCAATTCGAGCAGCGAATCACTAAATTGCCCCTGCAGCTTGCTCAATACAGCAACCTGCAAGCCAGGCGCTGCCCTTTCGAGCGTCTTTGTAAGGAAACTAAATTGTTCCTTTTCGCTATATGGCATCGATTCGATCAGATTGACGATTAATTCCGCAATTTCATCTTCGGTCAGAGAAGACTCTTCCATTGTGATCGCTTCCAGGGCTGCATCGCTGTCCGGGCAGAGCCAGGGCAGTGCCAGCAGGGCAGTTTTCCAGGAAGAGAGGGTACTTTTTCCATCAAGGAGATACGCGGTGAGCCCCTGCCAGGATTGATTCTCCGTCCTGTACTGGCGCAGGGTGAAAGCCAGGCTGGCAGCATCACGCAGATTCGCTGGTTCAAGTCCGGTCATGCGGACAGTTTCGAGCACTAATACAGCCCGATCATTCATTTCGGCTGGAATTGGCAGGTTTAAATTCTGAAATTCACCAGGAAATAAAGCGGAATCAATATAGGCAAGCGACAACAATCCCGGGTTCCAGCGATCAGTTTGTGAACCGGCAAACCCGACCCAACCGGCAGGCAGGTCGTGAGCGGACAATTCTTTCCATAATAGCGGATTATTACGGAAAGCAGCCACAATCCTACGGACGGAATCATTGTCAAAAAGATTTCCCAGCTCTTCAAGCAATTTTTGATAGGTCATGATGCCTCCACTAAATCCGGCTTATGGCAAGATGGCGAGGAAAGGCTTTATGAAGTAATAAGCTGCCGCAAAAATTACCACACTGAGAAACACCATAACAATACCGATGCCGGTATTAGTTTTGGCAAGGTCGTTCAGAGAACTGATCAACAGCGAGGCGTTCCCGACCAAACCGGACACGCCGTCTGTAATCCCTTTATCCGCAAGTTTCGTGGTGGAATCGGCAATTGTCTGCAAATTCCGGCTCATTGCCTGCTTTGCGAGGATGATGATGCTCAGAATCAGGCAAACCACACCAAGGACGAATAAGGCAATCGCCACATATAGAACAATTTGATTTCCGCTATCAAACATAAAAAACCTCCAATAGGATCCTATTGGAGGTTATGTTGCAACTACTATGCCAGCGGCAGTTTGCCTTGACTGGGAAGCATGGTTGGGGAGGTGATGTCCCGTGGGAGGTGACCAACATCGATGGCTGGGTCATCGCAGAGCAGCATGGCACGTTCGATGGCGTTGCGCAGCTCGCGGATGTTACCGGGCCAGTCATAGTTGATCAAGGCTTCCATTGCCTTGGGGGTCACGTCAAGGATATTTGCCCCCATTCTCATATTGAAATGTTGTAAAAAGTAACCAACCAGGTCCGGTATATCGATTTTGCGTTCAGACAATGAAGGCAGGTCGAGGTCAACAACTTTAAGTCGGTAATACAGGTCTTCCCGGAATTCATGGTTCGCGATCATCTCTTTCAAATTGCGATTCGAGGCTGCCACAACCTGAACGTCCACTTTTATCAGCGCAGTCCCGCCAACCCGTCGAAAAGATCTTTCTTCAAGGGCGCGCAAAAACTTTGCCTGTAAGTCCATCGGCATGGATGAGATTTCATCCAGGAACAATACGCCATCGTCCGCGATTTCCATCAGCCCGTTTCTGCGATGGGTCGCGCCGGTGAAAGCGCCGGATTCGTGACCGAAAAGTTCTGATTCAAACATTGTAGGCTGGATGGCAGGGCAGTTGACGTCGATGAAAGGTTTATTTGCGCGCGGTCCGCTTTCGTGGATGTAGCGTGCGAGTACCTCTTTGCCAGTGCCGGTGGGACCGGTAATCAGCACCGAAACAGACGCTTCGGCTGCCCGGCGTGCCAACTCGATGATATCCTGCATACGCTGGGTCTTGCCTACGATGAATTTGTCGAGGCTGGCTTTTCCGCGCAGATGGTTTAGCTCCCTGCGCATAGCCACTACTTCAGAAGCACGTTTGACCGATTTCTCCAGCTCCAGCAGGTCAAGCGGTTTTTCCATAAAATCCTGCGCCCCATTTTTCATCGCTTCGACCGCCATACTGACCTCGCCGTGCGCAGTGACGATAATCACCTGGGGGCGCCTGGGCAGGTGAGCGGTCTCAGCCAGAAGATGAGGACCGTAACCGTCTGGCAAGCGCACATCCAGGATGATGATATCGGTGCTGTCCTGGTTGATGATTTTTCGCGCCTCAGCCAGCGTGCCGGCTTCCATTACTTCATATCCCTTGGATTGTAAAAAGTCTGCCACCACCATTCGGGCGGTTTCTTCATCATCAACTACTAACACCGACGCTGCCATTTACACCTCATTGAACCAGCGGAAGCAGAACACGGAACATACTGCCTCCAGGATAACTTTCTATAAAAATATTGCCCTCGTGGGCTGTCACGATTCGTTTAGTGATTGCCAATCCTAACCCGGTTCCACTCGATTTGGTGGTCAAAAAAGGTTCAAAAATGTGACCAATCACGTCATCCGGAATACCCGGACCCGAATCCGCAATCATTATCTCACATTGTGGCGGGTTGGTTTGTGGATCTGCCGGATTCATTTTTATGTTGAGAGTGCCGCCTGTTTCTTCCATCGCCTGGATCGCGTTGCTGATCAGGTTTACAAACACCTGTTCGATTGCCCTGGGGTCCGCCTTTACCAACAGCCTTCCGGCGGGGCTGCTGAAGTTGTATTCGATGCTCAGCCGGGTCATGCGTGGTCCCCAGCGGTCGAGTATTGAGGGGATCATCTCGGTCAGGTCAACCGGCTGGATCTGGTACTCGACTGGTTTTGAAAAAGTCAGTGTCGATTTGACCAGGTGGGTCAGGCGGGTGCAATCGTTCTGCAGCCGGTTGACCAGGTCTGCATATGGCGCGTCAGGTTCCATTTTTAGGCCAATCAACTGCAGACCGGTCGAGATGCTGTTGATTGGGTTGCGCACCTCGTGCGCGAAGATGGCGGAGACTTCGCCCAGGAAGGCTCGCTGTTCCAGCTGCTGCGAGTGTTCGCGTATTTTCTCACTCTGGCTCAGATCCCGCAGGATCAGGACGATGCTTTTGACAACTTTATTCTCTAGAACCGGCAGGCATAAAACCTGCGCCGGAAAACTGGCGCCTACCCGGTTATTGAGGTTGAGATTATCTCCCACGATGCTGGGGATGCCCTGCTGTGCGCTTTTGTACAAGGTGGACAGGGTTTCATTACCAATCAGAACCATTTCGGCTTTTTGTTGAAACACTTCAGAGCTGGCGTATCCCAGGATGGTTTCAGCTGCAGGGTTCATCTCCGTGATGCGCAGGTCGGGGGTCAAAATAATGATGCCTTCCTGCAAATTTTCAGTGATTTTTTGCTGGATACTGGCGATATGGCGGACATTTTTTAAGGTATTTCGAGCGCTTTCGAGCGTGGATAAGTTCCTGATTACCGAGCTGCAATGCGCGGATAGAAGTGACAAATAGCGCAAATCTTCGTTGCCAGGAGGGGCGGTCTGACCTGCCAGGAGCAGCAGCCCATCAAGCCTGGTGTCAATATGGATAGGGACGCTGACCATGTAGCCAAGTTCAGCTCTCTGTGCCAGGATCTCAATTAAGGTCTGTGGTGGCTTGCCTTCACGCCAGAGTGTAGTGGTTGAAAGAGAGGTCAATTCAGCGCTGGAAATGCTTTGAGGAAAGATTTCATCCGGCGACCCCGGATGAAATCGGACCATTTCAGCATCTGTTCGTCGATACACAACCAGGATTTCCGGCAGAAGCACCTTCTGAATAATTTCGACCGCTTGCTGGTAGACAGCCTGTACGCTCCTTTGCTCACCGATTTCGGTGAGCAGCTTCAGGTTGTCATGGCGATGCTCCTCCTCGAGAAGGTTTTGCCTGATTGGGTTTTCTTCCTCGGTTGGGCTGCAAACCAGTAAAACTACCTGGTTGGTCGGACTGAGTGAAATTATTTTGAGGAGCACAAAAAGGATTTCACCGGAAGCGGTTTGCAGCATAACCTTGCGGTCATCACCGGTTGTAGGGTTGGTATCAGGTTCTTCAGGCATGATTGCTGCAAGTTTAAGAGACTGCAGGTCAGCGTGGTTGTAAGCGCTGAGTTCCTGGAAAGCGTGATTGGACCTGAAAATGCGATCTTCAGCCCGCAAATAAACCAGGGCGGGCTCAGGAATCAGGTCGATTACTGCAGGAATGTAGAGCAAACTTTGAGCTTTGGCGTCCACAGGTTATCCCATCGAACCGGGATTTTTTTGACGCAGGTGGGCTGGCAAAATTCCTTCCATTGAACGATATTTAGCCACAGTCCGCCGGGCGATGGTGACCCCATCTTCCTCCAGGCGTTCCTTGATCTCAGAATCGCTCATCGGATGGTTTTCCTGCTCGATCATTTCCTTGATGATCGTACGCAGAGACAGGCTTCGGTCAAAAAAGATTGCCATCGGAACAATTTTCTTGTTAGGCAGCTGCAGGGTTTTTCCGGACACAGCCCGTGAGATTGTAGATTCGTGCAAGCCCAGTTCTTGCGCGATCTGAGCCCTGGTGAGGGGTACCATGTTTTTATCTCCGCCCACGATATAGTCTTTTTGGATCACGACCAGTTTTTCGAGCAGCAATTTCATCGCGTTGGAGCGCTGCTGGATGCATTTGATTAATAGTGAAGCTTTTTCGATGTCACCTTTCCAGACTTCAGCTTGTTCCTGATCGACTGATTTCATCGATTCTTTGAAAAGCTGATTGACTTTCAGGGTGCCGCGAACAGGCAGGATAATCTCCACAACCAGGGGGTTGCCTGGTTTGTCATTCAGGTAGTAAACCAGGACATCCGGCTGGTGGAAAACTTCCGTTCCGCTTGTGCCCGGGTTGCGTACATCTCCCCAGTAAGCCCGGGCGGGGAAGGGGTTCAGGTTTTCACTGATGAAATTTGCCACCAGCTGAACCTGGTGGGCAGTAGTGCTTAATTCCCGTGCGATCTCGCTGAAGTGGTGTTGGCTGACCTGGTGGAGATGATGCTGCACAATCTCACGAGTTAGCTCAGGAACGTCGGTCACTTCTTCGAGGCTGTCGATTTGGGCTAACATCGCTTCGCCCGGATTTGCAGAACAGACTCCAACAGGGTCGCAGTGTTTGAGCAGTGCGATCACATCTTCAATTTCACTGGGCAGACGATGGTGATATCGGGCAATTTCCATAAGTGTGGTCGTCAGCAGACCGTCTTCATCCAGGTTGCTGAGGATGTATGCTGCCAACATGCGGTCTTCTGTTCTCAGTTTGCTGGCGGCTTGCTTGAGGACGTAAGCGGGCAGGTCGATACTCTCAGAGGCGAAGGGTTCATCGGGTATTTCGTGGCTGCCGGTACTGATGCCGGTGTAGAAATCTTCGCGTGGAGAAATGAATACAATTGGTTCATCAGACGCATCAGATTTTGGTTGACTGCATATTGGACAGGGTCCACCTGGGGGCAGCAGCCGCTTGCACATTGGACAACGGCGTTCCTCAACCAGTTCAAGAGCAGGGTTTTCAGCCAGCTCGGAATCGATTTTCTGTTGAAGTTCGGCAGCTGTAAGACTGAGCAGCGTCATCGTCTGCGCCAGGTGGGCGGAAGTATGAGTGCTGGTCTGCTGCCATTGACTTTGTAGCATGATAACCTCGTTAAGCAAAGCTGCGAAAGCAGTGATCAGCCTTCTTTGCAAGAATTATACCTGAAGAAAATTAGCAAATTTGGATTGCCCGGGTTTTATCGAATACACATGATTTTCTGTAGACACTGTGGTGAATGCCAGGGGGATCGATGATTGGTATCAATTCGGAAGGAACGCAGTCATGACCCCATTCCGGCGAAGCCATCTTGTCCCGTTCCGGCGAAGCCATCTTTTCGTAGGGTGAGACGTTTGTACCGGCGAAGCCGTGTATTGAGGGGGTTGTGCCATTGGTGTGACGGTGATATTGCTCCTCCTCAATCCGCCATAAACTTACCCCGTCCCGTTCCGGCGAAGCCATCATCGTAGGGCGAGATTGAGGGGGTTGTGACATTGGTGTGACGGTGATATTGCTCCCCCTCAATCCGCCGACCACAACGACCACACCCAACGGCGGATTGGAGGCGCGATACACTCTTGTGAATGAAATATCCGGCACCTCCAATCTCGCCCTACGGTATTTTTTCGAATCCAGTAAAGCAATTTTTTCGTAGGGAACGCGGCTTACCCGTTCCGGCGGAGTCGGAACTGAATTTCTGGGAACTACCGACGAACCCGGAAAATCTATGCGCTTCAATCACAGTCTGCAAAAGCGTCACGTAAAACAATCATCCTGGCATGATTCAACCTTGCCTTCACGTAAGCTGACAAAAATCCTTCATCCTCGCTTATAATCAAGAAAAAACAAGGAGAGTTCAATTAAGCAATTATGAAACAACCATCAAAAACTGTGGCGAATTTGAAACCTTATTTCTTTGCTGGGCTGAAACCCGTCATTGCCGATCTTCAGGCAAAAGGTGTGGATGTCATCCGCCTGGATATGGGTTCGCCCGATCTCCCGCCTGCAAGCTTTATTATCGACAAGCTTGTTGAATCCGCACGAAATCCCAAAAAACACGGCTACTCACCAGCCGGTGGTTCTCCTGGTTTCCTCAAAGCCGTCAGCACTTATTACAAACGACGATTTGATGTCGATATTGACCCTAATACCGAAGCGCTGGCACTGATCGGTTCGAAAGAAGGTCTCTTCAACCTGAATCACACCCTGCTGGACCCAGGTGATGTGGTGTTATTGCCAGATCCTTACTACCCGGTGTATCTTGCTGGCGCTCAGCTGGCAGATGCCCGTTATCATTTTATGCCTCTGACCAAAGAAAACGATTTTTTGCCTGATTTTGAAGCTATACCTGGAGACATCGCCAGTCAAGCGAAGATCATGTGGCTCAATTATCCCAACAACCCCACGGGGGCAGTTGCCGACCTGGCTTTCTTTGAAAAGGCGGTTGCTTTCGCTAAAAAGCATGACATCGTCATCGCTCATGACGCGCCCTATTGTGATTTGTGTTTCGATGGCTATGAAGCCCCGAGCATCATGGAAGTGGAGGGTGCCAAGGACGTGGCGGTTGAATTTAACTCACTCTCGAAAACCTACAATATGGCTGGTTGGCGCATTGGTATGGCTGTTGGCAATAAACAGGTAATCAAATTGCTGGCTAATTACAAAAGCCAGATTGACTCTTCAATTTTCATGCCAATTCTGGATGCGGGGCAGGCAGCTTTGACCTCCGATCAGGCATGGCTGGGTGATCGTAACAAAATTTATCAGGACCGCCGCGACGTGGTTTATGAAGGATTGAAAGAATGTGGCTTTGAAGTCGAATTACCCAAAGCCGCGCTGTACCTCTGGGCGAAGTTACCAGAAAAATTTGATGATCCGATGAAGTTTTGCGCCGACTTGCTCAGAGATACAGGCGTGAGTATGACTCCAGGTGTGGTCTATGGTCCCAGTGGTTCGGATTACATTCGTATTTCCATAGTAATCCCGACAGACCGAATCGTAGAAGCAATTGAGCGCATGAAAACCTGGATTGAAGCCCAGTAAACAGGAAAACAAAACAAAGTTGAATTATCTAACAGAACAAGAAAACGAAAAAGCGATTATGGTGGGTGTCCGCATTGGACCGGAAACCCATTCGGGTTTACCTGTCGATTCAAGTTTGCAAGAGCTGGAGTTGTTGGCAGAGACAGCCGGAATTGATGTGCTCGGTTCGGTTACCCAAAATCTTAGCAGCCCAAACTCGCGCACTTATATCGGCAAAGGCAAGCTGGAAGAGCTGAAGTTGTTGGCGGAGGAGCTGGATGCCAAAGTAATCTTGTTTGACGACGAATTATCTCCCCGGCATCAACGAGAACTGGAAAAAGAATTCCCGGGCGATTATAAAATTTTGGACAGAACTGCCCTGATTCTGGATATTTTTGCACAGCATGCTGATACCCGCGAGGGAATGCTGCAGGTGGAACTGGCACAATATAAGTATCGGCTACCAAGGTTGACACGCGCCTGGACGCATCTCGCCAGGCAAGCTGGCGGAGCGGCTGGACGCAGCGGAAGTGTGGGCGGGGTGGGTTTGCGAGGACCAGGTGAAACCCAGCTTGAAGTCGACCGACGTGAAATTAATAAACGGATCGCGAAACTTGAGGATGACCTCGACAAAGTCAGCCAACATCGCACGCGTCACCGCAGCCAACGCCGCAAGACCAACATCCCGGTTGTCGCGCTGGTAGGCTACACCAATGCCGGAAAGTCGACCTTGCTCAATGCCCTTACCGATGCGGATATTTATGTGGCAGACCAGCTTTTTGCCACGCTTGACCCGACCACACGTCAGCTGGAGCTGCCAACCGGTGAGACTGTGCTGCTGACCGATACGGTTGGATTTATCCAAAAATTGCCAACAGACCTGGTAGCAGCCTTCAGGGCTACGTTGGAAGAAATTTCGGAAGCCGACTTATTGCTGCATGTGATTGATGGCTCTCATGAATATGCTGAGAGCCAACGCGCGACCGTATTAGAGACACTCGAAGAAATCGGTGCTGGTGAGATCCCCATCCTGAATGTTTATAATAAAATTGATCTGCTCGACTTTGATAGTCTGCAGGAATTAAAAGAAAATACCGATCCGCTTTCTCTTTTCATAAGTTCACGTGATAAAATCGGTTTTGACCAGCTGACTGCCGCGATATCTGCAGGCGTGGTGCAGGGGTTTGAGCGTGTTCAGGTTTTATTGCCCTACGATGAGGGCAGGTTGGTTTCGATGTTCTACGAAAAAGGACATGTTGAAACCCTTGAGCATGTTGAGGAAGGTGTCCGCATAACCGGATTATTGCCGGTTCAGCTGCTGGCTTTTTTCGATCAGTATTTTGAGGATTAAAAAACCAGGCGAAAGCCTGGTTTTTCTTTTTAAGTAAGTGAGTGTAAATTAGTCTTTTTCGATAGTGATAACTTCACGACCTTGATAGTATCCGCATTTTCCGCAAACACGGTGCGGCAGGCGGGCTTCGCCGCAATTGGGGCAATTCACGCTTTCGCTGGCTTTCAGGTGGTCGTGAGCACGCCGGCGGTCGCGCCGTCCGGGGCTTACTTTTCTCTTCGGTAATGGTGTCATCTCAAACTCCTAACTTGCACTCGTAATTATTAACCTGTTTAGTTTACTCAATCAAGCGGAAAAATGCAAGGTCAACGCATTAGTTCAGCTAAAATGTTACTAAACTGCTATCGTTAGGTCAAATGAAA
>ENA-UOOM01000398-UOOM01000398.1-fermentation-metagenome-genome-assembly--contig:-NODE-398-length-51383-cov-7.354290_pt1 | contig 51383 bp, 50 predicted proteins | sample MGYA00245781_ERZ724031 | MGnify/ENA primary metagenome ERZ724031 (study PRJEB28704, sample SAMN03018317) | fermentation metagenome | biome: anthropogenic terrestrial biome; feature: soil; material...
CCCCCATAGCGGACTTTCACCGCCTAGTTAATCGCCATGCGTGGCGCACAACAAACAGGCCGTTCCCTCCGGAACGGCCCATCTGGCGCTTCTTATTAATCGTTCTGCTAACGACCTCTGCCTGGCACCCTTGGGTGCCCTTTGGCTCCCTTAGGCGTTACGATCCGGTACGACCCATTCCTGGATCACACGGCCGTTCATGATATGGCTATCAATAATCTGACGCGCGCGTTCGGCATTGATGCGCCCATATCTAACTCTGGACTGACCGGACACTATCACATCAACTACCGGTTCATATACGCATAGCCCAATGCAATCGGTTTGAGTAACAATTACGTCCGTCCTGTTACGTTTGGACAATTCCTCCATGATGGCTTGCAGAGTTTCCCGCGCGCCGGCAGCTAAACCGCAAGTCCCCATGCAGACAACAATACGGGTAGAATCTTCCGCCGCGTTACGCAGGCGGAGCATCGCTTGTGCTTTTTCGCGGATTTTCGCCAAATCATCCAGAGATTTCAAAGCCATGCTCCTTCCTTTTGGCAATAATGCCGGTAATGGCTAATGGCTACGCTAGCCTATAATAGTGCGGGCACTAATCTTGTTAATAATCTGGATCACGGTCGGAATGTCGGTGGCCGAGATATCCTTATGAGTGACCATCCGGACTTTGCTGCTGCCGACCGGACCGGCCAGCACCCCGGCTTCCGCCAGCTGATTCAGGAACGACTCCATCGTAGTGCGTAAACCGCTAATATCAAAGACGACCATGTTAGTTTGTACAGACGACAAATCAATGCTTAGTCCGTTGATTCCCGCAATTCCCTGCGCCAGGGCGGCAGCATTATGGTGATCCTCTCCCAGCCGTCCAATCATCTTCTGCAGGGCGATGATGCCAGCAGCTGCCAAAATCCCGGCTTGCCGCATTCCGCCACCCAGCATTTTGCGATACTTTCTAGCGCGGACGATAAACTCCGCACTGCCAGCCAATAGCGATCCGACTGGGGCTGCCAATCCTTTTGACAGGCAGAACATTACCGAATCACAGCTTCGGGTCAATTTGTCGGCCTTAACCCCCAAAGCAGCGGCCGCATTAAAGATGCGCGCGCCGTCAAGATGGACGCGCAATCCTTTGCCATGGGCGGCTTGAATCATACGCTCCATTGCCTCGGGGCTCACTACGGTTCCGCCGGATCTGTTATGGGTGTTTTCCAGACATAACAGTCTACTTTCTGGAAAATGCACATCCGCTCCCCGAATGGCTTCCTCAATGGCAGTTGGCTCCATATAACCGTTGCGGCCTGGAATCGTTCGCAGCTGTACTCCCGAAAGTACGGCACAGCCGCCCACTTCATAATAGACGATATGGGCATTGCTTTCTGCGATAATCTCGTCGCCGCGATGCGTATGGGTGAGAATGGCCACTTGGTTACCCATGGTGCCGCTGGGGACAAACAAAGCCGCTTCCTGTCCGACCAACTCTGCCCCCAGTGTTTCCAGCTCGTGAACAGTGGGATCCTCCCCATATACATCATCGCCTACCTCGGCTTCCGCCATAGCCTGTCTCATTTCTGGGGTCGGTTTAGTGACTGTATCACTACGCAAATCGTAGATCATGATGATCAGCACTCCTTAATCGCCTTTATTAAGAGCCGTAAACTAACAAGCCCCATAATAGGTGACCCAGGCATCCGGTGATTCATAGACCTTGATACTGTAAATGGTAAAATCCAGCCCCTGCTCATGCAGGCGTTTGGTCACTTTCTCAAAGATTGCGCTGGCTATATTCTCAGAAGAGGGATTAATATTGCTGAATTCCGGTAAGTCATTCAGACAGACATGGTCTAGTTGCGCCACCGTTTCCCGGAGCGCTTTTTTTAGTTCAGTAAAATCCAGGGCCAAGCCGATTTGATTGAGCTTGTTACTCCGCACAGATGCCTCTACCTGCCAGCGGTGACCATGCAAGTTTTCGCAGCGGCCATGGTATTCCCGCAAGTAGTGCGCTGAATCAAAATGGGCGCTTACTGTTACTTCATACATTGCTTTCACTTCCGTTCTTGTCTTTAGGCGCGGCGGTCTGTTTCACCGTTGCCAGGGGCGCGCCGCTTCCGGCGTATCTTGCAGCAACGCATCGCACAGTGTACGGGCAGTTTTGCCCAAAATTGGATGCCGCCAATCAGGCCGAAAGTCACATAATGGCTGTAGCACAAATAGCCGCTCGTGCATGCGGGGATGCGGCAGAGTCAAGCGACAGCTCTGAAACACCCAATCTCCATAGGCCAGCAAATCCAAATCAATGACCCGCGGACCGTAACGGAAAATCTCTTGCCGACCGGCATTAATCTCAAACGATTTCAATAAATCCAGAATCCCGAGCGGCTCCAAATCGGTTTCGGCTTGAACTACGGCATTCAAAAAGCGGGGCTGATGCATATAACCCCAGGGCTCGCTTTCATAAATATCAGATTGTGAGGTTACGGCCATCATATCCTTAAGATAGGAGACTGCTTCGGCCAAATACCGGGCACGATCCCCCAGGTTGCCGCCAAGTCCGATCAAAATTTCCATCAGATTACACCAGCGCCTTTCTGACCGCACTATTAAAAACCGGTGCTATTTCTGACAACCGCGTCCGCCATGCGGGATACCAAAGTCATTTGAGCCACGTCATGCACCCGGACAATGTCAGCACCATTGGCAATGGCCAACGCCACTGTCGCAGCTGTTCCCTCAACCCGGTGTTCCTCAGGTAACTGCAAAACCTTGCCGATCATCGACTTACGTGATGTGCCAACCAATATCGGATAGCCTAAGGTTTTTAAATCTGCCAGATACTTTAGGACTTCCAGGTTCTGTGTAGCGGTTTTGCCAAATCCAATACCTGGATCAATAATGATGTGTTCTTTGGAAACGCCGGCGTTTTCGGCAATGCCGATGCTTTTTTCCAAAAAGGCAATGATGTCGCCCATCAGTGACTGATAAGTGGTTCCTTCCTGATTATGCATCAAAATCACTGGAGCATGATATTTAGCAGCCACTGCAGCCATGTCGGGATCGGCCTGCAGAGCCCAGATATCATTAATCCAATCAGCGCCTGCTTCCAGAGCCGCCTGTGCCACTTCCGCCTTAAAAGTATCTACCGAAACCGGCAAATTGACCGCACCCTTGATTGCCCGAATCGCCGGGAGGATGCGCCCCTTTTCGGCATCGGCGCTGACCGGCGTGTGCCCGGGTCGGGTGGATTCACCACCTACATCAATGATATCCGCACCTTCAGCCTGAAAGCGCATGGCCTGCCGAACGGCTGCTTCCACTGGGTCCTCACTGACGGCCAAGCCGTCTTTCGAGAAGGAATCCGGGGTGATATTCACGATCCCCATGATATAGGTGCGCGCTCCCCAGACAAAATCACAGGTTTTGGTCTGGAGGGGCTGCGGAAAGCCGGTCTGTTGCTCAAGGATCGATTCGATTTGCTCAGCCAGACGGACCAAACCGAAAGCCTGTTCTTTTAAACGCACACAAGCTGAGCGGATCTGTTTTACGGTACCAAACAGCAGGACATCCGTTAAATCATCACCGCCGAGGCAGCAGTGATAAGAAACCGCCGCATCGCCGCCATTGGAGAGCAGGGTTTGCTTAAGAATATTGGCTGCCTTGTGACGGACCCCATAGACCCGCATCACCAAATGATCTGCTTTCGGCAGCATCAATTCAATTCCACGTTCACTCACTTTAATTTCGCGCATTTCCCTGGCGAGCACCTGCTGATCTTTGCATGCCAATAAGCGCACATGCATTCTAACCAACCTCCCTTAGAAACTTTGGAGACGGTTTGGAACTTTGGGGACGGTTCTAAAAGTGCAAATTGCCAAAATATGTAACATTGCACTTTTAGAACCGTCCCCAAAGTTCCTTACGTCCGCGTCGCATCCAATGCGACAATGATCTTACGGCCGACTATGCCGGTCAACAGTCCGGCCGGCACGGCCAGTAAAAATAGAAATGGCAAATAATAGAGCAGCCCGGCATTTGGAAAGAAAGGATAGATGGCTGCCAGTTGACTAATGTTATGCGCCAGGGCACCCATAACACTTACCCCGATAGGGCTGACTTTGGATTGAGAGAACAGCCGCACGGCTGCCATCGTTAGTGTGGAAGTGACTGCCCCTGCTAAAGTCGGCCAAAAAGCGATCCCCAAAAAGGTGCCACTGAAAAAGCTGCCCAAAAAAACGCGGCTAATTGAAATAAGGAAGGCCGTCTTAAACCCTTCTGTATATAACACAGTGAGGATCACCATATTAGCCAGGCCCAGACGCACCCCTGGAATGGGAAGCGGCGGAAGAATGGCGTTTTCAAGCGCGTGTACCGTCAGCGCCAAAGCTAGATAAAGCGCCGTGCGCGACAGGTGCCGAATGCTTTCCCGTCGCGCGCGGCGGTTGGCGGAGCGCTTGGTGCGGCCACTATCGAGAGATGGCATCCGGACCACCCTCCCCTGACAGTTTGATCATCGTCTGGTTTGGCAGACACACAATGCTCTGCCCCGGATTCGAAATCCAGCCGGTTTGCACACAGACTTGCTCTGAGCAATCAGAATGAATGACCCGGATGCGTCCTCCGCCATACTGCAGTTTCATGCCTACTCCTGACAGAACGTGCTCGCACTCTGCACCGCTAATATCGAGGCGCAGGACTGTTTCCCCCTGAACAGTGACGGTCGCATTCTGCGCTGTAGTACCATGCAGACGTGTCATTACGAAAAAGATCCCCAACAGAATCGCCCCTATCAAAGCGACTGCAGCGATCAATCTCCAATCGGCCGGTGTCATATAAATCACCTCTGTTTGGACAGATCATTTTTCGTTATTGACTATGGCAACTCCTGTCAGTATAGCAAATTTGCCAGGCATTTTTCAACTCAGGGATCTTTTAGGATTTCTTCCGAATACTCTTCTAGTGCGCTGATGCGTTCCCTGTTTTCTCCCAGACTGCGGTAGCCAAATGCGTCTGGTATCATAGACGCGTTTACAAGGCCGCTTTCGAGCAGGGCTGCTTCCTGTCCGATTTCCGGTTGCTCGTCGAGATTTTGTTCCTCAGTCGTATGGCCGTCTTTCCATTCAGTGCCCGTCTTGCTTGTGAAATCAAAGTGCTTGGCATGATCTTTCTTTCCAAAGCGCTTCCTATTTTTCTGGCTAGTCATGGGTATCCCTCCCCTGATAGTCTGTCCCAATGAGAAGGATACCGGATAAAGCTGGAGAATATTTTATGTTGGTTTAGCGTATAAATGCGCAGGCCAAATTTGGGAGGGGTATAAAATGCAGGGCCAAATGAAGGCGGTTATCAAACCCACCGCTGCTCCTGGCGCACAATTAATTACTGCGCCTATTCCACAGCCGGGGCCCGGACAGGTATTGGTCAAGGTCAGGACTGCTTCGATCTGCGGAACCGATCTCCACATTTATTTTTGGGATCCATGGGCACAAGCCCGGATCAAGCCGCCAATGATTTTTGGACACGAATTTGCTGGCGAAGTAGTTGAACTCGGTGCCGGCGTTGATTCGCTCAAAGTCGGCGACTTTATTTCAGCCGAAACGCATGTGGTTTGCGGCAAATGTATCCAGTGCCGGACAGGCAATGCCCACGTCTGTCAGGACATGCACATTCTCGGAGTGGACATTCCGGGCGTGTTCGCCGAATATGTTGTCATACCAGCCTGTAATGCCGTGATCAATGATAAGAGCATCCCACCTGATTTCTGCTCTGTGCAAGAACCGCTTGGGAACGCTGTTTTTACGGCACTTTCTGATGATATCACCGCGAAGACTGTTGCGATTACAGGTGTCGGTCCGATTGGGCTTATGGCGGTGGACGTTGCCATAGCAGCCGGCGCGGCCGCAGTTTTTGTTACCGATGTCAATGATTACCGTCTCGGAATCGCGCGTAAGCTAGGTGCTGAAATGGCGATCAACTCCAAAAACGAAGATCCGGTTGCGGCCGTCAAAAAGGCCACCGGTGGTGTCGGAGTCGATGTCGTTTTGGAAATGTCCGGCAATCCTTCTGCAATCCATCAAGGCTTCGCCATGTTGCGCAGCGGCGGGCGTGTATCCATGCTCGGCATACCCTCCAACCCGATGGAGATTAATATCGCCGACGAAATAGTTTTTAAAGGCGCCACCATCTATGGCATTACCGGTCGACGTATGTATGAAACGTGGTACCAGGTCGGCGGTCTGTTACGCTCCGGGAAGCTGCATCTGGATACCATCATTACCCATAAATTCCCGCTGGAACGCTTTGCAGAGGCAATGGAGATTATGAGATCCGGTAATTCCGGCAAAATATTATTAGTCCCCTGAACCGAGTTTTTTGATTGGAGGTATCGCTATGTCTGATCCATTAGGTTTCATCAACGCAGAGCTTGATGCCTTGAAAGAAAAGGGATTGTACCGCAACTTGCGAGTCCTGCAAGGCGAACAAGGCGCAGAAGTCAATTACGACGGCAAAAAGGTTCTGCAATTATCCAGTAACAACTATCTGGGTCTGAATACCCATCCGCGCCTGCGTAAGGCAATGATTGACGCCATTGAAAAATATGGCGCTGGTTCTGGTGCCGTACGCACCATTGCTGGCACCATGTCTCTGCACGAGGAACTGGAGCAAAAACTGGCCGAATTTAAGCACGTTGGCGGAACCCTCGTACTGCAGTCCGGTTTTACCGCCAATATGGGCGTAATCCCCCAAGTGGTCGATGATGGCGATCTCATTATCAGCGATCAACTAAACCATGCCAGTATTATTGATGGTGTACGGTTGTCCAAAGCTGCGCGTGCCGTATACGCACACAGCGATGTCAATGATTTGGAACGCGTATTGAAGGAAAAGGCTTCGCAATACCGCCGCATTCTGATTATTACTGACGGCGTTTTCAGTATGGACGGTGACATTGCGCCCTTGCCAGACATCGTGTCTGCTGCCGAGAAATATAACGCCATTGTCATGATCGATGATGCCCATGCCAGCGGCGTGCTTGGCCGCAACGGGCGCGGTACAGTTGATCATTTTGATCTGCATGGTCGTGTCCATATTCAGGTAGGCACTCTTTCCAAGGCGATCGGAGTTTTGGGTGGCTATATCGCCGGTCCGGCCCCCTTACGCGATCTACTGATCCATCGTTCCAGACCGTTCCTGTTCTCCACTTCGCATCCGCCCGCAGTGGCCGCAGCCTGTATCGCCGCCATTGACGTGTTACTGGAAGAACCGCAACTGATTCAGAGACTTTGGGATAATACGAAATTCTTTAAAGATGGATTAACCAGGTTTGGCTTTAACACCGGTCATAGCGAGACACCCATTACGCCAGTGATTGTGGGCAAAGGCGATCTAGCCATGAAATTCAGTGACCACCTGTTTGCAAACGGTGTCTTCGCGCAAGGGATCGGTTACCCGACCGTGCCGGAAGAAAAGTCCCGCATTCGTACCATCGTTACCGCCCAGCATACTAAGGAGCAGCTGCAGTTTGCTCTGGACGTTCTTGAGAAGGTCGGTAAGGAATTGGCCATTATCTAAAGTATCTATGCCATATGCCATATGCCGACATACAGCGAAAGCTTAACAGCGCGAGCGGCCTGCCATTTTCATACCTGGCAGGCCGCTTTTCAAACAAAGAGCCGCCCCTTGGAGTAATTGACTTTTTGTAAAAAGCTGCATATAATATCGCTATAAAAGCGACGATGGAGAAAGTAAGCCGCATTCAAACGTCACAGTGAGCCGGAAACAGTGAAAACCCGGCACAAGTAGGATGCTCCCGAAAATCCCTCCTGAGCTGCGCACTGAACGGTTTGCCTAGTAAGTTGCGACGGATTTCCTCCGTTATAGGGGACGCATATGCTTGTATGGCGTAATGGGTGGTATAACGATAGCCTGATCAGGAAAAGATCAGCTTTCGTCCCGTGCGAAATCGTATGGGGTGAAGGCTTTTTTATTTACCCCATACTCCGCGAGGGGGTGATTGGGCTATGAGCGTAGCCAGTATAATTGACAGCCTTTCAGACATTCATATTAAGCCAAAATCTGAAGCTGAAAGGAAGCGTCTATATGTCAAACGAAGCAAAACCTGATTTTATAAAAATGGAGCATGATGTCCTCGATTTTTGGGAGGAGCACCAATGCTTTGAAAAGCTGCGTGAAAAAAACAGGGCGAACCAGCGATTTCGTTTCTTGGACGGGCCTATAACGGCTAATAATCCCATGGGCATACACCATGCGTGGGGCAGGAGCATTAAGGATACCGTACTGCGGTATAAGGCGATGAACGGGTATTCATGCCATTACCGAAATGGTTTTGATACACAGGGTCTGTGGGTTGAGGTCGAGGTCGAGAAAGAGCTTGGCTTTCGTGACAAGAAGGATATCGAGGCCTATGGCATGGAAAAATTCACTCGGAAATGCGTTGACCGTATCAAGCATTATTCCGGCGTTATCACTGCGCAATCCAAAAGACTCGGACAATGGATGGATTGGGGAAACTCATATTTCACTCATACTGATGAAAATATATCTGCCATTTGGCATTTCTTAAAAATATGCCACGAAAACGGCTGGATAGTGAAATCGCATCGCCCTATGCCTTGGTGTCCGCGTTGTGGCACCTCATTATCCGAGCATGAAATGTCAGGCTCGCACAAAGATGTGACCCACACCGCTGTATTTGCCATAGCTCCCGTAAGAAATGCAGATTTCGATATTCTGGTCTGGACGACCACGCCGTGGACACTTTCATCGAACGTGGCGCTTGCTGTCAATCCTGAGCTTGATTATGCCCTTGTCGAGTGCGCTGGCTTTAAAAGACCGCTTGTCATGGCGAAAGCCGCCATTAAACACGCCGAAGGAGAAAAGCAGGTACTGAGGCTTCTTAAAGGTAACGAGCTTGTCGGGCTTGAGTATGAGACCTTTTTCCCTGAATTACCTGTACAAAGTGGATTACGTCATACTGTAATCCCATGGGATGATGTTGACGCCAACGAAGGTTGCGGCGTTGTTCATATAGCGCCCGGCTGCGGCGCAGAGGATTATGAGCTTGGGAAGTCCTTTTCACTTGAGGAGATCTGCCCGATTGATGAAAGCGGAGCGTTCCTGGATGAATACGGCTTTTTAAGCGGGCTTCCTGCTGCACAAGCCGCTCCAATAGTATTTGATAATCTGCAAAAGCAAGGAAAACTATATAAAACACATGAGTATACGCATAGTTATCCTGTCTGCTGGCGCTGTAAAACAGAAGTACTGTTCCGTTTAGTCAGGGAGTGGTATATCAAAACTGCCAATATAAGACCGAAGCTCATCAGGGCTGCCGAGACTGTTAAGTGGGAGCCAGCATTCATCGGAAAGCGCATGACAGACTGGCTGCAGAACATGGGTGACTGGAACATTTCGAGGAAGCGATTTTATGGGCTCCCGCTTCCATTCTATCCGTGTGAAAACTGCGGCAAACTCACTGTCATAGGCTCTGTGGATCAACTTGCAGAACTCGGAGGCGCGGATGCATATCAATTGCCCGAGCTTCACCGCCCATGGATTGACAGCATAAAGGTTTGCTGCCCTCATTGCGGTGCATCTGTTTCCCGCGTCCCTGAAGTTGGTGATGTTTGGCTTGACGCTGGAATCGCTCCATTTTCCACGCTTGGGTATTTTAGCGATAGATCTGAATGGGAGAAAAGTTTCCCCGCAGAGTGGGTCATTGAGATGCAGGAGCAGGTTCGGCTTTGGTTCTATTCTCAACTTTTTATGAGCGTTACCATAACCGGCCGCGCGCCTTATGAGAACGTGCAAACCAACAACTGGGTGCTTGCCGAGGACGGAACAAAGTTTTCAAAAACGGGTTTCATGATCCGTTTCGACGAGGCGGCTGAGAAACTAGGCTCGGATGCGATACGCTACCTGTTTGCCGGCGCATCCATGGCAAGCGACGTGCGCTTCGGTTATAAACTCGGAGAAGGCGCTCGTCGCAAGCTTCTTAACTTCCGGAATATCTTCTCGTTCTTCATGACCTATGCGGAAATCGACAAGCCTGTCATATCCATGGCAGAATCTTCTGATGTGACGGATAGATGGCTGAAAAACCGCATTGATGATTTTGTCTTGAAGGCCACGACGTGCTATGAAAAATATAACTTTGCCGAGCTCATACGGGAATTCGAGCTGTGTACTGATGATGTTTCAAACTGGTATGTCCGCATAAACCGCAGGCGGTTCTGGAGAAACGCCCTCGACGCCGACAAGCAAAATGCATACAATGCTCTGTTTCATGCAATCAAGACTATGGCTCAAGTCATGGCTCCAGTCCTGCCGTTCATGACCGAGCACATCTGGCAAAACATGACGCTAAAATATGGCGCCGGGGAGGAGTCTGTTCACCTGTCCGATTTTCCCAAAGCCGGCGTCGTTGATGAAGCCGTCCTAAAAAATGTCGAGGTGGTGCGCGCGGTCATTACTCAAGCGCTGAAACTGAGAAATGACAAGAACATCAAGGTGAAGCAGCCATTGTCCGCGTTGTACTTGGATAAACAGCTTGAGCTTGTTTGCGCTCCGTATTTCGACATCATCAAGGATGAAATAAACGTCAAGGAAATCGTTTATCTCACGGATTTTGCTTCTCTCAGCACCGAATATCTGTCGCTGAACTTTCAAGTGGCCGGAAGGCAGCTTCGGGATGATTTAAACAAAGTCAATGAGTTGTTTGACAAACTGACAGACGACGAAATGGCCGCTTGCGTTGCTACTTACAGAAAAGAAAGACCGATAACGGTAAGCGGGTATAAAAATTCCCTTCCCGGGGAGCTTTTCAACCTTTTATCCAAAGAAAAGGAGCATATGGCCAAATCTCAAAGCGGGGTGTTGGTTGCTCTGAATACCGAGCTAACGGACGCACTGAAAACCGAAGGACTCTACCGAGAGATTCTGCGGCACTGTCAGCTTTTACGAAAAGAAGCGGGCTTTGCGGTATCCGACAAGGTGTTGCTGGATTTTGAAACTGCGGTTCCTGCCCTATCCTCTGTTGTCAATGAATATGGTGCCGACATTAGGCGCGAAACTTTATCGGAGGTACGACACTTACAATCGCCTTTGATGATGAAGAAGATTCAGTTAGACGAAGGTTCCCTGACAGCTAAAATTGCGAGGATCGACCAGGCTTAAGGACACCCAAGTTACATGGGGTTGGCATCTCTAAAAACCACATTTACTAATTGAAAAGCGGCCTGCCAGATGATAAATGGCAGGCCGCTTTTCAATTATGGCGCATATACGCATATTAATCCTCACACAATGTGCAATAGCCCTGCCCGAAAGCCTAAAACCCTAATAGCTGGCGCAGCAAATCATCGCCATACCTGAAATCTGTGACTTCGAGGGGACAGGGGTAAGGGGCTAGCGTTAGGGCAGCTCTGATTTGCCACAGTTTCTCCAGACTCAGAGCGCTATTTTCAAGTCGCACTAATTTTCCGCTATCATCGATCATGGTTAGCGTAAACGGGAATATTTCATCATCCCAGACAAATTCAGCCGCTATTGAATCGCCCTGTTTAAGTCCATCAGCCATTCCAATGGCGGAGCGGCTTAGCGAGATAACAAGAGAGGGAAATTCTCTTGACGAATCCAGGAGCACTTTTTTAATGCGCTTAAACTGCACTACTTCTTTGCCGTCAGAACCCAACAGACTCCATTTCCCCGGGCGGGTCAGATACTGCATGAAGTCTTCCGGATTCTTTACATTACGCCCTTTGACGCGCATATCGCCTTCCGAAAAATCAAAAACGACCGAGCTTATATCGGCACGAGAAACCCGGAAGGTGGCGATGGTACGAATATCATTATAATAGAATGATGCCCTTTTGGACTGACTTAGCGATAACTTGATTGAAGCTACAATATAGACTTCGGTTTCTCCTGACTCCGTACTTGCACCAACACCGGCTGCGTCCACAAAAGAAGTACTACCGGCCAGAAGCGTTATTGCCAATATTAGTAATAATATGATCTTTTTCATGATTATTTACCACCTCATTCTGGAATGCCTCAGCATATCCTAGTGTCCTAGAATTTTTTATTCTACGTCATTAGTCTTTTTCCTTTATCTAATCCTGCAAACTTTTGGAAATGGCGCAATCGGGTAGGAGGCTACCCATTAGTTGAGTAGCCGGCCTCCCACACCACCGTGCGTACCGTTCGGTACACGGCGGTTCCTCAGTTTACGCTGTAACTTGTCGATAGTAATTTTAAAAGGATATGAATCCCAGTTTCTCAAGAACTTCGTTCTTAAGGGATTTGCTCAGGATTGGGCTATTGGAGATTCTCCAGTAGCCTTTTCTTGTGTTCGCGTACTCCCATGCTTGTTGTCTAGCCCTTACCCTTGGCTAATGATTGGTAACTACTAACCCCCATAGAGGACTCTCACCGCCTAGTTAATCGCCATGCGTGGCGCATATCGAAAAAGCCGCCCCTTACGGGACGGCTTTTTGCTACTTGCTGATTCTTAGAAAGAAATGCCAACGAAGGCAGTTACTGAACCGTAATCTTTCCAGTGCGTAAGCCGGGCACCGGTAAGTTTGAAGGTTACTGCATCTCTGTTGTATACGATAGAGGCATCAATTTTGAAGGAGTTTTTGGCTTCCAGATTCACGCCGTCGAGTTTTTCCTTATTGTAGCGATCATAGAGGGCCAAATGAATGTCCTCGTTTAAGCGAACGCCGAGCCAATTGCAGATACCGAAATCGGTACCATCGTAGGTGCCTTTCAAGGATACAACGACCGGTGCGAAATCAGGAGCGAACATAGCATATCCAGTTACACCGTAAACTGCGGGATCTGACAAGGTGTAATCAAATGCTACGCGGGCAGCGAACTCGTTGCCGGAGTTCTTGCGCACCCAGTTGAAACGGCTGTCCCATTTGTCATCAGCATAGTTGTCGCGGCGCTTATTTCCGCTGGAAGAAACCGGACCATTGCTGACGTATTCGACAGCGGTGCTGAGAGCATGATCAGCATCAAATTTGCTGGTGTTGTCGTAACCGAGATAGAACTGACCATTGGCAGCTTCGTTATTGTAACGGAAATCAACGGAGGTCGAGAAGGTATTCGGGGTCAATGTCAATTTGGAGGAGTAAGCGTTCTCCTGAGCATAACTGGCATAGAGTTCACCAGTAAAACCGTCAACGATCGGAAAGCCAACGGTCAGGTCAGCACCGAAATCGTCAAAAGCTGAGGTGACTTTCTTACCAACATTGACTGCTACCGAAACCGGGCCGTCATAAGCGGCACCAAGGCCGAGGTAGTGTTCCATTTTTGTCGGTGGTGTCGCAGCATCATCTGTCACTACGTTGTCGTTAGCATAGTCGAGGTTCAGGCCTACCGGACCAATGGTGGTGCCGACGCCAGCCCAGAATTCCTCGGAAAGATAGTATTCGATTGCATACCAGTTGAATCCGGCCAGTTCCTCAAATTTGGCATCCGAAGCGAGTTGAATGAACGGATTGACAGCGGTCATGCTGGGATTGTAAACGTTGTCGCCAGTCAACTCCATGTACGGAAGCGCCAAAGAGAAGTTGTAGTAATCGGTACCGCCATTGAAGTATGTCTCAACATAGAAAGCAAAATTGTCGGCTGTAAATTCGAACCACAAGCCGAGGTCTGACCATGCTACATCAGGTACAAAACCGGTTGTCTTGATCCACTCTGCCTCAAATTCAACCATTCCGCCGACGATCTCCACTTTCGGAGCGGCGAGAGCCGGGATCGCAAACGCTACTACGAGAATAGCGGCGATAGCTAATGTAAGAATCCTCTTCATCATTTTTCCTCCCTTTTATCTGTCGGGCTTTTTTGAACTAGCAGCCAAATTAGTTGTTTCGGAATGTCCTTGTTTCTTCCGAAAAACGCTTTCGGCTGTAGACCTTTAAGTCATACAGACTGCAGGTTTCCCTCCCTTCTCTGCTAATACCTGATTCTTTAGGCCCCGGTCTATGAAAGCCTATGCAGGCGATAGCGAGCAAACCGCAACGAATGAGCTTAAATACCCGCTCATTCTTTCCCTATATTCAACATTACTGTTAGGATACCTTCTCAACAAGAAAAAAATTCTTGTAGCGGTCCGAATTGGAAAACACCCGATCCGTCTATTTATGTATATTCAGTCAGGATCCTGATCCTGCTGATCCTGCCGCTCCTGCCGCCTGAGCTGGCTCCTGTTCGCCCGAACCAGATTCGACAGAAGGAAGCTGACGTTCCAGCAGCTCCAGATGACTGGTCAAAACGGCCCGCAACTGCGCCCTGGCCTGTTCGCCCCGCTGCCGCAATTCTGAAAGGCGCCGCAATTCGGTGTTAATTTCGTCTCGCATCCGGGCGCGGATCTGTTCAACCTTGGCTTCCCCTTCGCGCACCATTAGCTCACTTTGCTTCTGGGCAGAGGCTTTAACTTCTTCAGCAGTCTGCTGCGCCAGCATTAAGGCATTACGCATACTGTCCTCAAGCCGGATATACTGTGCGATCTTTTCATCCATCGCCTGCAGTTGCTCTTTTAAATCCATATTCTCTTTATAAAGAAACTCATAATCAGCTGCCACGCGCGTCACAAATTCTTGCACCTCAACCCGATCATAGCCGCGCATTGAACGCCGAAATACTGTCGTCTCAATATCCAGTGGTGTCAGCATTACAATCACTCCCTTGTGGACTTCATAAGGATGTTATTTCAAGATGTTACTTCCACGATATCTGAAAAATGCCTGCCTGCACAGGTAATGGAAATATAGGGAAGTATGTGCGAACAGACTTCAGATCAGCCTTTTCAGGAGAACACCGGTACGCCCTTTCTTGCTAATGCCGGTCGTTTCCTCAAGAATTACGCGACCGCGCCCTCTGATCGCGATCACATCCCCCGGGTTGACATCATAGTCCGGTGACAGGACTGCCCGCCAATTGACCTTAACTTTGCCAGCCTTAATCTCGCGCTGCATCTTAGTACGCGATTCTCCAAAGCCTAGCCCCGCAATGGAATCCAGGCGCATCGAAGCCACTGTGGAACGGATTTCTTTGACCTTTTCAGGAGGGATCGCCAACTGTTCAAGATCGATCTCGCACACTTCCGCCACCTGATCGCCAATCTTGACTAGGTCGCGCTGCACAGCCGCAGCAATTTCGGGAGCCAACACAACCTGACAGGTATCACCATCGATCAGGATGTCGCCAATCTTCTCGCGCCGAAAACCGCTGCCAGTTAATGCGCCCAGCACGTCCCGGTGTGTAATGCGTCCGCTGAAATGTCCACGGATTTCAACCGCCGTCACCGGCGGTTCTACTGTAGCTTCCAGATAATAATGCGGCAATAAGACCAGTCTCACCCGTTCCAGTCGACGATGGCCTCCAAAGGCCATGACGCGCAGCCCCTCTATGTATTTCAGCAAATCATCGGCCAGCGCGCGGCCAGCCGGATCCAAAAAGTCGGTTGCCGCTGGACGGCCTTTATCCAAGGTTTCCGCAGCCTTGTCCAATAAAAGAGCTCCCATAAGACGCTCTTCGCCCTGCAATCCTTTTAGCAGGCGTTCGCGGTCGATTTCAGGCACCTGATTCACCTCATCCGTTTAAGATGCGAATAATGATCCATTGGAAAACAATCAATGCCAGAATGGCAAGTAATGGGGAAAAGTCCGCCTGTAAGCCTCTAATATTTAAGCGGCTTCTAAAAGGCTGCAGGATTGGCTGAGTGATATCATCCAATAGCTTACCAAAACCATGACTGGTTGGGACACCCACCCACTTGATAACGACTCGCGCCACAATGACCAGAATTGCCAGACGAAACAACATGTCGATGATCCAAACCATGGCGTCTCCGCCTCCCAGATTGAGATGATGTGATTATGGCATAGGCCTGCATTAGTATATTGTCTGACCCTTCAGGCGGTGCTTTTCCAGACTGCAAATCTCCTTAATCACGTCAATCACGTCTGTTGCGGCTATCCACGCGATAATCGCGGGTATCGCGGCTATCGCGATTGTCACGACCGTCACGGCTATCACGGTTATCGCGTATATCGCGGCTATCCCGGTCGATGGAAAAGTCACGGCTATACTGTGGAGGCGTCTCCGCCCCGGAAGCATTGAGCACAATGTCAACTTCGGAGGGGGTAAAGAGAAAAATAGACGTGTTAATACGCTGCATGCTGCCATCCAGGACATAGACTGCGCCACTGACAAAATCGACAATTCTTTTGGCGAGACCCTTTTCAGTAGTCTCCAGGTTCAGGATTACCGGTCGCTTCTCACGCAAATGATCCGCTATTTCCTGCACCTCATCGAAGCTGCCCGGTTCCAAGACAACCACACGCATACTCCGGAACTGTTGCGTCGTCAGACTGACCACCTTACCTTTGGACGGCCGATGTCTTTGATCATTGACTTTTCTGTCAGCCACCTCCGCCACCGGCTCCTCCTCTTCTTCAATAACTTCTTCTTCAAAACCGACTACTCCAAGCAGCTTATCAAGCCAGTTTTTCTTCATGTCTATCCCTCCGTAACTCCGCAGCGGCCGATCAAAATTCCCGAATTAGCAGCCGTTAAAAATAGCGCTGCCTACCCTAACCATGGTAGCGCCTTCTTCAATGGCAACCTCAAAGTCATTGCTCATACCCATCGATAATTCTCGCCAAAATGGTCCCGTGGCTTCCTGGGTGTGCAATTGGCCAAATAATTGTTTTAATCCTCGAAAGACCGGGCGGGCATTTTCGGGATGATCCGAATATGGGGCCATCGTCATCAGTCCGCATAGCCTGATGTTTTCCATTGCGGTGGCTGCTCTGACAGCTGACGCGGTTTGATCGGGCCTGAATCCGTATTTACTGGCCTCGCCCGAAACGTTAACCTCCAACAATACCTGTGCCATAAATTCCTGTGCGGCCGCTTCGCGTTGCAGAGTTTCCAGCAATGATAACGAATCCACCGAATGGATCATCCTAAAAAGCGGCAGTGCTTTTTTTACTTTATTGCTCTGCAGATGCCCTATCAAATGCCATTGCGGCCCCGGACAAACTTGCGGCACTTTTTTTATGGCTTCCTGAACCCTGTTTTCCGCAAAAACTTCTATGCCAAGCCGATAAGCTTCTGATACTGTCTCAGGAGTGACGGTTTTCGTTACAGCCACCAAAGTGACTTCCTCCGGTTTGCGTCCGGCACGGAAACACGCGGCATTGATCCTCTCTCTAACGGCGTGAATTCTTGTTTCCAAATCTGTCAACGAACAAACCTCCATCAAAATCGAATCAAGGTTCCGGGCTTGATACCCGTGATAATCGCTCTCTTGGCGCTGGCTGCCAGCACTTTAACCGGCTGGAACGCCCGGCGATTACCCATATCAACAATGACCCCCTCAATCCCCTCCCGCTTAGTTAGGGCAGCTTTGGGGATCAAGAGCCCACTCTTTTGTGTCCAGATAACGCGCACGTTGATGAATCTTTCATTCAGAAATTTTTTCGCGAAGCTATTCATGCGCAGAATCATATATGAACCGGTTGGATCAAATGAGGTAATGTCAGCCCGAAAATACTCCTCCGCTTCCGGCAGTGCCACCGAGATTGACTGCGGCGGATTGCCGACATACGCGGCATACGCGGCACAATCGCGCGGCAACTCAATCACTAGCAGCAGCTGATGATTATCCACCATCCGGAACATGATATCCCCCGGCTTGAGCATTGCCAGACTGCTGCTGTCTCTCGGCTTGCTGCGTTTTTCAGACAATGGCAAGTTCAGCCTTCCCGCGAAGGCGTCCTCCGGCACAAAAAGTTCCTCAAGCCCGTCGCTAATTGTGCTGAACACCCCTGCTTGACCAGCGCGTACGGCACTCAGCAATCCGGAATACTGCCGGCTTATCTCCGCCAGACTGGGTGCAGTTTCCGCAGCATGGGCCGCAACCTTAGATGGCCAATCACGCAAGCGAGTGACGGATTGTTCCAAATGCTGCCAAACATCTGGCGCAATTTCCGGGGAGACCAAAAAGGCTACCAATTCATCTTTGGGAACACGGCTACCTTCGGCAGCCACAGCCAGGAAACGAAAACTGCCAGGACTGCGATATAGAATTTCATGGCGAAATATAGCCGCTGGCAGGATGCTTTCTTCTTTCAGCTCGCCCCACTCAGCCACATACGTCCGCAAACGCAGCATTCCGGGCAAAAGCAGCAACAGCTGCCAAAGCAGTGCCAATAACAATGCGGCCAGCGCGATGCGCCATAAAACTCTGGCCTTTTTTCCGGGTTTTAGCGTGCGCAGCATCCACAGGCAGCCGCCTTTCCCGCGAACCGCGAAAGGTAAAAGAATCTAATTTCCTATTTTCTCCGAATTATAGTAAACTCCTGCCTTCTTCCCGCTTTGATACCTCAGTCCTTCTAAGAATGGCCATCATTCGCCCGGTCTGACCTCCGTCGCGACGGTGCGAAAAAAAATCCGAACCATGACAGGCCGTACATAACCGATTCTCAAAGATGCGTTCCGGCGCTATTCCAGCCTGTTCCAGGATAACCCTGTTAGCCCACGCCAAGTTCAGGCGGTGTTTATCTCCCGCCGCTTGAGCCGTCCGGGCCGTCCGAGCCCCCGCCGCCGGCGTAGGTACAACTTGTAGCGCCTCTCGGCAGCGATCTCCCAGGCAGTCTGCAAAAGCCTGAGCAACCTCTGTTCCGACTTCATAACAGCACTCATGGATACAGGGCCCAATGGCAGCGTATAGATCTTTGACTGAACAATTGATCTCCCTCGTAAACAGTGCGACTCCCCGACGGGTAATTCCCGCAGCCGTACCACGCCAACCGGCGTGCATCAGCAAAAGAGCCGGGTTTCCGGCAGCAGCCAGGTAGACGGGGGCACAATCGGCATGCACTGTCACCAGTACATGGCGACCTTCGCGATCAAAGATTGCATCTGCGCCCGGAGAGACGGTCGGGTAAAGCTCTGCACCGGGATTGACAATCTCCACTCCATGTACTTGCTGAACGCCCCTAACAGATCCGGGATCGATTGACAGAGCAGTCATCAGCGCCTGCAGGTTGGCATTGACATCGGCAACGCGATCACCGGTCTTGGCGCTCACATTCAGCGAATCCCACGGCCCGATACTAGTGCCACCTTTTCTGGTCGTAAACAGAGCTTCAGCGCCACAGTGTTCCAGCAGCGGATTGCAGACCCAGAAGTCAAGACCGTTTTTGGCGATGCGGCTCCACGCTTCCATCAGATCAGATTCCTCCCATTCTCATAGCGTGGATCGCTGACTACTATTCCTTTTTGCAGCGAGTCACGGACTTTGATAATCCTTTGGTTACCAGAACCGCGAAAAGGCAGCGCCGTTTTCTGTTCTTTCAGATATGGGCCATCGACAAGCAGATCAATGACCGCCAGACACTCGGCCACACTCTGGTCCGGTAAAGTCAGAAGCTGTTCCCACTGATACCCGGTATAGACCATGATATGATAACCTCTTTTTTTGCACACTCCGGCCAGGTATGTCAAAGCCGCCGACTGCTGAAAAGGTTCTCCGCCAGAAAAGGTCACCCCACTAATCAAGCCCGGGTATCCTATGGCCGTCAATACCTCCTCACAATCCAGCAATGTCCCGGAAGCAATGTCCCATGTCTCCGGATTATGACATCCCCTACAATGGTGGGGACATCCCTGAAAGAACACCACTGTTCGCAGCCCTGGCCCATCCACGACACTTTCCCGGACAATCCCAGACAGTCTAACCTGCAAATCTGCACCTCCTCAACGCAATATTGCGGATAATCATGTCAATCATAGAGGAAATTGGCATGTTTTTAGCGAAATTTAACGATCATATATGCATACCACAGACAAAGACACGTATGTCCAAAAACACGTATGTCTCGGGCAGAAAGGATGGCTGGCAATCATGGACAATTTTAATACCATGGTCCGATTACGCCAGTTATGCATTGCTTTCCTTCTCGCGACTATTGTAATTGGGATATTTTCTTTTATGGGCATGCGTGGCACACGCCGCAATGAAATTCTTAACGAGCAGTTTATCGGCGCATTTAAGGCCAATCGTGAACTGCTTTTGTCACTTAAACAAGTCGAATTCCAGGTTACTATGGTCGGCATCGAATACAGCAATAACGGCTTTGCTTCCGAAAATTCACTGCAGCGTTGCAAAAACCTGATTACTGTAATTAATGATCGTTTTGAAGTTTTGGCGAATGAGGCAGAAGAATATCTCAGCGTCTATGCGCAGTATTACGAATTTTTCCCGTTAATGCATCAACTGGAATTGCAGGTAGCCGTTTTAGAAATGGGCGCCACCCAAAACGCTGTCGAAGATACGCTGCGGACAGTTGCGGATTTGGTTAATATTGCCTCCGAACTAAACAAAACCTTGGAGAAAATCATGTCGGAAAAAGCGGAATCCGACAGCCATTTGCAGTCAGTCAGTTTAGGACTGATTGCCGTGATTACTCTGCTGGTAATTGTCTTTTCTCTGCCGATTATGTTTCTGCCCAGGAAGCCTCCCAAACGCTCCAAATGTTTGAAGCGTGACAATCTTTACTATTTCCCAAAAGAGGATCCATCGCAGCGCGGCAAACCGCGCCCGGGAAAATTATGAAACCCCTCTTTGCCGTTCCAGGCTTGGAGGGGTTTCTTTTTGTGATGCTGTCAAATAAAATGCGATTTACGATCCTTCAGCTCAGCAGCTTTGCCGTCATTGAAACGATCAACTGTTGATAGATACCCGGTTATGCGGCGCACGCGCCGGATGTCTTCAGAACCACAGCTGGTACAGGCATCGTCAAACAAACCGCTGGTGCCACAGGAGCGGCATTCATCGATCGGGAAATTGATACCGGCATAGCCCATATCAGACTCGGCCATCTGTCTGATGATTGCCTCAACAGCCTCGGGATTATGCACCGGCGGCGCATCCAGTTCGACATAACTGATATGGCCAGCATTGGCATAGCGATGGAAAGCTCCCTCCAATGCAATTTTTTTTGCAATGGAAATGTCGTATGCCACCGGGATGTGAAAGCTGTTCGTATAATACCCTTTGTCCGTTACTCCCGGTATGGTGCCAAAAAGCTTGCGATCCATTTTGATAAACCTGCCGGATAAGCCCTCCGCCGGAGTGGCCAGCAATGTATAATTAAGGTCATATTCTTCCGCGTATTCGTCAACCCGCTTTTTCATATAATTGACGATTTCCAGTCCTAATTCATAGGAGTCAATACTCTGGCCATGATGGTTTCCGGTAAGCGCGACCAGTGCTTCCGCCAGGCCAATGAAACCAATACTGAGGGTCCCATGCTTAATTGCCCCGGCAATCATGTCGTCAGGCTTTAAGCCGGCTGAGTCAAGATAAAGTCCCTGCCCCATCAAAAACGGCATGTCACGAACTTTCAGGCGCGCCTGGATTCTGTATCGGTGATAAAGCTGACGGGCAGCTAAGTCCAGCAACTCATCCAGTCCACGGTAAAAAGTATCCAGTTCACCATGGGCTTTGATAGCCAATCTTGGCAGATTAATCGTTGTAAACGATAGATTCCCGCGTCTTTCTGTGACCGCTTCCCCATGTCTGTCAGCGATCACTCTGGTACGGCAGCCCATATAGGCCACCTCACTGCCATAAGATTGATTGAAAGAAGAATCCATAAAACTAAAGGTTGGGTTCAGCCTTTTAGAGGCAACCCTGATGGCCAGCTGGAACAGATCATAATTGGGATCGGTCGGTTCAAAGTTGACGCCTTTCTTTAATCGGAAAATGATATTCGGGAAGATGGGGGTTTCGCCCCGACCCAGCCCCTTTTCATGTGCCTCCAGCAAACACTTGGTCACTAAACGACCACCCGGACTGGTATCCGTACCCAAGTTCAGGCTGCTGAACGGCACTTGTGCGCCAGCCCGGCTATGCATTGAATTCAAGTTATAAATCAGCGCTTCCATAGCTTGAAAGACTTGTTCTTCATCAGCTTGTTCCGCATACTTAGCCATATCGCGATCGAAGAACGCGAATGATTGCCCGCCGTGCATATCATTCTGGCAACTCTGCAGAATAATGCAGGCGAGGGCGGCAGCCGAGGCGGGACGCTTGGGTGACCTGATGTAACCGTGCCCATTATTAAAGCCGTTTTCCAAAAGCTCGCCTAGCGGAATTTGAAGGCAGGTCAGCGTTTTACCGTAAAAATCAAGGTCATGAATATGTAAATCGCCTTCGCTATGCGATCGAGAAAGCTCCTCCGGGATCATGCGGCTCAGATAATAGCTCCGGCTGGCTGCCGAGGCGATCTGCAGCATTTTAGCGGAAGGCGAGTTCCCGACATTAGCATTTTCGCGGCTAGTCTCGCTCAGGATGTCCTCAACAACGTCCATCAGTTCGGACTTAGCCTCGCGCATACGGGTACGACGATCACGATAAAGAATATAGGCTTTGGCTGTCTTGGCATGCCCGGTTTCAATGAGCACTTTTTCAACGGCATCCTGTACTTCTTCCACCGACGGAATCCCAGATGCCATAACTTTAGAAAGATAGTTGACTACGACTTCCGCCAATTCACCGGCCAGCATCCTGTCTTCGCCGCCTACGGCACGAGCAGCTTTGAAAATTGCTTCCGTGATTTTTTCCTTTTCGAACGATACAATGCGGCCGTCACGTTTGCGAACAGAATGAAAGTTACGCTCGTTAGTGCGGTGTGGTACGGCTGCAATTCCTTCCTGAATTTGTTCACGCGCTTTCAGTTGTCATCGCCTCCTGATAGCCTGATAAATTTCTCAATCTCATGCTTTAAGCTGTTAATATCGGCGAACTGACGGTATACGGAAGCAAACCTTACATAAGCAACCGCATCAATCTCCTTCAAATGATCCATGACCAGTTCCCCAATGGCGCTGCTACTAACTTCCCGTTCACCGCTTTGCGTCAGCTCGCGTTCAACTGCGGCAGCCAGTTCCTCGAGCGCTGCCATGGAAATCGGGCGTTTTTCGCAGGCTTTCAAAATACCCTGCAATACCTTCGCGCGATCGAAGCGCTGCCGGCTGCCATCCTTCTTGATCACCATCAGCGGGACTTCCTCAATTCTTTCGAAAGTGGTAAAGCGACGTCCACACGCGGAACATTCCCGGCGCCGCCTGATGGCTGCTCCTTCTTCAGTCGGTCTGGAATCAAGCACACGCGTATCCTCATAAAAGCAGGATGGACACTTGATGCGATCACCTCCCCCCACGTCAAAACGCACAATATATAGTGGTGAAGTTATCATAACATACCATATATAGGTTGTCCAGTGCTCCTGCGTGCCATTCAAAACAGGCCGCCCTGCACCTCTGTTCCGGTACTTAAACCCAGGATCTCAGCCATCATGTGTGCGTTCCGGACAGCTTTGCCAGCATGACAGTTATTAAAAAGGATGAATGTATTACGGCTTCCCGCACTGATTTGTTTGATTTTGGGAACCCACTCTTGTAGCTCTGCGGTGCTGTACAAATAATCGTAACGTTCTCCGGGAAAGTCCTGTTTCCACCATTTGGCCGCATTCCTCCCATGAAAACGCACGTAACCGATCTCGCCCGCCACAGCGGCGGTCGGCGGAAAGAGGCCTTTCAGCCGTGGTTCGTCAACACAACAGAATGACAAGTTCAGGCGATCCAACAAGGCGATCGTTTCTGCATCAGCCCATTCGCTGTTGCGAAACTCAATGACCACAGGAGCCTGCGGCAGCCGTTCCCGCACATATTCAAGATAGGAGCAGTTAGCCGCTTTTTTGCGAAAAGACCATGGAAACTGGACTAATATGCATCCAAGCCTGCCGGTGTCCGCCAGCGGACGCAACGCCTTACTGAAGTCGGAAAACAAGGCGGCGCGTGTTTCAGAATCCGAAGGCAGTTCATGCGTCATCTCCCGATAGGCTTTGACGCAAAACTGAAAGTCCTTTGGCGCGCGGGAGCCTAGCGACGCCATCGTCTTTTCGTTTGGCATGCGGTAATAAGTATAGTCCAGCTCTACCATTGAGAAATGGCGTGTGTAATAAGAAAACATTGTATTTCTGGTCGTACCGGGCGGATAAAAAGGTCCCACCCAGTCCGGAAAGCTGAACCCGGATGTGCCAATCGTCAGCATCTAGAATCACTCCATTTTGGAAGGCACCTGCAAAAACGAGGCCCTCTGAATCGCGTTGTCGCCGTACTTGTCTTTCAGCATGTCAACAGTCTGAACCAGTTTATCCTGTTCCATAGTGCGGGGGAACAGCCCCAGTTGCCTCTCAAGGTGCTTGACACTTGAAAACCCGGAAACATTGACACCTATTAACCGGACTGGTTCTCCCAGCCAGTTCGCACGCAGCATCGCGACAATGTCGGCAAAGATTTCTTCGGCGTTATCTGTAAAACTGCTGCGTGTTCGTGAACGGGTAATCGTCTTAAAGTCGGCGCTGCGCAGTTTCAGCGTCACTGTCCTGCCCCGGTAACCGGCGTGTCGCATACGCCTGGCAACAGCGTCGCAGAGAAACAGCGCACAACGCATGATCCGTTCCTGATCAGTAGTATCTTCAGGGAGCGTCAATTCGTGCCCGCATGATTTACTGGATAGCACCATAGCAGGATCTACCGGCGAATGGTCGATGCCGTTCGACGATTGCCAGATCAAATAACCGTTGGCCCCGAACATCCTTTTTAACACATCCGGAGGGATGTGCGCAAGGTCCCCGATGGTCCCAATCCCGTCCTGTTTAAGCCGGGCAGCTGTTTTTTCACCAATTCCATGCAGTTTTTCAACTGCCAGCGGCCATACCTTGCTGGCAACCTCCTCCGGCCTGATGATCATAAAGCCATCCGGTTTATACATCTCCGTCGCTATTTTGGCCAGCAGCTTATTAGGGCCAACCCCAATGCTGCAGCTCAACCCCGTTTCCGCACGGATGCGTTTCTTGATTGTGGTAGCCAGTGCCGCCACTCCGTGCGGCTGAACAGCAGGACATCCTGTCAGATCAAGAAACGATTCGTCGATTGAGTATGGTTCAACTTTCGGGGTAAATTCACACAAAATGCTCACAATCTTTAGTGAGATCGCGATGTATTTTTGAGGATTACTCTCAATGAACACTGCTGCTGGAGCCATTCTGCGGGCTGCGCTGGCCGGCATACCGGATTTGATTCCAAACCTGCGGGCTTCATACGAAGCAGTTGTTACGACACTACGCGCAAGCGGAAAACCGCATACTACAATGGGTTTGCCCTTCAGCGATGGTACTTCCGCCTGTTCCACCGCAGCGAAATAGGCGTCCATATCAACATGCATAATTAGACGTTCCATGCCGTGCCACCAATCAATCAAAGTAAATTTTGATCAGAAGCCAACGCAAGTCTTTGGTGCTGAATACCAGCTCGTAAAGATTAGGAGCATCCGTAGTAACCGCGTAAAAATAGCGGCGAAACTGCCCTTCTAAATCTGTCCACATGCTGGTAACCTCTTTGACTGCATAACGCCTGCCATGCCACTTAAAGAGTCGTGGAACCAGCTGGCCTCCAAAAAAAGCTGCCATCACGTCAACCGGTTCATCTATCTTTTCGACCACTCTGTTTATCACTCCCGCCCGAACATATGTTCGATATTCTTAGTATAACGCTGTCTCTGACACATGTCAAGCGCAGGCGGTTGCCAGCAAAATAATCGCGTTTGAGCAGGATTTAACGGCCACTTCACAGAATTTCTTGGGATTACGAGGAGGTTTGTTATGATGCGCCGCTTTTTAACGATTCTGCTTCTGAGCTGCTTTACCGGAATACTCCTATTGCCCACCGTGGATGCCACCGTACCAATTACTTACAAAAAATCCGATCTCAAAGCCGGACGTTATGGCGGTACAATTATCAGCGCAATCGTTGGCGAACCGTCTTCATTCAATCCTCTCGCAGCCAACAATGCACAGACGCAGGAGTTGCTGCGGGTCGTTTTTGACTCACTGGCAGAAATAAATCCCGATAGTCTGGCCATTGAGCCTGCACTGGCCGAAAAGTGGACGGTTAGTAAAGACGCTCTGCTATGGCAGTTTGTTTTACGTCAGGGCCTCAACTGGTCGGACGGCGCGCCACTCACTTCCAAAGATGTGCTTTTTTCTTTGGATCTTTTTATGAATAATGTCAACTCAGGCATTTGGCGCAACTACTGGACTGCCGTTGATCTTAATGTATCATATCGGGCAATGGACGACAGAACTGTCGAATTTAGGCTCGCCCATCCCTGCCCGTATCTGCCAATAATCCTGCCGCCCATATTGCCGCAACATGCTTTCGTAAATACCGCAAACAATCAGTCCCTCAGCCAAATCTGGCCGGCACAGTTTGATCTAAGTATGATTGTGGGCACCGGCCCCTTTATCCCGCAGGAATATGTGCCAGGCGTTGGCGTCACTTACACACGCAATCCTTTTTATTGGCGTGCCGATCGCTCCCAAAATGTACTGCCCTACGGGGATCGCTGGACGGTACGCATTTTTAGCTCCGAATCCAAACTACTTGAGAGTTTCCAAAGGAATGAACTCGATTGGGCAGCCATCAGTACTGCGCAGAGAGATTCCTTCATGCGCAACCGGCGTGCCGGTCGCTATGAATGCATTGATTCCAAAGACAGCCTGCAGAACACCTTCTTCGTCTTTAATCAGAATCCAGGTGCACCGCCATACAAGGCAAACGAAGCACCACTGACATGGTTTCGGAATCCCGCGTTCCGGAAGGCAATTGCATATGTCATTGACCACAGCGCCATCATCCGGGATATTTATTCTGGTTATGCTGCTGAAAGGCAAACGATTATCCCGCCTGTTTTGAAGGATTATTACTATGCACGCGTTTCCAAGTATTCCTCGATTCTGCGCAAAGAAGAAGATCTGCTTGAAGAGGCCGGATTTATGCCAGGCCGCGACAAAGTGCTCTACGATAACAAAGGAAATCGCGTGGAATTTCCGATCATGGTAACGATCGAACGCCCGGATCTGGTTGAAATGGCCGGCTTAATCGCCCGACAGCTTCAGCGCGTCGGTATTACGGCTTTTGTGAAACCCGTCTCCGCCGCAGCCATGTCCGCCGCTCTGCAGGAAAACTATCAATGGCAAACCGCGATTATCCCGGTGACGTCTCATCCAGAACCCGGCTTGCAGCTGGATCTGTGGCACTCTTCGGGATCCTTGCATTATTGGAACCCACGACAAACCACGCCCCTTACTTCATGGGAATCCAGTATTGATCAAATCCTGGCTGAACTGAGCACTACCAGTGATCACCGGAAACGCGCTGATCTGTATGAAACCCTGCAGGTTATAATCGCGGAGGAACTACCGCTGATTCCGCTCCCGGTACAAAACGAGGTTTACGCTGTCCGCTCACGCATCAAAAACGCTGATGAAATTCCATTGTATGGTGGTTTAGCAAACCGTCTCCCGAACTTCTGGATTGGCTTCAGCCCCTGATAGTCTCCGACCAGCCCCAGATCTGCGGGCCGCCAGCCGCCAGCTCATCAGTGCACCACACTGTGCCTATTGGTCACCCCACTGCAACAAAAAAGGTCCTGCGCTCGTTCAAAGCGAAGGGCCTTTCGGCTTTTTCTTTATAACCAAAGGCGAAACTAAGCTAAAGCTATAGATAAAACTAAAGCTGGGCGATCAGCGCCACAAAATCCTGCAAAGTTCCCTGATAATCCGGTTCATACTTTTTCGTCTCATGCCTTTGGATCGTATACTCATTGATCACCAGAAAGGTTTGCATTCCTACGGATGACGCCACCAAGTCTTCCTCGGCATCATTCCCCACCATCAGCGCGTCCTCAGGCCGACATTCGATTTTGTCCAATATTTCCAGGTAGTATTGCGGATTGGGCTTACAGGCATGCATATTTTCATAGCTGGTGATCAGTTTAAAAGGAGCTTTTTCAAAACCGCCCCAGCGCATGCGGTGCTGCATCGCTGCGAGCGGAAAGACCGGATTAGTAGCCAAGACTATATCGCAGCCTTTGTCGGCCGCCGCATTGACTGCCGGTAAGGCATACGGTTCCACCTTCGTCAGCGGTTGTAGTTTGCCGAACTCCTCCTGATAAAAACGATTGAAAAGCGGCATCCACTCGGCGCTATTCCAGCCTGTTGCGCCAAAAAAGTGATTGCTGAATGCTTCTGCATTTGTCAGGGAAGGATCCTCATTGGACACCATGGCGTTGGTGGCGGCCATCAATTGCTTAATGAAATAGCGCTCGTCTGCGCGGTCTGCTACAAAATCCCCCAGCCGCTTCACATAACCGGACAAGAAAACCTCGTACATATCCACACCCAGTAAAGTTCCGTCCATGTCAAATAATACAGCTTTCATGCCAACCGTTCCTCTCTATCTCATGACCAATCGCAATTACCTGATCGCCAATTGCCCAGGCATCATTATCCGCCATAGACCCACCGGCCGCTAATCATCGTCCCAATCACCCTGGTCTGCAAAATGCTTTCCGGCCCTTCGGCAATGATATCATGATCTAACACGGTAAAATCGGCGGCCTTGCCAGGCTCAATCGTACCAAATTCTTTTTCCCGTCCCGCAGCCCATGCGGCGCCACTGGTATACGCCCTAATGGCGCTTGTGACTGAGATAGTTTCCTCCGGCTGCCATCCGCCCGCCGGGGTATTGTCACAGCGTTTTCTGGTGGCGGCGGCATAGATGCCTTGTAGCGGATCAGGTACTTCAACCGGCGCGTCGGATCCGAAGGCCAGATTAACACCTGATTGCTCTACTGAACGCCATCCATAAGCATATCCCCGGTGTTCTCCCCAATGCTTTTTGACAATATCAATATCAGAAGTACAGTGCAGCGGCTGCATGGAAGCAATCACTCCCAATTTGCTGAGCCGCGGTAAATCTTCTTTAGTGATTAATTGCAGGTGTTCAATACGATTGCGGATCTGCCAGCGCTGGGCCTCTTCCTGAGCTGCCTCCAGACAATCCAGTACCGTTCTGACAGCAGCATCGCCAATGGCATGAACTGCCACTGCCAATCCGCTGCGATTCGCCCTGGCAATTTGATCCTGCAGTTCCTCCGGTGCCACCACAGCTATACCTCTATAATCAGCGGAGTTTTCATATGGGGCAAGCATAAACGCGGTTTGTGACCCTAATGAACCATCCGCGAAGAGTTTAACCCCGATCACATTCAGCCATTCCCCGCCCAACCCGGTTTGCAGACCAACACTTTCTGCCATTGGTAGTGCTTCTTTCGGAAGCATTACAGAGACTCTGAAGTTCAACCGGTCTGCCCGCTGCAATTTTTGCAGGGCACCAAGCTCTGCAATCCCTTCGGGAGCATGCACTCCCGTTAAACCATAGGAGTAGAGTTTCTCAATACCATGCTCAATAATTTCGGCACGGCGGTTAAGATCTATGACAGGTCGCTTCCCTTGCAGCAAAGCGCTCGCGTATTCGCGAATGATTCCTGAGGGAAAACCGTCCGTTTCCCGATCAAGACTGCCGCCCGGCGGATTTGGAGTATTGGCGTCCACGCCGATGGTTTTAAGCAAAGCGGAATTGACCCACAAAGTGTGGAAGTCCTTGCTGTCCAGAACTACCGGTACATCGGCGGTTACACTGTCCAGCAAATGCCTGTCTGGCACCTTGTCCCACAGGTTGGAGTTATAACCTCCCCCGCACAGCCATTCGCCGGGCTTGATCCTTTTCGCGGCAGCAGCAATCCGGCTTAACGCCTCTTCCAATAACAACCCGTCCAAATCAATCCATTCGAGTCGCTGTGCATACGCGAATAAATGGACGTGTGCGTCCACCAAGCCTGGCAGCAGCATCGCTCCGCCCAAATCTACTTTGCACGTCGGCCGAAATTGGTCCTCGAGGTCGCGGGCTTTGCCGGTTGCCAGTATTTTCCCGAACCCGATGACAACCGCCTCTGTCTGAGGCGCTTTGGGATCCATGGTATGGATACGTCCGTTAGAAAGCATTGTGAAACTCAAGTTCAGACCCCCTGTTGCTTTGATCTGATTAACCTTTTTTGCCAGGCATAACTACGCAAAAAAAATGGACCGCCCGCAGCGGTCACAAACAAAACAGAGAGTTCTTTCACAACTTCGGATGACTTGTCACTGAGAATCGGAAAGTCAAACACATTCCAGATTGCCGGCTTTCCAGACTGCGGGAACCATTATCAAAACGTGACGTCCCGCTTGACGATAGTTCCGAGGCTTTCCCTTCCTCAAAACGCATCATCTTTTATTGTGTAAAGTTAGTATAACAGATGAGGAGCATGTTGGTCAATCTTTCCTGCGTTGCCGAATTTAGGCGTTTTCAACATTTTGGACTGCTTTTTTCGAAATAACTAAGCCAATCGCATGAATAATCAAAGAAGCTGCCAAATATGCCAGCGGTTGCTGCAAAGTTTCCGGAATTTGCATTGCCATTACCGTATCTTGATAAACAAACAAGGTATAGCCTAGAATCGCTATCGGAGCTGGTAAAAGGACGAGCAATACGATGCGGAGTGCTCGCACATAGCGCTTGGAATCAATCCAGAGCATCACGCCGCAAATCGCTGTCAATAGCGCGTACCCGCACAGGGTAGCTGTGACAACAAGAGCTGGCATTTCATTCAATAACGCATACTCTGAACGAGCCAAAAGTGCCATCAGGCCGGCGGCGATAAACAATAGGGAATCGAGCTTTCCACCCGACTTCCCGTTGTGTTCCTCCCCCGAATCGCCAAATTCTCCGTCAATTCCCAGGACGCTATTTTCTCTGCCCATTTGGGCTGACATATCGGCAGCCGAAGGATCCTGCCCGAAGGCTTGCAGATCCTTACTTCCAGTTGATTCCCGAACACCATATACTACATCGAGACGCGCCATCTGTTCTCGCCACGCCGAAGCTTCGGTCGCCAAACGTTCTCCCTGATGAGGTGCCGGAGCTTGTTCAGAATCAGTGTTGCTCTCCTGCCGCGCAGGCACGGCTGACGCAGCTGCAGCGGCCGGCACAGTAGGAGTCGGCGCAACTGGAGTGGGTCCATTTGACAGCCATTCCATAGGCGGCTCCAAATCCAAGGCCTCTTTCATATATCCCAGGCCAGTCGGAAAACTACTCGCGTCGGCATCGTCGACAGCAGTTGCTTCGTTTGCGCTTAAGTCTACCAGCTTGATAGTCAGATCCGGATTTCCATGATCGTCTTGGATCGATGTGTTGTAGTTGATTAATTCTTCTGGATGCGAATCACTGGAAACGAGCAAATCAGGAAGCTCCTCATTCGTGGCTGCGGGCGGCAAAGCATCGAGGTCTGCCACCATTTCTTCCCTTAGCTCACGGGTGGCAACGTCCAACGTTAAATCGGCTGCAGTGCTCTCGGCTTCAATTTTGTCAAACCTGTTAAAATCCTCTACCGGTGAATCACTTCGCTCTAAGAACACGGGGCTTTCGGCAGCGCCACCAGTCTGCCTGTTTTGGGTGCCTTTAAGGCGTGCAAGCTTTTCGCTCCAAGATTCTGAAGGGCTGGATTCAGGCACTTCCTGCACTGCAGCTGCTTCTTGCGTAGCAGCTACTTCCTGCGCGGCGGCTACTCCCAATGCTGAACCTACCGACCCACCATCGTTTGATGCGGTCTCCGTTAATCCATCCTGCGCACCAGATGATCCGAATGGCCCCGCCTCGGTTTGAACTACCGCGTTATGCCTGGCTTCCACGTTATGTTCGGGTTCCGCACTGCGCTGGCCTGCGACAGAATACTCAGCTAACAGCCTGGTGAGGCTGTACAACTGATTGGATTGCTCTTCATAGATCTGGTCGCTTTTCAAAACTCCGTCTTGGTATAGCTGCTTCAATTCCTGCAGCTCGAAAGGCCCATAACGATAGCCTTCCAATTCAACGTAGTAACGTGCCACCGGGTCCACCCCCTCAAGACAGATAATTCCACCAACTTCCTCTTTTTCCTGCAAAAAAGGGGCATCCGATGATGTCCCGAGTTAACTTCATATGCAAACTGCTCCAAAGTCGAGCGTGCCGCCATTAATACTAGAATTCAGGCCATTCCTATTCCCGATAACTCTCCGGGATCTTGAAAATTGAAAGCTTGGTAATTGGCCAAAATCGGGCGACGGTTCTGCCAATAATCAGGTTCTTTGCCAAAAAGCCTACTGAGTCCCGGCTGTCATCGCTGTTATTGCGGTTATCTCCAAGGACAAAATAATGACCACCCGGAATAAAAACAGGCCCGTAATCAGAATAGGCATTTTCAGCAATAAACGCTTCATCCAGCGGGCTGCCGTTGATGTAAACGACTCTGTCGCGGATCTCAACCATATCATTTGGCAGACCGATGATCCGCTTTATTAGACGCCGGTGATCTTCTTGATTGAAAACGATGATTTCGCCGCGCTTTGGTTCACGGAATCGGTAGCTAATCACCTCAACAAGCAGTCGCTGGCGGTTTTCTAAAGTCGGATACATGGAAGAACCATCGACCACAAATGAACGTGCGACAAATAAGAGGATAAAAGTCGTTAAAATTGCGGCAATGGCCAAAGACTCTATTAATTCGCGGACCATTTCCCTGACGGCTTCCCATTGAACTGTTTCCCACCGCAGACTCAGTCCAGCCGTAATTTGTTTGAAAGTCTTTGTGCTTCGTTCTTTTGCTGTTTCCACTGTCAAATCCCCTATCTCTTTGCCGACTCCTCACAGATCTTAAAGTCTGCACACATTTAATCTGCATTACATACTTTCACAACGCATTTTATTTCGTCGTCAGGCAACGGTAAACCTGCCCGGATGTGCTTTTCTGCAGCGGAAAAATTGGGCAGGGAATGCGCGTTTAAGCAAGAATAAATCAAGCGTGCCTGATTAAGGACTGATAAATAGCAGGATTATACCTGGGGAGGGAAAGATAATTATGTCGGCAATCCGCCTCTATGAAGATAATGCCTATATTAGAGATTTTGAAGCGCAGATTACAGGGATCGCCTCCGGCGACCTTGGAACAGAAGTAACACTTGATCGTACTGCCTTTTACCCTGAATCCGGAGGTCAACCCTGCGACCATGGCTTTATTGCTGATCAAGCGGTTCTACAGGTGTTGGAGCGCGATGGTGAAATCATTCACATTCTCGCCAGCAACTGCCCGCTGACTGAAGGCCCTGTCAAATGCCGCCTGGACTGGGAACGCCGCTACGACCTGATGCAGCAGCACTGCGGTCAGCATATTTTATCGGCCGCGCTCGACAAGCTTTTTGGCGCTGCCACCGTAGGATTCCACCTGACCGAAGAACATACGCAAATTGATCTGGCCATTGAGGAATTAACAGAAGCCATGATTAAAGAAGCTGAGGCGCTGGCCAACCTGGCGGTGCATTCTCCGGCACGCATCCGCGTCCATTTTCCTGACGCCGCCGCTCTGGCAGAGATGCCGCTGCGCAAGCCGCCGACTGTCGCGGACGGGATCCGCATTGTTGAAGTTGAGGACTTTGACTGGTCTCCGTGCTGCGGAACACATCCTGGGTGTGCGGCCGAAGTCGGCCTGATCAAAATAATACGTGTAGAAAAAGTCAAAAAACAGTCCCGCGTAGAATTCCTCTGCGGTCAACGCGCCATGCGAGACTATGACGCCAAAAACCGCCTCTTGCTGGAACTGTCCGCCATGCTTTCAATCGGCACCGACGAGATTCCGGCTCAAATCAGTCGTTTGCAGGACACCAATAAGCAGGCCAAAAAGGAACTCCAGGAAGTACGGGAAAAATTGCTGCGCCACGAGGCTGATCAATTGCTTGCTGAAAGCGCCGACCCGGAAACGGATCTTCATATTGTGAGCCGTGTTTTCCCTGATCGACCTACAGACGAGCTGCGCTTATTAGCAGGTTTCATTTGTGCGTATCCGTCGGCAGCAGCGATCCTGGCCGGAACCGCTGGCGATTCCGCGCACATAATACTGGCGCGGTCCAAGGATCTTGATATCCATATGGGAGAAATCTGTAAGCAAGTAGCTCCTTTTGTGGCAGGACGCGGGGGTGGCAGTCCGCAAATAGCGCAATGTGGAGGTAATGATCTTTCCGGATTGCCGCAGGCTCTGGCGACAGCGACCGAACTCATTGTGAAGGCAAAGTTGTAGTTGTGGTCGTGGTAATTACCGCCTTTGAGGAGACCTGTCCATTATCACGCAAATAGGGGTCTCTGTCAAATAAACCGCCCAGCCACAATTGCTGTTTCTCAGGTGTATCGAGCACAATCCACTGGCTGCGGTTAAACGGCGCTGGCTTTAACCAGTAGGGTTTTAACGGTTCAATGTCAGCCAAAAATATTAAGGTCGCAAAGCGCTTATCCTGCGCCTCCTGCCAGAATTGCTCACTGGCGTTCAGGGACGCTCCGTAAAGCCGGCGAAAACCCTCGATATCACTGGGCTCAAGATCGTAATAGAATTCGGCACGCCCTGCGGCGGCCCGGGCAACAAACGGCCCGCCAAGGTCTTTGAAATAGATCAGGTCTCCGGACAAAATGCGTTCGTAGGGGACAACCCGGCCTTTGGCGAAGCGCAATTCCGCTGTTTTGAAACCCCTGGCCACTGTCTGAGCGTCCCCTGCCATAATCGCAATATGTTCCAAAGAATACCCTCCCACAGATTCTTTGCTGAGTATTTTGGTATTTTGGTTCGGCAGTGTCAGCCAAAATCCTGCGCGTCTGACCGTCGGTCGAACCTAAAGGAGTTATCACATGGAAACGGAACTGCGCCCTACTGATCATCCTAATGATGACACTGGTGCTGGACAGCAGCCGCTACAAGTTCAAAGAATCCCGGTCATAACCTTGTCTTTAATTGCGATCACAGTGGTGGTCTACATGATCCTGACGCTGAATGGCGGCTCTCAGAACACGCAAGTCTTATTGCGTTATGGGGCCAAAGATTCTGGGTTGATTTGGGAAGGGCAATATTGGCGTCTCATTACCCCGATCTTTTTACACGCGGGATTAACCCACCTAATCCTGAACGCATTTTCCCTTTTTCAATTGGGCAGTCTCATCGAGTTCATGTACGGACGGACGCGCATGCTGGTGATTTTTCTAGCTTCCGGGTTTCTCGCTACACTGGCCAGTACGCTAGCCAGTCCCAACATTTCGGTGGGGGCCTCCGGCGCGATCTTCGGGCTGTTTGGGGCGCTGTTCTATTTTGGTCTGCGAAACCCGGTGATTTTTAGAGCAGTATTTGGCGTACGCATTTACATGGTTCTGGCGCTCAATCTGATCATGGGGGTTGTTATACCAAATATCGATTCTTTCGCTCATCTGGGTGGATTGGTGGGCGGCTTCGTGACCGCTTTTGGACTTGGCCTCCCCAGAGAACGTCTCCCGCGTTCTCCAAAAACGAAAATCGCCTATGCCGTATGCGCGGCAGTGTTTTTCCTGGGGTTTACGCTCTATGCCTTGAACCCTTCGAAAAACAGCTGGCGTTACCATTACTATAGCGGCCAGTCGCTGCTGATGCGCAGCAATTACGCGCGCGCTGCTGAAAGGCTGGTGCGTGCTAATGAACTGAAGCCCGACAATGAAAAAGTGGCGGAACTAGCCGCCATTGCTTTATACGCAGACGTTGCTTCGAAGCCTATCACTGTAAACGATGCTTCCGTTGCCCGCGCCAAGCTGAAAAAAGCGCTACAGCTGAATCCGCAACTGGAAGAGGCTCAAGCACTCCTTGACAGAATCAATCAGCTGGGACCTTAGTGGTACCCGCCCCAGTACATTTGCCGTCCTGGTCGTCTGCTTCACGATCAAAACGGATAAAAAATGTATAATAGCAAAAACTGGCTGCCAAATAGACCGCGCTTGTCACAAAATAAGGTGCCTCCAAGCTAACATGTTCCATTAAAAACCCCGCGACAATGGCGCTGATGGATCTGGCTCCATCGTTGGCCATGCGGGTGAAACTGCTGATTACAGAACGCAATCTTTCAGGCACAATCTCCATCGATAGGTTGGAAGTGATGGGGTTGACCATGTTCATCAATGCGTTGCGAATGAAGAATGAAATTGAAACCGCACTCACGTTGGGCGGCAAGGCAATCATCAGCAAGAACGGTATAGAGCTTAGCTGACAGGTCACAACAGACTTAATTTTGCCCATTTTGCTGACCAAAACCGGAGCTGCCAGACTGGCCAAACCAGTGATGATCTGAGAGATGGCTAAAACAAGTCCAACCTCACGCGCCGTAGCATTCAGCTTCTGCGACAAAAACACATTAAAGAACGGTACTACCATACCGGCACCAAAACCAATGAGCAGATTATATATAATCAGTTGACGTGCTTCCTTCAAACTGATGGCTTCTGACAAACCTTTGACAATTGCCTCCTTGCCCGACGGCCCACCCGCTCGCTCCTGCTCTTTAATAAAGGCATAGCATAGCGCCGCCGCGGTTACCCCGACTGCAAAAATGGTCAACGTAATGCGGTAAGATTGCAAAGCACCCATTGTTGTGGCGAGCTCGTCCGCGATCCAACCGCTGCCAAAATTGCCAAGCATCATGGCAAAAGTATGCGAGGCGAAATTTAGCCCGAACAGATGCGCCCTTTCTTTGGGAGTACTGTTTTCCATGAGAAAGGGTGCGATCGTGACTGACAAAAATGCGAAGGCAAATCCGTAGATCGCCTTAAAGAGAATCAGCGCCCATGCAGCTGACGACCATGCCATACCGAGTGTCCCAAACCCCACGATCAGCGCCGCAATGATCAGGCTTTTTTTGCGGCCGATGCGATAACAAATAAAACTGGCTGGCAAAGAGCCGAAACCGGTGGCAAACATTTGTACAGAAACGAGTACTCCGACAAAATCCGCCCCATACCCGAGCTGCAAAGCATACAGATTAAGCAGCGCGCCAAAGGCACCCTGAACAATATTGCTGATAAAAGACCCAACCAGGTACAAACGGGCATTATGGCTGAATAACCTTAGACTTTCCAAATACCCGCCGGAACGGCCTGCGCTCTTTCCTTCCGCCAAAAGTAACTCTCCTTCTCGGCGTTGCACTCTATTCGGGAACATGATATTCCGTTACCCGAACTACACGTCAATTTAAAAATATCATATCCTGGATACTACTGCAACACTTTCCACTCTTAATCACCTCAAACGATAGTAGTTTTAATTTTGAAGCGTTTCAGAACTTCGAGGGTTGCTTCATCATATAAACCCAGCGCTTGCAGCAGACTCCGCAGATCCGCATGCGGATGACATTGTGGCAATGCGGATGTGAGCCGAACACACAACTGCGGGATTCCTCCGGATCTCGCTGTTAGTTCCGCAGCAGCAGCGGCGGCCATTAAATCCGAGAACAGCGTCGGCGGAGGTAGCCACGGCTGTAGCGCAGGCTGCAGCCTCGACGATGGCGGCAGCGGCGCCAGTTGCTGCAGCGTCCACTCCTCCCCGATTGTCTTAATGCCTTCTGCTGCCAGCTGCACAAATTGCTCGGTTTCGTCAGGAACATAGGGCTCGCAAATTTCCCACAACTGTCTGCCAACATGCAGCGCCAGCCCGCGATACAGCCATCGTAAGGCCGCAAACCCGTTCAAAATCTGAAACGGTTGGTATCGCCACGCAATGCCCTGCCCAATAAATACGGTTGCTATGTAACGCATCGTCCACATACGATAAAAACGTTCCAGCCTGATCGCCGCGTTATTGTCCGCCTGTAGATATTCGGTTTCCTCCTGCAATACTTTGCGCCACTCGATCGGATCCGGGCAAAGATGGATCAGCCCTTTGTTCATATCAGACCATGCCGGGCAGCTTCCGGCATTGAATACTGCTGCCGCTGAGTCAATGTCATGAAATATGATAAAGCGAACCTCTTTGGCAGGGCGGCTTTCCATGATCCGACCTGTCTGTTCCTCAAATTGCGGCAGCCAGGTTGCGATTTTCTGACCGTATTCATAAAGATCTCTGATATTACTGATCTGGCGTATGGCAAAGGAAATTTCCACTGCAGACACCCCCTGAAACCGTTGCCTCAATGACCTTATTATCCCGATTGCTCCAATTACCTTGTCTACTTTAATCGCCCTATTAATTAATGAGGCCGTCTTGCGACGGCCATGTTTTCTATTTGTCGGCGGCCAGTTTGCCTGCCTTGGCGTAGTCCTCGCGCTTCATTTCACGGATGATTATCGAGACTGCCTCAGCGGGAGCGTTGATGGTTTCGCAAACAGCCTGAGTGACCCGCTCAACAAGCGCTCTCTTTTGATCAATGGTCCGTCCTTCCAGCAATTCAATTTGAATGATTGGCATCTAACCACTCCCTTCATGAATAAGGCATATTTCGTCCTCAGCGCCGTAAATCCTCTCACCTTTCACCGGTTATTGAATCACAGATCGATACATACACATATTGATAGACAAATGGAGGAGGACTGACTATGTTTTGGATTATCCCTGCTGTCGTGATCCCAATCATCATTTTTATTGCTCTGATTTTGCTGCGGGGGTTTTTTACGGTCCCGCAAAGCCAGGCAAAAGTTCTGGAGCGCCTTGGTAAGTTTAAAAGAGTAGCCTTTGGCGGTCTGAACGTCAGAATCCCATTTCTGGATGTCTTCCGCATCGTCGGGCATATCAACCGTCCGGAACATCGTAAGGAATGCGGCCTCTATTGCATTGATCTGCGCGAACAGATTTTCGATGTTCATAAACAGCAGGTCATCTCTAAAGACAACATTAATCTCGAAGTGGACACAATTATTTATTATAAAGTAATTCAGCCTGAAAAGGCAGCCTACGGCATTACCGACCTTCCCAAGGCCATTGAGCAGTTGGCACTGACCAATATTAGAAATGAATTCGGGCGCATGGATCTTGACGAAGCGCTCGGATCGCGCACGCAGATCAACTCGCATCTCAAGGGTGTCTTGGAGGAGGCCACATCCCAATGGGGTGTTGACATTCTGCGCGTAGAAGTTCAAGAACTCGTCCCACCATCAGACTTGAAGGACACCATGCAAAAACAAATGATCGCCGAACGTGAACGGCGTGCCAAAGTCCTGTATGCTCAAGCAGAAAAAGAGGCTCTGATCCTAATGGCGGAAGGTGCCAAAGAGCAGGCGGTTTTGGAGGCTGAAGCGCAAAAGACGCGGGATGTGCTAAAAGCCGAAGCCGAAAAGCAGCGCTTGCTGCTCGAATCAGAGGCCAAACGTGATCAGCTGATCATGCTGGCAGAAGGAAAACGCCAAGCTAATCTGCTCGAATCGGAAGGCGAAAAAGCCGCCCGCATCAATCTGGCTGAGGCCGAGGCGGCTAGCATTTACAAAGAACTCAATTCACAGGCGGAAGGCTATGCGCAGATCTCGGAGGCGCTGAATGCTCAGCAGGGCAACGATACATTGCTGGCCTTGAAATCGCTGGAGGCGGCCGTGCAGATCGCCGATAAACTCGGTAGCGGCCAGGCCACTAAGATTTTCTTGCCGCAGGAAATGTCCGGCTTGATGAGCATGCTACTCAGTGTCACAGAAATGCTCCATAAGCCGCCCCAGGCGTAGTCCCTGCTCAGCATTGTCCAGCATCGCGGGCGGAGGGTTAGGTGTCAGGGGTCAGGGGCTAGGGGTCATAGGTCAGGACCGCCGACCTTCCCTGATTCGCCGCACGATCGCATGCAGCAATATTGAGGATGACAGCCAGGCCACCAGCCCGGCCGCTAAAGCCAGCAGCCAATATCCGCCAAGGCTGAGCACCAGAACAGTGACGATCACGCAAACGAGGCCACCAACCATCCCGTAGACCGATCCTTGCGCCGTATCAGCGGCGGCCCCATCGCCCTGGCGCCAGCCGCTCAAAATGACGGCGGCGGCCATAACTCCAGGAAAAGCGGCAAACATGCCAGCCAACGTCTTCCAAGGCAGAACTGCGGACAAAATATAGACCAGCACCAGAATGCTGCCGCCTACCAAAAAACGAAGCAGATAATCCTGACTGCTTTTATTCATAATCCAATCCACTCCAATGCTGCGGCACCGCCGAAAATCAGAGCTGCGGCGGCCAGCCATCCGCCTAGTGCTAAAGCAATCCCGCGGCGCCAACCATATTTTGTGATTAAGACACCTGCCAGGGCAGCACAAAAGATATTCACCGTCATGCCAATCAGTGCGCCGCGCGCGATTGTAAAGGCCCTGGAGGAAATGTCGGCCGCTGTGCCGCCATCAATAGCACAGGAAAGTATCGCGGAAACAAACACTGCCGGAAAGGCCGCGAAAATTCCCCCAACGCGGCCGCCCAGCTTCTTACCTGCATAAAAAGCGGCGCATACAGCAGCGCCGCCCAGCATGAATCGTAATATTGCCCCATGCAGCGTCATGATCAATGCTCCCCTGAGTCTAATCCCATGCATAAGATTTCTCGATCTGTACGGATTATTCCTGCTTCCGTCTCTTACTGACTGGGCGGAATATTCCTGCCTCCGCGCCCGTTAACTGCTGCTTTGGCGGATAATTCCAGTCCTGATGATAGTTCCGGAAGCATCCGACTGGACTTCGGCGTTACTGAATAATTCTGGCCAAGTTTCCCGGTATTGTTTCCAAAGCTTCGGATTCTTGCGGAATAGCTGACCGCCAAAACCAAATACATCCGATCCGTATGATTGTGCCTTGGTGACGGCTTGCTTAATGGCATCGGCTAATTCCCCGGCGAGAACCCGGGTCACCTTTTCCCTGATGTGCTTGTCTGTAAAATCCTGCGCAGTTTCTACATGTACAACACCAGCCGAAAAGACAGTCTTGATGCGGATCTGCAGCCGACCTTTTACAATATTCACATCGGGCTTGACATTCAGCATTCTGATAATCACCGACATGTCTCCGAATTCATCCGTTTCAAACGCATAAATCCTATTATGGAACTGTTCTTTAAAAAGAAGAAATCCGTTAGAGGCCTGTCCTTCCAAAGTGCCAACCATTTTCTTTTCGCGAAAAACCGCGACGCCACCCATATGGACAATCTTTTCCTGACTCTGCTTTGAAGAATCGCTCCCACTTTGTTTACCACCTGCTCCCCCTCCTTCCTGACCGCCACCTACCTCGCTCCCGGCCTCTTTCTTTTCGGTACTATATCCACCCGGCGGGACGGTTCCGGCGATCGGTAGAGCTCCCTCTATTGTTTCGGATTCTGTCTGGGCCACAAAATCCCCAAATGGAATGTCATATGTTATTCCTGTATGTCTTACCATTCGGAGCATTGCCGCTATCGAGATTTGATCCAGTTTTGGCTGCGCCTCCAGCACATCTTTAGCCTTTCCGTCCACGATGAACAGGCGAATTGAGCGGCGAAAACCGGGATAACGTTCGATTGCGTCCAGTATGCCCCGAAGGCCTTTCTCAGCACGTTCTTTGCTTACCAATATCGCGGCGGTATGTCCATAGAAAACGACGCGCCCAATTTGTCTGGCGATACTCTGTTCTGCATCCGCCGGTCCTTTACCCAATGCTGATGTCACCCAGGCCACGCCTCCTGCACCGCCGGTAGCTTCCTGAACAAAAGCGCTTGTCACAGCGATTTGCAGAGACAAGTATTCATGCATTTGGGCATCGGCACCCTCAGGCGGGACATCAAAACCAATTCCCATCACAAATGCCAGATCGCTCATATTTTTCTGGCTCCAACACCCGGTAATATTTAAAATGACCGCCAGTATTACGAAAAATACCGCCAGTTTTTGCATCATTCCATCCCTTCCCTCTCTTTCTGCCCTGAAGGAGTCCCATTCTTCAACATACCGCGCAGAAAAGCCACTGTAATCAGCAAACCAAACGCCGTGATCGCTACCGGCAGAATCAGATATGTTCTTAAAACCGGGAACAGAGCAAACAGCTGCTCCTGATCATTAACCAGGTATGCGCCAGCAAATATCGGAGCAGACACAATCAGCAAAGATGTAGGAAAAGAGATACGTGGAAAAACGTCCGTCATAATAATAGCAGTGGTGTAAAAATAAGCGGTGATCTGCAAAAAGGCGGCTATAATCCAGCTGGAGACTAATAATGCCTCCAACCCCCGGGCTACCCCGCCAATTTCTATTATTTTGGCCAATTCCAATGGCGGGCTTACAAATTTTGCCATTTGCTGAGGCCCAAAAACGCCTTGGACAGCAAGCATGATCAGCGAAAGTAGCAAACCTGCTATCAGCCAGCCTTTTAAGCCGGTGGCCGCTATGGTCCGCGCATCGCGCAAATGCCCGCAAATCACTGCTGAGAAAACGGCATATTGGGCAGCAATTCCGGCCACACGCAGACATCCTCTTAGCAACGGTTCCCATCCACGGTAAAACACAGGCAACAGGTTCTCCAAATCCACCTTTATCAAAGACGCTATTACCAAAAACAGCAGCGATCCTATCACAATCATAAACAAGACCTGGCATACCCTCGCATAGACTTCGAATCCGTTCATAAGAGTATAGATGACCAGGATTAGCAGCGTAACCAAAAAAAACCAAACTGGGGTTTCCGGCATCAATGCCGCCCCCCAAAACTCCGCGGTATTGCGCAACACCAGTGCCGCGACCGCCATCATCACTGCCATCAGCGCCAAAGAAAGCAATTTGCCAAAAAAACCGCCCAGAATAATCTGACTGTATTCCCCGATTCGTTTTCCCGGAAAACGGCTGCTGAACAGGAATACCGGCACCAACAGTATTGTCATGATCAGATAAGCAGCCGGCACGGCGATATATGCTTCCATACCGGAGATACTGCCGACTTCTCTGGTGATTGTGATAAACAGGGTTCCGATTGTGATAGAAAATGAAACCATCACGCCCTGATAGGAACTGATTTCCGTCTTGGAGCCTTTAGGGCTGCTACTCATCCGACTCACCGCTTTCATTTGCCTCTTTGCCGCTCTTTCTGCGCGGACCTGGTTTCATACCCTTTTTCTGGCGGATGGGATCCTGGGGACGTACGATATCGGGACGTCGCCGCATACCCCAAAGCGGTGCGCGTACCAGCGTATCACTTAGAATCGCCCTTTCACTGGCAGGGGCCCAAGGATAAAAGTATGGCACACCAAAAGAACGCAACGTCATCAAATGTACTGTCAGAAAAATGAGGCCCCAGACAATACCATACAGTCCGGATACTGCTGCCAGGAGCATTAACGGGAAACGCACCAGTCTGATGCTGTTAGCCATCAGAAATGATGGGAACGCAAATGTTGCGATTGCGGTTAATGATACAATAATCAGCAATAATGGTGAAACCAATCCGGCTGCCACCGAGGCTTGCCCGATCACAATCGCGCCGACAATGCCAACAGCCTGGCCAAACGGGCGGGGTAACCGCACACCGGCTTCTCTGAGAGTTTCAAACACAAATTCCATCAACAGAGCCTCAATAAACGGCGGGAAAGGCTTTCCTTCCCGCCCCGCGGCAATGCTGAGCGCCAGAGGGGTAGGCAGCAACTCCGGATGAAATGTGGTCACGGCGACATAGAAAGAGGGGAGCAACAGCGCGCCGATGGAGGCGACGGCGCGTACCATGCGTAAGAACATCACAGTATAAGGGCGATCATAATAATCTTCCGGCGACTGCATAAAGGTGTTCATTTCACTTGGAATAACAAGTGCGAATGGAGAACCATCGACAATGATTGCCAGTCGGCCTTCCAGCAGATAGCCGACCACCCGGTCAGGCCGCTCAGTACTACCTACTTGCGGAAAAGGCGAAAATGGCTGGTCCTCAATATATTGCTCCACGTAACCGGCATCCAGAATGCCGTCTACCTTAATAGCCTTAAGACGTGATTTTGCTTCGCCAATGATTTTTTCATCAGCCAATCCTTTAATATATAAAAGCGCCACATCCGTTTTGGTCCGCTCGCCGATCTTATACGAATCCACCCGCAAATCCGGGGATTTCAGCCGATGGCGCACTAGGGCTGTATTAACTCTGAGCGTCTCAGAAAAGCCTTCCCGCGGTCCCCGCACAATTGCTTCGGTGTCAGGTTCTGCAATGGAACGTGTCGGCCAGCCTTTGACACCAGTAACGATCGCCGCTGTCATTCCGTCAACCAGGATTGGTGCATCGCCTGCCAGGACGGCATCGATCACTTCATCAACAGTAGACACTTCTTTGACTTCACCGATCGCCAGCAGCGCACTTTTGATCCATTGATCTGGCTCCCGCTTGCCTTCCCTGGCTTCCGGCGGTATTTTATGGACGTCGACCAATAACGTTTTAAGAATGCCGTTATTAATGGCGATCTTGTCGACCATACCATCAACGAAAACCACAGCCATTGGCACCCCGTCGCATCCACCCGCGACAAATTCCCGATAGACAATATCACTGGTTTTGGCACCCAGTCTTTTTTTAACTTCGGATAGATCAATATCTAAAATCCCGATCAAGGGGGTCTGCCGGGGTTTCTCTGTGCCTTTCTTGCCACCGGCTTTAGCGGCCTTGCCACCACCATTGACATCCTTTTTGCCAGCCATGGTCTGGTCTATTAATTCTGTGAGCTTGATCGGTTTGCGGGATTTCCCCTTCAAGACATCACCACCCCTTTGATCATTTTACTGCCGGCATATCTACTTCGATCTCACCAGCTACTTCTGATGACATCCGACCCAGGCATCCTCGTGTTGTGCGATGCCAGAGCGCATCATATCCGGAACAACCATCCATCAAGCCGGCCAGCAAATCCATCCACACCCGGTCACGCGAAATCTCCGCAAAAAACCGGGCATCCTTTTTCCAACAGGCCAGCGCTAACAGCGTCGACAGCCGGCGCTGCCGGAGGTAATTGTTATACCACCAGGCGCGGTACTTTTGCAGCGGATTAGGCCACCCATGACTGAGGACCTCAGCGATCGCCGCGCCACTCTGAAGTGCGGCAGCAATGCCTTCCCCGGAAAAGGGATCTGCCAGACCAGCCGCGTCACCTGCCAGAAAAACGCGTTCTTTACCGAGCCGCGGCCAAAAGGCGGCGGTGGGGACCAGCGCCCCTGTCGTCTTGACTGGCAACAAACTGATTGAGCCTCGCATTGCAGTGATTTTCTTGACCAGCTTATCCAGGGTCTCAGTTAAATGCGGCTTGAAAAAGGCGGGGGCCCCCACCCCAATTCTCCATCCCCCATCCCACGCAAAACACCAGCCCAATGCGCCGGGGATTCCGACGGCATGCATTTCCACAAAACCAGATTGGTCTGCCGGCAAAGTGTCACTTTGCCATTCACGGCAAAGCGTTATGCCACTCTGCCAACTACGCCAGGCTTTTCTCAGGCCGACGGTACGTGCTACTGTACTGGCGGCACCATCTGCTCCGACAACCCATTTGGCGACCAAGGCACCGCCAATCAAGTAGACGGTGGCCATTTCGCGTCCATTGACGATTCTGACAACTTCGCAGGCATCGCGATAGACTGCCCCTGCCTGACAGGCACGCTCTACCATCCACCAATCAAACTGGCTGCGATCGACCAAGACCGCCCTGCCTGGTAGATGACCGCTCTCAGCCTGTAGCTTGCCATCCTCAGCCACCATGCGCATCCCGTGTACTTTACTTAAAACGAGTCTGTCAGGCAGCGGTGCATCAATACTGGCCAACGTTTTTCCGGAGAGCAGGCCGCCGCAGGACTTTTCTCTGGGAAAACGCGCCTTCTCAAGTAAGAGTACCTTTGCGCCGGCTTGGGCAAGCAACCTGGCGCAAGCCGAGCCGGCGGGCCCGGCACCGACAATAATGACATCGAATTTCGTCATCGCAGTCCTCTACCTCTCTGGCGCTCAATTAAGTAACCTGGTCAGAGCGCTGGGCGATGGGGCTTCCGCGTTTTCATAAGGCTGACTGAGCAGACCTACTCTACCGAATTGAACGATACAGGAACGCACCGCCACTTCCAAGGCCGGCAGCCGCTTTCTGACAATCGGAGTTAGTCCTACGCCGCGCGAGAGATCCGCCGGTTCCAAGCCGATAATCACCAGACGATCCTGATTTGCTTCCGAAGTTTGAAAATAGAAAGGCCGCATATCAAACAAGCCCAATCTGTCATCAGAAAACGCACCTGAAGGCGACATATTCGGTAGATAATGAATAGTACCTGGAACCGCCCCGAGGCAGATCGCATCGACAATGAGCAGTAGCTCACCCTGAGACGTATTATCAAGCAGGCCGGTAAGCACAGACTGATCGCCACCCGCCTTGATCAGTCGGACGCCTTCCGGGACACCCCGCTTGTGCAGCCGTTCCAACAGAAAAAGCCCCAGGGCATCGTCGTGTCTAAGCCTATGACCGAGACCAATTACATTGACGTGCATCCCTGGCATTCATCCTTTCCGCATGTTTTGGGATTCACGGAGCGCATTAATCATGCTGCCAAGGGCTTCTGTGGAAGGGCCGACAGGGAACAGCGCCATCGTCTCGCAAGCCTTATCCAGAAAACACCCGGCCGCCTTGCAGGCATACAACAACGATCCGCTATTGACCACGGCTGCTCCCAGTGCGCGCCAATAGGCCCGATCCGACTCCAGCGGCAACTCGCAGTTGCGCCGCGGTGGTCGGCCTTGTCCCTGACGCGAACGGTAAAAATGGATTAAAGGCAAAGTCATCAATCCCTGGACAACATCATTGCCACGATTGAGCATATTTGGACCAACCTTTTTTACACACTCGCTGAAATCCTGAATATCGTCCAAGATCTGATAGCTCATTCCCAAAGCCAAGCCAAAACGCGCTGCGGCATTGCGCAAATGCGACGCCAGTCCTCCGGCTTCCGCTCCCATCCGGCATACGGTCGCAAGGAAACTGGCCGTCTTTTTCTCAATGCAGTCAAAATAATCTTCTTCCGTGCGCTCCGGGTGATAGCCGCTGGCCAATTGCATTAACTCTCCCTCGGACATCGCCTTGACCAGAGTATCTGCAGTACGGCATGCGGAAGATCCACAGGATGCAAAAAAGTCGTAAGCCCGTGCGAGCAGAAAGTCGCCTGCAACTACCGCCGCCTGTACGCCCCAGCGGCAATGCAGCGCTGGCTGGCTGCGCCGCGTATCAGAATGATCAATGATGTCGTCATGGATCAAAGTGGCCCAATGCAGCAATTCCATCCCGGCAGCCAATTGGACGGTGCGTTCTTTCCTGGCGTCGCCCATTGCCGCGAAAAGCAGCAGCAAGCGCGGACGCACCCTTTTGCCACCGATTGGCAGATCCGCCAGCACCTGATCAACCGCCGGCCTTCCGGTTTGCACCGCTCTTTTGATCAATGCTTCGCATAGATCCAGACCGAGGTCAGGACGCAGGTCAGGACGCATGGACGGTTCATCTGTCTCCGCGATATGTACACCATTATTCATTGCTCGATCCTCTCGCTTACCCATATTTACCTTCTTTGATAGATTGTCCCGGAGCGAGGAATCTATGCTGATTTAATCCGACCAAAAATCGTGCGCACAAGCAACTACTCGTGTTGACTGGAAGATGCGTGCATGCCTCTGGGCACGCCAATGCAAAAAAAGGCTACTCCATGCCTGATGGAATAGCCTTTGAGAAAAGTCATATGGTGGGGAAGAACGGACTCGAACCGTTGACCTCTGCGATGTGAACGCAGCGCTCTAACCGACTGAGCCACTCCCCCAAGACTATATTAGTATATCATAGTGCGAGCTTTCTGTGAAGCACCTATTTTTTGGTCATTTTTTGACGGTAATCCTGCCTTCGATCTGCGGATTAACACCCTTGACGCTCTGGAAATATCTCACGGCCACATCGCGCAGCATTTCGCCGGTATGCGCCAACACTTTGGCGCCTTTAAACATGACATAACCATCGCCACCAGCTGCCATAAAGTCGTTGACCGCCAGTGTATACATTTTGGCACGGTCCAGAGCAGCGCCGCCGACTGTCGCACTGACAACGCGCTGGCCTTCCGGCTTACTCGGATCAAAGACAAACGACATTCCCGAAACCTGCAGGAACCCTCCGAGCTGGGCCGGGTACTTGCCAACACCAACCTCAAGCGCTTGCATGATTTGCTCACCAGTGACTTCGATCAGTACCAGAGTATTATCAAATGGCAATACGGTGAAAATGTCACCAACAGTAACTTCACCTTGCGCAATACTGGCACGGATGCCGCCGCCATTCTCAAAAGCGATATCGGCACCGACGGCCTGACGCATGATGTCGGCTACCAGGTTGCCAAGGTTGGTTTCGCTGGTGCGGACTTCTTCACGGGCACCGTAAAGATTGGTATATGCTTCTCCGACGACTACGTTCATCATATCTTTGAGGCTGGCATTATAGGTATCAATGACCGCCTGAATACCGGCAACTGGCGTTGCGTTGGCATCCACCGGCAGCAGCAGATAGTTGGAGGAGACCACTTGTCCGTTAGTTACTGTCAGATCCAGACGACCGAGGTATTTGCCATGCTCGCCTGCCTGGACATAGAGCGTTTCGCCGATTTTCTCAGCTTTGTCGATTTGTGTATGACTATGACCGCCAACAATGACGTCAATTTCCGGAACTTCCGCTGCCAACTGACGATCAAACTCTGCGCCGATATGAGTCAGAGCCAGAATCAGATCCGCTTCCTGGATTTCCTGAATTTTGACCAATTCCTTAGCCGTAGCAATTGGATCCGCGAAGGTCATCCCGGCAACATTCTTCGGGTGCGTCACAACAGGGGTTTCCTCTGCGGAAAGGCCCAGAATGGCTACCTTGAGTTTATTAACTTCTTTAATGATGTAGGGCTTTACATACGGCTGTCCTTCCGCGTTGGTAATATTGGCGCCCAGGAATGGGAATAATGCTTGTTCTCCCAAAGCAAGCAAGGCTTCCTGGCCATAATTGAACTCATGATTACCCAGTGTCATCGCATCAAAACCAGCCAAATTCATGGTTTCAATTACAGAACGGCCGCCAAACAGATTGGCAATGTTTGTGCCATGAATCATATCACCTGCCGAAAGGAGTAGCACCTTGCCAGGTTGCTCTGCGCGGATGGCAAACGCCTTGGCCGCAATACGGGCCATTCCGCCGACTACCGGCGCGTCAGTGGCCGGAGCAAACGGCTCCAGTCGGGCGTGTAAGTCATTAACATGCAGTACTGTCAGTGTGGTCTGCGAGTCGGCGGCTGCGATGGAGCCTGTCATCAGTGCTAAAGCAGCCACTAAGGCCAGTAACAGCGTCATCATTCTTGGAAAACGAGTTTTAAACATTATTATTCCCTCCCATGTTTTCTGAAATCCACCGTCATATTCTGCCTTTGCTGGGGGTGTTCCTGCCACTTTACATAAATTTAATAATCCGCACTTTATTGGCAATCGCCCTGCGATTCTTAGTAACCCTCATGAGGTTCCTGGCGATCCATGCCGGGCACAAGTTTCGGAAAATGCAGCTGCCGCAGCGCCTCATACAAGACTATTGCGGCTGAATTGGCCACATTCAGCGATCGACACTGCGATGCCATCGGAATTCTGATTGTCGCATCCGGGTTGCTCCATAACAGCTCTTTGGGAAGGCCTCTGCTTTCAGCACCAAACAGGATATAATCGCCGTCGCGATATGCAACTTCATGATAACTGCGGTTGCCGGAAGTCGTTGCCAGAAAAAAGCGTTCCCCGCATCCCTCGCGTTCTCCGCGTCCCCGGCGTCCTCCTACCTCGGCCTCGGCCTCAGCCCCCGCAGCGTCAGAAAAAGATGTCATAAACTCTGACAGGGAGTCATGGATCACCACGTCCACAAACTCCCAGTAATCCAACCCCGCTCTTTTCATATGTCTGCTATCCAGCCGAAACCCAAATGGTCTGACCAAATGCAACCGCGTCCCGGTGGCAGCGCACAACCTGGCTACGTTCCCCGTGTTCTGTGGTATTTCTGGTTCGACCATGACAATATTAAGGCCCATTTGCAGCAGTCTTCTTTCCCAACGGTATTCGCTCCGAATCCCTGCCCCGGATCTTGTTGAAAGTATTTTAACATGTTATATTAAAATAGTTCGGAATCCTAAGGATAAGGCAGGTATCCCTTCGATGACCTTAACGGATCAAAAGTCTAGTGACAAACAAAATGGCGCTGCGGGGGACATGACTGTCATCCGCCGCGATATCCTTCGTCTGGCATGGCCAGTTACTGTTGAAAACATTTTACAGATGACAGTGGGCCTCGTCGCCATGGCGATGGTCGGACGTCTTGGCGCCACTTCCATTGCTGCCGTCGGTTTAGTCAACAGATTCACCCAGCTAATCTGGGCACTTTTTGCGGCCATTGGGACAGGATCCACTGTTTTAATCGCCCAGTCAACCGGTGCCGGCAATCAGGAAGAAAGCCGACGCATTGCCCGCAGCAGCCTATGGATGGCACTAATCTTTATGTCAGCCACAACCCTGCCGGTCTATCTCTTTGCCCGGCAGGCGCTCATGGTTTTTAATCCGCAACCGGACTTATTAGCCGTGGCGACGTCCTATTTCAGGATATCCATTTGGAGCGTTCCGTTCATGGTGATCACGATGTTGACTGCCAGCATCCTGCGGGGCATGGGCAACACCCGCACCCCGATGTTAATTGCCCTTGGAGCTAATGTAATTAACGCAGCCTGCCAATATGTTCTGATCTTTGGGCTGGGCTCGATCCCGGCCATGGGATTGAATGGATCCGCACTGGCAATTGTGATTGCTCAGGCATGCGGCGCGCTCGTTTCAATTGGCGTTTTATTCCGGGCTTTTTATCCGTTGTCTTTTTTGAGCGCAACCAAAAAACCCGGCATGTCCCGCAAGGTTCTTAAAGTCGGGGTTCCAGCCGCCGCAGAACACCTTTGCTGGCAAGTGGCCGCCTTTATTGTGACACGCTTAATTGTCGGATTAGGCAATATTCCAATGGCTGCCCACCAGCTGGGTTTACAGGCAGAGGCCATCTCCTATATGCCTTCAGCCGGTCTAGGCATCGCCACCACTGCGCTCATTGGTCAGTCGCTGGGAGCGGGACGCCCGCAGCTAGCCAAAAAATATGCTTCCGAACTGGTTCGTTGGGCAATCGTGATTACCGCCTTAGCGGCTTCCGTGTTGCTGTTCCTTCCCAAACAATTCCTTTCCCTACTCACTACTGATCGGGAAGTCATTGAACTGGCAGCTGTTTATCTGATGCTGATGGGCCTTGGCCAATCGCCCCAGAACATTGCCAGTGTCTTCAATGGTGCCTTGCGCGGCGCGGGTGATACCCGCACGCCGATGTATATTGCGCTGGCTGGTCTATGGTTTATCCGGATCCCACTCGCGATGTTTTTAAGCAAACCTTTTGGAGTAAAGGGTGTTTGGCTGGCCATCACAGTCGATCTTTTTTTCCGGTTCTTTCTTAGTCTGTGGCGTTATTTACCCGGCAACTG
>ENA-UOOM01000400-UOOM01000400.1-fermentation-metagenome-genome-assembly--contig:-NODE-400-length-51328-cov-14.809646_pt1 | contig 51328 bp, 46 predicted proteins | sample MGYA00245781_ERZ724031 | MGnify/ENA primary metagenome ERZ724031 (study PRJEB28704, sample SAMN03018317) | fermentation metagenome | biome: anthropogenic terrestrial biome; feature: soil; material...
ATACTTCGCTGGCGATCTGTAAGCCGGAGCGCTTATGGGGAGGGAGGTCAACCTGCGTCAGGTCGCCGGTGACGACGGTACGGGCATTCTTACCCATGCGGGTCAGGAACATTTTCATTTGTTCACTGGTGGTGTTCTGCGCTTCATCCAGAATGATGAAGGCGTCGTTCAGTGTGCGGCCACGCATGAACGCGAGCGGCGCCACTTCCACCGTGCCCTTTTCCAGCAGCGCCAGATAGGCATCCTGCCCCATCATCTCAAACAGGGCATCGTACAATGGGCGCAGATAGGGGTCAACCTTCTGGGCCATGTCACCGGGCAGGAAGCCAAGCTTTTCCCCAGCCTCTACCGCGGGGCGCGTGAGGATGATGCGCTCCACATCCTTGTTGCGCAAGGCCAGAACGGCCATGGCAATCGCCAGATATGTTTTGCCTGTGCCCGCAGGGCCTATCGCGACGGTCAGGTCGTTGTTGCGCATGGCATCCACGTAGGCCATTTGCCCGGCAGTCTTGCTGCGGATGCGCCGACCACGGTACGTGCATGCCACCACATCGCTGAAAATCTCCTCAGCCTGCTCGCCCTGTCCCTCGCGTACAAGGGAACACAAATAGCGCACCATGCCTATATCAATAGACTGCCCCCCATACAGTTGGTGCGTCAGTTTTTCGATCACTTGATGGGCCATTTGCCGCATGGGCTCTTCGCCCTGTATGTGAAAACCGTTATCGCGCAGCACAATGCTGACGGAGAATTCCTGTTCAATAACGCGGATGAATTGGTCGTTCATGCCAAACAGTGCCTGATATACATCCAAATTCTTCATGGACAATGCCAAAGAGTGTATCATCTCCTTTGATAATGTGGGAAATACCCCTTACATTTTACTATATTCCACCAGCAGACGCAATCTTTTGACGGGATAGGGCAATCGTGTTATGATTTATGCAGCAAAGTGCAAGGAAGTGAAGTGTATTGTCCCTTCCCTTGGTGAGCGTGATTATTCCGGTATATAACGCTCAAAAATGCCTGTCCGCATGCCTTGACAGCGTGCTTAATCAAAATTATACCAACACGGAAGTCATTCTGGTCAATGATGGCAGCAAAGATAACAGCCTGCTGCTGTGTCAGGAATATGCCGCCCGGGATGCCCGCGTAAAGGTCATCGATCAGGCCAATGGCGGGCCCGGTGCCGCGCGTAACGCGGCATTGTCCGTCGCGACAGGCGATTATTTGCACTTTATTGACAGCGATGATGTGGTGCCGCAGGGGGCCATTCAGGCCATGGTAACGGCCATGGAAGGGCAGGATTTGGTGATCGCCCATTTCCAAATCTGTACCCCGCAAAGCGCCAGCAGGCGCGGGCTCATCAAACAGGAACGGCAGATGGATCGCGCCGCCTTTCTGGAGGCATTAATCATTTGGCCGGGCGCCTACTATTACAGCGCCATGTGGAACAAGCTGTATCGGCGGTCTGTGGTGGAGGAGCACAACATCCGGTTTGACACCACGGTCATCTGGGGGGAAGACTGCCTATTCAACATGACTTATGACCGTTTTGTGCAGCGGGTACGGTGTATTCCTGTTGTGGTTTATTACTATTACCGAAAGGTATCCGGGCTTTCCTGGGGCTCTGTATTTCAACTGCACAAGGGTATTCGGATCAAAAATAAAATCTATCAAGCCCTCAAGTTAATATATGTGGAAGCGGGGCTATATAAAAAGCACTATTGGCGTGTCCAGCGCTATATACTCAATGTTACTTTGATGGACTGACCAGTTTTATTTGTCTATGCGATAAATGCCGCACTTTAAATATTGTGTTTCGGGCGCCGCGGGCAGCGTTGGATGGTCGCGCCCCTGGCCGCGGAACTCCACCTGCATCAGGCGCACCTTGGCATCGTTGGCTGCCTGCAGCAACATATCCTTAAACAGTGCGGGCAGCATGTGGTGAGAACATGAGCAGGTGACCAGGTACCCTCCATCACGAATAAGCTTCATGGCCCGAAGGTTGATTTCTTTGTATCCCTTGGTGGCGGACTCGGCCTTCGCTTTGGACTTGGCAAAGGCCGGCGGGTCCAGAATGACCACGTCGTATTGTTCGCCGGATTGGGATTCGTTCCGCAGCAGATCAAACACATTGGCCGTTTGAAAATGAACGTTCTCCATGCTATTGAGGGACGCGTTTTCCTGTGCCTGGGCGCAAGCGTAGTCGGATATATCCACCCCCTTGACGCTGCTGGCACCGTAATGCGCTGCGTGCAGGGCGAAACTGCCTGTATGAGTGAAGCAATCCAAAACGCGCGCGTTACGCACAAAGGGCGCAATGGCGGCGCGGTTTTCCTTCTGGTCCAGGAAGAACCCGGTTTTTTGCCCGGCCTTTACGTCTACCCAAAATCGGATGCCATTTTCCTGCATCTCCACACGGTCGGGCACTTCCCCATAGAGCACACCGGTGGACTGCTCCATGCCTTCCAGCAATCGGACGGAAACGTCATTTCGCTCATATATGCCCATGGGGGACATGATGTAGACCAATGTATCTACCATCACCTGCTCAAACCGGCTCATGCCCAAAGACAGGCATTGCATAGACAGCACAGGACCAAAGCTATCAACAATGACCGCGGGCAGCCCATCCGCCTCCGCGTGGATTAAGCGGCAAGATTGCAGGTCGGCAAATTGCCTGCGGTAATCGATCGCCCGCTGTATCCGGTTTCGGATAAACACAGCGTCAATGGTTTCATCCTGATGACTGAGCACGCGCAGCGATATCTGGGAATGGGGGTTGTATACGGCGCGGGCGAGGAAAGTGCCCTTCTTGCTGAATACACTCACCACATTGCCCGCCGCGCTTGACCTATCCGCGTGATCTATATCGCTGGCAAACACCCAGGGATGTCCGCTAAGTACCCGTTTTTCCTTGCCGGGTTTTAAATAAACGCTTGCCATACTACCTCCGATTTGTCAGAAGTTTCCCTTCCCTTGCATGATAACATGAGAATGACTATAATGCAGCAGCGTTGAAAGGGAGGATGAAGGTTTGACGCTTTTGGAGCTATTGGTGTTGTCTGCCGGGTTAGCCATGGATGCCAGCGCGGTCGCAATCTGCAAGGGGGCATGTATGCGCCGATTCAGCGCCAAGGAAGGCGTGCTGATTGCGCTGTCCTTTGGCTTATTTCAAGCGCTGATGCCTCTGATTGGGTGGGCGCTCGGCAGCAGGTTCATTCATTACATCCGAAGCGTAGACCACTGGATTGCGTTCATTTTATTGGCCATTCTCGGCGTAAAAATGATATGGGACGCCCTGCACGATGATGAAGAGGAACTGGTTTGTACACCGCTCGATATCAAGGAGCTTCTGCTTTTATCTGTTGCGACCAGCATCGACGCGCTTGCCGCCGGCATTGCCTTTGCGGTGCTGGAAGTGGACATTGTGCTGTCCGTTGCGGTTATTGGCGTGGTTACCATGGCGCTGTCTTTTGTTGGGGCAGTGGTTGGTTGCCGCTTTGGGGAGAAATACATGGCCAAGGCACAGCTTGTCGGCGGCGCAGTGCTGTGCGCGATAGGTCTGAAAATTCTGATTGAGCACCTTGCCGCTTGAGGGTCACTCGAAGTACCGCACGGCGTTGTGATAACAAATATCGCGCACAATACCGAGCAGTGTGGAGATGTCGTTTGGAAATTCTCCATAGGTAACCCACACGCCAATCACTTCACACAAAATGCGCCTGAAATACTCATGCCGTGAAAAGCTGACGAACGAGCGGCTGTCTGCCGTCATGCCAATGCTGCGGTTCAGCAGGCTGAGATTGGCCAGCAGTCGCAGGTGGCTTTGTATGCCATCCCGCTGATGGTGGAAGCGCCAGGGAGGGCCCATCTGCAATTTGCTCTGCGTGTTGGACTGCTGAAAGTTGCCAATCATGGAGCCGACCACATAGCTGTGGGCCGGGTTGATACAGTAGAGTATCGTCTTTGGCAGGGACATCATGCGCTCTTGCGTGTCCAGCAACTTGGAGAGGTTTTCTGCAATGGGGGCGTCCGACACCGAGTCAAAGCCGACGTCCGCACCATACAAGGCATACATGCGCTGGTTGGTGTTTTGCAGCGAACCGATATGGTATTGCTGTACCCAATTGCGGCGCGCATACAACAGCCCAAGCTTCACCAGCAGGACGGACCTGTAAATATCTGCCTGTTTGCGCTTGATGGGCTGGCCTGACAATACGTTTTTCAACGCCCGATCGGCCTTCTCCTCATCCAGGCGGAAGGCGGGGATATCCGGCAACCTGTGGTCGGCGGAACGACAGCCAACCGCATGAAAGTAGTCTATGCGGTTTTCTAACGCGTCCACCAAATCGCCCAGGCCACGGATGGGTTTGCCGGTCAGCTCTGACAATTGACCTACAAAAGCAGAGAATCCCGGTTGATCTATCTGTATGGCGGCATCGGGAGAAAAGGCAGGGCGTACGCGCAGCTTAACAGGCGGCTGATTGATCAACTGCTGATGCGCTTTGAGGACACTTAAAGGACCTTCCGCTGTATAGATGGTGCGCACCTGAAACCGCTCCAGCAGCGCTTGTGGGCGATATTCCGGGCTCTTCAGTTTCTCGTTGCATTCGTCCCATATGCTCTTCGCTGTTTGCTCGCTCAACGGCTCCTTGATGCCAAACACCCTTTGGAGCTCCAAGTGCGTCCAGTGATAGAGGGGATTGCCTATGGCACCCTGCAATACGCGGGCATACGCCAGAAATTTATCCCAATCGGGCGCGTTGCCGCGTATGAGTTCTTCCTCAACACCATCTGTGAGCATCATGCGCCACTTATAGTGGTCGTTGGCCAACAGCAGATGCGTCAGGTTTTCGAAGGGACTGTTTTCAGCCAATACTTGCGCGTCCAGGTGAGAGTGGTAGTCAAAAATGGGCATCTGCTCGGCCGATTCATGATACAGTTGGCTGGCCAGGTTGCCGGTCAGCAAGAACTCCTCATCCATGAATGGCTTCATCGTCATGTGGCCAAATCGTCGCTTTGGCCTTCCAGGGCATCACGCAGGTAACCGGCTAGAATTTCTACAATGCGTGTGTTCTTCCCGCCGCGCATGACCACCACATCGGCCTGATTGATATAGTTTCGAATATACTTGTCGTACATGGGTTTGACCGTGGCAAGGTATTGCTCGGTGACCGAATCAATGGAGCGCTCGCGCTCCTTCATGTCGCGGTTGATGCGGCGCAGCAGGCAGATATCGGCCTCCACATTGATGTAAAGGCGCAGATACATCTGTTCATACAGCCTGTTGTCGTAAAAAGCGTGGATGCCTTCAAAAATCAGCACGTCTGCGGGGTAGAGCAACTCATCGCGATCGGCGCGTCTGTGCTGCGTAAAGTCATAGGCGCGCCGCAGAATTGGGCGGCCGGCAATCAGCTCGGTCATGTCGTGCAGCAGAAGGTCATGGTCAAAGATCCCAGGCTCATCATAATTGAGCCTTGCGCGTTCTGCCAGCGATAGATCCGGATGGTCGATGTAATACGCGTCCTGATTAATCACCAGACAGCTGACTTTCAGCGCCTTCACCAATTCCTCGGAAAGCGTGGATTTTCCCGATCCACTGGCCCCGCATATCCCAATAAACAACATCCTGTCCGCCTCCTTTGCCTCGGAAAACGATAGCGAAATCGCCATCTGATGTCAAGCGTTTGCTGTTTTTTATTGACTTCATACAGCCCTGCTGTTATGATGTATTTGAACAGAATATCCTTATCAAGAGCGGTGGAGGGACTGGCCCTGTGAAGCCCGGCAACCGGCCAAGTGGCAAGGTGCTAAATCCAGCGGTGCAAAGCGCCGGCAGATAAGGCTTGAAAACGCTTATCTGAATGATGAGCGTATTTATTTGGGAGGAAACAGTATGCGGAAACTCTTTACGTCCGAGTCGGTCACCGAAGGACATCCGGACAAGGTGTGTGACCAGGTGTCTGACGCTATTTTGGACGCGATTTTGGCGCAGGATCCCTACGCCCGGGTCGCGTGCGAAACCACAGCCACCACCGGCTTGGTGTTTGTGATGGGGGAAATCAGCACCAACACCTATGTACCAATCCCCGACATTGCCCGCAGCGTGGTGTTGGATATCGGCTACAACAGCTCCAAGATGGGCTTTGATGGCAACACCTGCTCGGTGCTCACATCCGTGCATGAACAGTCACCCGATATCTCAGCGGGTGTTTCCAGGGCCCAGGAGACGCGTGAATCTGCTGCGGCCAAGCAGGAAACAGGCGCCGGCGACCAGGGCATGATGTTTGGCTACGCCTGCAATGAAACGCCGGAGTTGATGCCGATGGCCATTGCCCTGGCGCACCGCCTCACCCGTCGGATGACTGAGGTTCGCAAAAGCGGCCTTTGCCCCTGGATGCGACCGGACGGCAAATCCCAGGTGACGGTTGCGTATGAGGATGGAAAGCCTGTCGTGATCGACAACATCGTCATATCCACCCAACACGACGAGCGGGTACAGCAGGATGCCATTGCGCAGGCGATGGTTGAGCATGTGATTCGCCCCGTGGTTCCTCCCGAGCAATTGGATGAGCATACGAGATTCTTGATCAATCCCAGCGGTCGCTTTGTCATAGGTGGCCCTGCCGGTGACAGCGGATTGACAGGCCGCAAAATCATTGTGGATACCTATGGTGGCTACGCGCCGCACGGCGGGGGCTGCTTCAGCGGCAAAGATCCCACCAAGGTGGACCGCTCGGCCTCCTACATGGCGCGCTATCTGGCAAAGAACGTAGTTGCCTCTGGCTTGGCTGAGCGCTGCCAGATTGCCATGGCGTATGCCATCGGTGTTGCCCGGCCGGTCAGCTTCGCGGTGGACACTTTCGGCACAGGCAAGGCATCCGACAGTGACATCGAGAAAGCGCTGCTCAGCCTGGTCAGTTTAACGCCCGACGCCATCATCAGCCGGCTGGACCTGCGCCGCCCCATCTATCGTCAGACGGCCAGCTACGGCCACTTTGGCCGCACGGATATTGACTTGCCTTGGGAGCGGGTTGATCTGGCCGAGGCGCTGCGCCGCGCGGTTAACTGACAGCTTTTCACATAAAAATCGGACGGCACGCAATGGGCCGTCCGATTTTTGTGTACAGGGGATTATGTTCCCAGATAAGCTTTTTTGACGTCCTCATCTTTAAGCAAATCGCTGGCGGCCCCTTGTTTGACGATATCGCCTGTTTCGAGCACATATGCCCGATGGGCGATGGACAAGGCCATGTTAGCGTTCTGCTCCACCAGCAAAACGGTGGTGCCCTCCGCGTTGATTTTCTGTATGATGTTGAAAATTTCCTGAACCAAAATGGGGGAAAGGCCCATGGAGGGCTCGTCCATCATCAGCAATTTGGGTTTGGCCATCAACGCGCGGCCCATGGCTAACATCTGCTGCTCTCCGCCGGACAGCGTGCCCGCCGCCTGTTTGCGCCGCTCCTTTAGACGCGGGAAGTGTTCAAATACCATATCGTAGTCACGGTCAAACGCGTCCTTATCCTTGCGTGAGAAGGCCCCCATCTCCAGGTTTTCCATCACGCTCATGCGCGAAAACACCCGGCGTCCCTCCGGTACCTGCACCAGCCCCAAATAAACCAGTTGGTGTGCGGGCACTTTGCGCACATCCTGATTGTCAAAGATGATTTCTCCGCTCTTGCAGGGGACAAGGCCGGACAGCGCATGCAGGATAGACGTTTTACCCGCGCCATTTGCGCCAATCAGCGTGACAATTTCTCCTTCGTTGACATGAAAGGCGATGTCGTGCAAGGCATGAATGGCGCCATAGTACAGGTTCAGTTGGTCAACCTTCAGCATGCGCCGGCACCTCCTCTGTTGCTTGCGTTTGTTCCGGGGCCCCCAGGTAAGCGGCTACTACCTCTGGGTTGTTGCGGATTGCCTGGGGATTGCCCTCCGCGATGATATGGCCGTAGTTGAGCACATAGATGCGCTCACAGATGCCCATAACCAGCTTCATATCATGCTCAATTAACAGAATGGCCACCGAGAATCTGCTTCGAATCAGGCGAATGGTGCGCATGAGCTCATCGGTTTCGATGGGGTTCATGCCAGCCGCCGGTTCATCCAGCAGCAATACCTTGGGGTTACAGGCCAACGCCCGGCAGATTTCCAGTTTACGCTGCTGCCCGTATGGCAGGCCGTCCGCGCGCACATCGGCCACATCCTCCATGTTGAACACCTTGAGCAGCTCGCGGGCGCGGATGTCGATGCCCTTTTCCTCGCTGGAAAACCGCGAATCCCGCACGATACCGGATATCGGCGAATATTCCATCCGCGTATGGAAGGCCACCTTGATGTTTTCCAGCACCGACATGGATTTGAACAGCCGGATGTTCTGGAAGGTGCGCGCGATGCCATTTTCCGTAATCTGATGGGTCGGCATGCCATTGATGGTTTTACCCAGCAAAATGATTTCGCCCTCCGTAGGCTGGTAGACACCTGTCAGCAAGTTGAATACGGTCGTCTTGCCGGCGCCGTTGGGGCCGATGAGGCCCACGATTTCATCATTTTTAAGCTGAATGTCAATACCCTCGGCGGCCTTAAGGCCACCGAAACTGATGCCGAGGTTCTTGGTTTCCAGCACCACGGAGTTTTCCCACACATCATAGTGCGGGGTGAAGGGCATTTTGGTCGGGCGTTTCTTGATGCCCAGCCACTGCTTTAGTTTTCTGCCTGTCGCCGTCCATGCCGCAAGCAAGGAGAACTCGGTGGTACCCATCAACCCGGACGGACGGAACAGCATCATCAGGATGAGCAGCAATGAATAGATGACCAGGCGCCATTCGGAGAAACCACGCAGAAACTCCGGCAGCGCGACCAGCACGGCAGAGGAAATGATGGAGCCGGTGATGGACCCCATGCCGCCCAGCACCACCATGACGAGGTACTCAATGGACTTGTTGAAGCCGAAGGTTTTGGCGCTCAACATGCCAATCTGGTGCGCATACAGCCCGCCCGCGATGCCGGCAAAAAAGGCCGCCAGCGTGAACGCAAACAATTTGTAGTAGGTAGTGGGTATGCCCGTGGCTTCAGCGGCGACCTCATTCTCGCGAATAGAGATGATGGCGCGCCCATGGCGTGAACGGCCCAGCGTAAAAATGCTGGCAATCATCACCACCATCACCCAGAATATGATGGAGAACTGCACAGCGCTTGAAACGCTCGCGTCCTCCGAGAAGGCACGGGACATACGCGTAATGCGCGACAAGCCGGAAGCGCCTCCGGTGATGGACAGGTTTTCGATGATTACCCGGATAATCTCACCAAAACCCAGGGTAATGATGGCCAGGTAGTCACCCTTCAGACGCAAGGCGGGCATGCCAATCAACAGGCCGCACAGCGCCGCGGCCAAGCCGCCGGCAATAAGCGCAATGGGCAGCGCCAGGCCGAAGTGGATGTTGAGGGACTTGGTGATAAGCGCCGCGGTATAAGCTCCCACGGACATGAAGCCTGCGTGACCCAAAGCCAATTGGCCCAGCAAACCCGTGGTCACATTCAGGCTGACGGCCATCATGATGGCAATGCCTGTGGTAGCCAGAATGCCCGAAATATAGCTGTTGAAGGTTCCTGTGGATATCAGCAGCGATAGCACAATGTAAACGATGAGCAGCGCGGTGATGTTGAGCACATAGCTTTTTGCCTTCATGTTCATACAGCCACCTACACTTTCTCGCGCATCCGTCTGCCCAGCAGACCGGATGGCTTGAACAGCAGCACGACAATAAGGATGCCGTATACAACCGCGTCACTCAGTTGGGAAGAGATATAGGCCTTTGTCAGGCTCTCTGCCAGGCCCATAATGAGTCCCCCAAGCATGGCGCCCGGGATGATGCCAATGCCCCCTAGGACCGCCGCGATAAACGCCTTCAGGCCGGGCAGGGAGCCCAGCGTGGGGGAAACGGTGGGGTACGCCAGGCCATACAGGATAGAGCCGATGCCGGCCAGCGCACAGCCGATGGCAAACGTGAAGGTGATGGTGGTGTTGACGTTGATGCCCATCAACTGCGCCGCATCATAATCCTCAGATACAGCGCGCATGGACTTGCCCGCACGGGACTTGGCGACCAGTATCTGCAACAAAACCATCAGCAAGGCCGATACCGCGATGGTCAGGACCGTGGTGAAGCCAATCTGCAGGCCGCCGATGGTTAAGGGTTTGATGTTGAAGGAAATGGGATAGGGCTTGGGGGTTGGCGAAAAAATCAGCAGCGCCAGGTTTTGCAGCAGCATGCTGACGCCGATGGCCGTGATGAGCGAAGAGATACGAGGCGAGGAGCGCAGCGGCTTATATGCCACCCGCTCAATGACCACGCCAAACAACACGCACATCAAAATAACCAGAATAACCACCACCGGGAATGGCAAGCCAAGCATGGTGGTCAGAATTACAGCCGTATATGCCCCTACCATTAAAATGTCACCGTGCGCGAAGTTAATCAGGCGCACGATGCCATACACCATCGTATATCCCAGTGCAATCAAAGCATAGATACTGCCCACATGCAGTCCATTGATCAGCTGGTTGAGGAACAACGTCACTTGTTACATCACCGTCCATTTCCTATCGCAATACGCCGGGGGAGGAAAAAGATTCCTCCCCCGCCGCAACGAAGGTCCTATCAAATTCAGGGATTCTGCATCTTCACAAACAGCTTGTTGCCGTTCTCATCAAAGGTCATGATGAAGGCACTCTTGATGGGGTCATTGTGATCGTCAAAGGTAATTTTGCCGCTGACGCCTTCCACATCGGTGGCCTTGATGGCAGCAATGGTGTCTTCATACTTGAACTCGGGGGCAGCCTTGCTCAACGCGTCGCACAGCACGACGGCTGCATCATAGCCGGTGGCCGAGAAGGATACGCTGGGCTCTTCATTGTACTTCTCCTGGAAGGCAGCCACGAAGTCCTTGGCCTTCTGGCTGTCAGCTTGGGTGGAGAAGTGATCGGAGTACGTCATGTTGGTGAGCAGGGCCTTGTTGCCAATCGCGTCCACAACATCCGCAATGCCGTCAGCGCCCAGGAAGCGGGTCTCAAAGCCGATGTCATTGGACTGGGTCAGCATGAGCGCGGCCTCCGCACCATAATAGGGAAGGAAAACGGCCTCAGGGGCGGCGTTTTTCAGGTTGGTCAGCTGGGACTTAAAATCCACATCGCCGTAGGCAGCGGATTCGGTGGCGACCACTTCGATGCCGAGGTTGGCGCATTCCTGAACAAACGCCTCGTACAGGCCTTTGGAATACTCCGTGCCGTTGTCGTAGATGACACCTACCTTGGTGATGCCTTCATCCTTGGCGTATCGAGCAATCTGCACCGCCTGGAAGGGATCCAGGAAGCAGGTGCGGAATACGTTGGCGCGGTCTGTCGTGATGTCATACGCCGTAGCGGAAGGGGTAATCATGGGGATGTTCTCGTCGGTGGCATACTCGGCCACAGCTCTGGTCACACCGGTGAGGACCGGGCCAATGATGCCGACAACGCCATCGTTTTCCACCAGCTTGCTGAAAGCCAGTACGCCGTCATTGGCTTCGCCGCGGGTATCTTCCCACAGAATTTCAACCTTTTTGCCGTCGATGCCGCCGGCAGCGTTCAGCTCTTCAATGTACAGGTTAACACCCTTTTGAACGGCCAAACCATATACGGCATAGGGGCCCGACAAAACGCCGATCCCGCCAATTTTTACCGTATCCTCAGCCAGCACAACCGCTGACATAGAGCTCAACCCCAGAATCAATGCGAGCACCAGGGATACCACTGCGCGTTTTTTCATGACCTCTTGCCTCCTTACGTTCCGCGTGATTTCGCGGTTGTCCCTAAGAATACAAAAGATAGAGAATTTACGCAAGTGCCGGAATGTTTATTCTATGTTTGCTGCGTCACATCGTATCTGCCGCCTATCGCTTCCTTGACAGGTCATTCACCCTTGGTATAATCGAGCAGGATGTTTAGTACAGCATCTGTGGAGGGGTATGAACCGCTATCAACTGGTCGTCCCGGAGCATATGCACGGCAGCAAACTGTTGCCGTGCCTGTCAAAGGCATATCCGTTGGCGCCAGACATGGCTTTTCGGCGTGCGCTGAAAAATCGGGACATCAAAGTAAATGGTCAACGCGTGGCCGACAATTGCGCGGTGACTGCCGGTCAATTGGTTGAATGGTATACGCAGTGGGCCCCCGCGGAGATTCCAATTTTATACATGGATAACCGCCTGTTGGTGATCGACAAACCAAATGGCATCAGCAGCGATGAACAAGCGGGTGAGCAAATGACTTTGACGGGTCTGCTCGCCAGCCAGTTGAAACTGGATATGCCTCCCCGCATGGTGCACAGGCTGGACCATCAGACCTCCGGCTTGATGTTTTTGGCGCTGACGGAAGAAGCAGAGACGGCGCTGGTCCAGGCGTTTCGGCAGGGACAAGTGGACAAGCGCTATACCTGCCTGGCAAAGGGGGAAATGCCGCGGCAAGGGGATACCCTGCGCGCCTGGCTGCGCAAAGATGCCCGCGTTGCCCGCGTACAGGTATCGGATGCACCCGCACCGGAGGCTAGGGTGATTGTGACGGAGTATCGGGTACTCTCCTATCAATCAGATTGCAGCCGCCTGGAGATTTGCCTGCATACCGGCCGGACCCATCAGATACGGGCGCACCTGGCCCATATAGGGCACCCCATTCTGGGGGATGACAAGTATGGCGACCGTGCTTTCAATCGTTTTATGGGCGCGGGTCGGCTGATGCTGGCCTCCACCGGTCTGACGCTGCGTGTAGAGGGATTGTTGGCTGATTTGGATGGTCGTTCTTTTTCAATTGAAGCCCCGTTTTAACTTAGTCAGAAAGAGGATGTTATGCAGGAAAATCCTATGATTCGACTGATCAGCGTGGATTTGGATGGCACGCTACTGAACCCCAAAGGCAAAGTGACCATTGGCAACCTGGAGGCCATCCGTGCGGCGCAGCAGGCAGGCGTGGTATTCTCGGTGGCTACAGGTCGCTTTTATGAGAACGCCTGTATCGGCATCAAGGATATGGGGCTGGATTGTCCTGTTATCTCCACCAATGGCGGAAAGATTGCGGCCTCGCCCTTTGGGCAGGTGATTGCGTCACATAAAATGGCCGTTAGGAGTGCTGTGGAAGTTATGCAACGCTTGGATGATCTGGAAGCCGCCTACTATGTGTTTGCCGATGGGTTGGTGGGGGTCAGGCTGCCGGAAGACAGGCACCATTCGCAGATTGAATTTGGGGATGATAGGATGCTGCACGAGGCGAAGACCCGTTACTTTACAGGCCATGCCGCCTGTCTGGACGCCGTTGAGCGCGGCATATATAAGTTTTATGTGCATACCTTTGGCGACCGGGCGAAACTGCAGCATGTGCGTCAGGCCTTGCAGTTCATTCCGGATACTGTGTTGACCCACTCCAGCGAGAGCAACATCGAAATCATGCCGCCGGGGGTAGATAAAAGCAGCGGCATCAGAGAGCTCGCTGCTTATTTGAGCATTCCCTTGTCCCAGGTGATGGCCATAGGCGATCAGGACAATGACTTGCCGATGATTCTGGCGGCCGGGCTTGGCGTAGCCATGGGCAACGCGTCAGAGGATGTGAAGGCCAAAGCGGATGTCATCACAAGCTCCAACGCGGAGGATGGTGTGGCGCAGGCCATTTATCGCTATGCGCTATCCTCGCCATCCGGCCAGGCATAGTACATCCTGTCCAGCTCGGTGATTACAGCACGGCCGTCGCTCCATTGGGCGAGGGCCATTTCGATTATTTGCTGATCCGTTTCCCGCAGGCTGAGGACGGCCGTCACCTGATCTGTGTACTGCGTGTCCTCCAATGCGACGGGTTGCGTAGATAGTTGGTATTGCACCCTGTCCCACAGACCATAGGGGAGCACTGCCTGGATGCGCACGCTTGGCTCCATCACAGCCACACCGGCCGCATCCACAGCCAAGGCACAGCCCTTGGTGTAGGCACGAACCAGGCCGCCCGCCCCCAACAGCACCCCGCCAAAGTATCGCACGACAACAGCGCAGCAATTGACCAACTGCTTTTGTCTGAGTACCTCCATGATGGGCTGTCCGGCTGTGCCCGATGGCTCCCCATCGTCCTGATAGCGCATGATGCCGGCGTTGCGCCCGATGATGTAGGCAAAGCAGTGGTGAGTAGCGTCCCGATGCTGCTCCCGGACTGACTGGATATAGCGCAGCGCTTCCTCCTCGGTGTCTACGGGTGCCGCGTAACCTATGAAACGGCTTTTGTTGACAACAAAGGCATCGCTCGCTTCCTTGCTCAAGGTTTTGTAGGGACGTTCGCTCATGATTTGAGCACGATGCGGCAGTAGTTCTTTTTTCCGCGGCGCAGCAACAATCCGTCGGCACCAATCTGCTCGGGCTGCACGATGTAGTCAATATCGCTGACCCGCTCATCGGCGACCTGCACCGCGCCTTGGGCCACCATCTTGCGGGCTTCACTGCGGCTGGTGCACAGGCCGCTGAGGTGCAGCAGCGTGGTCAGGCGGGCGTCGCTCTCCAGCTCTTCGCGGCTGATGGCAAAGGTTGGTACCTCCTCAGAGGCGCTGCCGCCACTGAACAAGGCGGCGGATGCTTCCTGCGCCTTTTGCGCCTCCTCCTCGCCGTGAACAATCTTGGTGCACTCAAACGCAAGCACCTTCTTGGCTTCGTTAATGTCGGCTCCCTCCAGTCGGCTGAGGCGGCGTACCTCATCCATGGGCAGGAAGGTAAGCAGTGCCTGGGATTTGGATACATCCGCGTCGCTCACATTGCGCCAGTATTGATAGAACTCATAGGGGCTGCATAGGTCTGCATCCAGCCACAAGGCACCCCGCTCGGTTTTGCCCATCTTTTTTCCTTCGTGGGTGAGCAATAGCTTGAACGTGCAAGCATAGGCGTCCTCCCGCTCCTTGCGTCGGATGAGGTCCGCGCCCGACAGCATATTGCTCCACTGGTCATCGCCGCCCATCTGCAAGCGACAGCCGTGGCGCTTGAACAGCTCCAGGAAGTCATAGGATTGCATCAGCATGTAGTTGAATTCCAAGAATGTCAGCCCACGCTCCAGCCGTTGCTTATAGCATTCAGCGGTTAGCATGCGGTTGACCGAGAAGTGAACGCCGATATCTCGTATAAATTCTACATAGTTGAGGTCCAGCAGCCAGTCCGCGTTGTTGGCCATCATAGCCTTTCCGTTCTCAAAGGTGAGGAAGCGGGACAGCTGGCGGGCAATGCCGGCGGCGTTTTCCTGAACCTTTTCTACCGTCATCATCCGGCGCATATCTGTTTTGCCGCTGGGGTCGCCAATCAATGTGGTGCCGCCGCCCACCAAAGCGATGGGAATGTGTCCGGCTTTCTGCATATGCATCATGGCCAGGATGGGGATGAAGTGACCAAAGTGCAGGCTGGCAGCGGTGGGGTCAAAACCGATATAGAATTTGGTTGGTTCCTTCTCCAGCTGCTTGTAGAGGTCTTCTTCGTAGGTTATCTGAGCAATGAATCCGCGCTCCTTGAGTAAATCCAGAATGTGCATGTTTCTTCTCCTGTCACATTTGTTGTAAGCTATCGGCCAGTATCTCCATGCCTCGCAGGATGGCTGGTCGGTCAGCGTTGGAAAAATTGAGTCGCAGGGTATTGTGATGACCGCCTTCGGGATAGAAGTATTCGCCGGGGACAAATGCCACACCGCGCTCTACCGCCTTGCGGAACAAATCGGTTGCGCGCACATCATCCTCCAGCTCAACAAAAATGAAGAGCCCGCCCTCCGGCTGGGTGTAGTGCCGCTTTTTTGGCATTTCCTTCAATTGGCTTAGCATCGTATCCATCAGGGTTGCGTATTGGCTGCAAATGCGGTCAATGTGGGGGGAAAGCAACCCATCTCGCAGGTATGCGTCCACGATGGCCTGGTTGAGGTTGGCGGTATGTACGTCAGTACATTGCTTACAAACAGCGCAGCGGCGCATCAGCTGTGCATCACCGGCCATAAAGCCAACGCGCAAACCGGGCGAAACCACCTTGGAAAAGCTGCCCAGCAAGACCACCCAACCCTCTTCATCAAATGATTTGATGGTTGCAACATGTTGACCCCGATAGCGCAGTGAGCGGTACGGGTCATCCTCGGCGACCACGACTTTATAGCGCGCTGCCAACCGGGCCACCTGTTCCCGCCGATTCAGGGAGAGTGTGCGACCGGTAGGGTTCTGAAAGGTGGGGATGATGTAGAGCAGCTTTGGCCGCCATTTGCGCATCATCTCTTCCAAGTGGTTGATGTCTATCCCCTCATCATCACTGTTGACGGGGACAATGTTGGCCTGATAACTGCTCATTGCTTGCAGCGCGCCGAGGAAAGCGGGGCTTTCCGTCAGCACGGCATCGCCGGGATTCACCAACGTCTTCAGCAGCAGGTCCAACCCCTGCATGGAGCCGGTGGTCACCAGCACGTGATCTTCCTGCACCTGCGCGGCGAAAGTATCCTGTATATAACCCGGCAGGGACTGGCGCAGGGGGGGGTATCCTTCCGTCTGTCCATATTGCAGAATGGCTTTGCCGTTGTCCCTCAGCAAAGCTGAAGCGATGTGGGCAACTTGCGCATCAGGCAATGCAAAGGCACCCGGATTGCCCCCCGCAAAAGAAATGACGCCCGGCTTTGCTGAAAACGCAAACAGCTCCCGGATGGCGCTGCCGGATAAACCAGCCATTCGTTGCGCATAGGGGAACTTGAGATTCACCATGCTCCACCTCCTGATATAAAAAACCGCCCGCCCGACACAAATCGGGAAGGCGGCAGTTGTCCGCGGTACCACTTCCATTTAACAAACGATGTTTGCCCTCATGCACGCTGTATCCGGCGCACCGGCAGCAACCTAATAACGATACGTGTTCAGCGCTGAGCTCCGGAGGGTATTCTCTGACGGTTCACGTCCCTCTCGCACCTGTCGAGGGCTCTCTGTGCGTGTTCTGCCGGTCAGATACTTGGCTCCATCATCGCTTCGTCATTATAGGGTCGTGTTCATCGGCTTGTCAACTCTACTTCCTCAGTGATTTATTAAAATTGAGTTACAAAAGTGATGCATTTTTCAATTGATTGTGTTATAATTCCGACACATCGCAGAAAAAGTGACAGACAGGAGAGACAGATGCAGACCAAGGTCGAACTGCAGGGCAAGTTAACCCAACAACTTTGGAAGGAACCCGTTGCCCTCAACAGCGCGGAGCGTTCTGTTACCGACTGGGCTATGGTGGATGACCATCAGGCCGTTTTGGACGTGAACTGTGTCCGGGATCACCTGCTGCGCCACTACCTGGCCAACTATCGGGTGCGTGCCTGCGGTTTGTGTTTGGATGCGCAGCAGGCACACCATTTGCGCCACGCGCTCAGCGGCGCGGAGATCATGTACTCCACCGGGAACGAGATTCCCTGGCGCGATAATAGCTTTGACCGCATCTTCATGGCGAATCTCCTGCCCAACTATATCAACATGTCAGAATTTGCGCTGGAAGCGAAGCGAGTGTTAAAAGCCGATGGCCGACTTGTATTGGCATTGCCGCCTTTGCCCTGGTGGCAAATGGTCTCTGCATTATGGCAGGGCGATCAATATCGGCATGCTGCAGTACAGCCGCTGCTGGCCTTGCTCGAAATGAATGGGTTTACGGATGTATCCTGCCGTCATTCCCGCATTGGGCATCGGTGCGTGGTCGCACATAAGGCGTCATGAAGTCTGGGCATACGTGCATCGCTTGGCTCTCGATTTGCGCTGTGCTGGTTATGGCGCTTACGCCTTTTGGACTGGCATCAGCGCAGCAGGCTGAGCCAGGGATGGTTCGCATACTGTTGACGGGCTACAACGACAGCCCTAGGATTGACATCGGCATCTATGGCGATTACCTGTTGGATGGACACCTGAGTTTCCAAAGCCGCAGTCAATTGCTGGTGACTGCACAGGGGAATACAATATTGGTTTATTTCGATGGCGCTGTGTACCGCACGGACACAGCGCTTCGTCTTCTGCGACATGGTGGCCAACAAGACAAGGAGAATGGCTTGCGGATTGGCAGCGGTCTGCCTTTATATGAGGGGGATTTGTGGCTTACCGCACAAGAAGGGAAAATACGGCCGGTGCTGCACATTGGCATTGAGGATTACCTCAAGGGTGTGGTGCCCTATGAAATGAGCGATAGCTTCCCGATGGAAGCGCTCAAGGCGCAGGCTGTGGCGGCGCGCACCTACGCGATACGCGGCCTGCGTGGTGATAGGGATTATGATTTGACCGACGACACCAACGACCAGGTATACAAGGGATATAACCCGGAGCATCAGCGTGCTGCGCAAGCGGTGGAGGAAACCGCGGGCATGTGCCTGAGCTATCAGGGGGAAATCATCCGCACCTATTACACGGCCAGCAATGGCGGACAGACGGAGTCATCGTCCAATGCCTGGGGGCACAATTATGTGCCCTACCTGCGGGTGCAGGATGACCCCTATGATGCGCAGAACCCGGAGAGTGAGGTGCGGAGCTTCACCATCCCTTCCAATTGGGATATGGAAAACGCGCCCAGCGAAATACTGCAACAACTGCTAATAGACGCGATGATTCCAATCCTGGAGAAAGAGGGCTATGACACGAGTCCTTCAAACATCCGTATAGATGGCGTGGTTGGTGCGACAGCCCACTCACCGCGATTTGAGGAAGAATCCAAATTGATGACGCGGCTAAGCATAGATGTCCTGGTCAGCGGGCGCAAGCCAGCATCCCTGGTGTCGGAGGGAGAAGTATCCCTGTTCGCCGTCGCCACACAAAGTCCTGCGCCAACGCCTGTTGTTCAACCGTCAGGCGATGCCTGGGGACCCATCACTCGACGCCCACAGCCTCTTCGCCTTGATTTGCCCCTCTACCCGGATTTGGAAAAGGCGATGAGTCTGTCCATCAATCTCAAGGAGAATGAGACCATCAGCGTCACAAAGGTTGAACAGGGCTTTCAAGTGCGTTCCGCGCGCTATGGGCATGGGGTTGGGCTGAGCCAGCGTGGCGCCGAATGGATGGCAAAGCAACACGCGAAGACATTTCAGGAAATCCTGTCCTTTTATTATCCGGGAACCGATTTGCGGCCTTATCCAACCCAGCCCGTAGCGCGGCCTGCGCTGCATGCGGACTTCTTAACCACACCGGGGCCCATACCAACGGCAACACCGCGACCAACGCTTGTACCACAAAGCGCGACTGCCGCGCCCGGCCAGTGGCGCGTGGTGGTCAACGGCATTAGCAGGAATTCTTCCCTGAATCTTAGGCTTCTGCCATCCACCAGCAGCGATGTAATCTATCAACTGTACTATGGTCAGCATCTACTGGTGTTGGGCAAAGCGGGGGATGGACAGGATTGGCTGCATGTTGTAGCCGATGGCATCCAAGGATATGTAATGGAGAGCTTTGTCGAAAGGTTACCATGATGGCATTGACATGAACAAAGGGACGGTCAGCTGCCGTCCCTTTGTTGTATCAGCAAAAACCGGGAACAATCTAAAGGATTAATCCTTGATGGTTTCTTCATGCTTTTCATCATCGATGATGGTTTCAATGAATTCCTCATCGACATTGGGTTCAGTGTCAGATGGTTCATCCTTCACCAGGCGACGATCACGCCGCTCTTTATCATCCGCCTTACGGGTTGACTTTTGCGTTGGTTGACCCTTCGGAGTCTGCCCGGCAGCCTTTGATGCTGCGGGGGGCGGTGTCACACGCTGTACCTCTGAGGCATCATATTCGCGAATTTCGCTGCCATCGTTACCCTTTGGCAGGCGCACCTTAACACGCTCCCTGAGGGCGTTCACCTCTACCACCACGCCGCGGCCATCAGGGGTAATGGCATCACGTCCTACATGGGGCATCAGTTTCTTGGCGCGCTCATATTGTTCCTGCTCATATTTTAAGCAGCACATCAGCCGGCCACAGACGCCCGATATTTTGGTCGGGTTGAGCGACAGGTTTTGTTCCTTGGCCATCTTGATGGATACCGGCTGGAAATCACCCAGAAACTCGGAGCAGCACAATGACCTGCCGCATGTACCAAGGCCGCCCAACATCTTCGCCTCATCCCGCACGCCAATTTGCTTGAGCTCAATGCGGGTTTTGAAAGTGGCAGCCAAATCCTTCACCAGGGCACGGAAATCGACACGGCCATTGGAGGTAAAATAGGCAATCAGCTTGCTGCGATCAAATGTATACTCGACGCGCACCAGCTTCATGTCCAATTTGTGCTCGCTGATTTTGTCGTGGCAGATGCGGTGCGCGTCGCGCTCGCTTTGCTGGTTGTTCAGATGCTGTGCGGCATCCTGTGGGGTGGCGATGCGCATCACGCGTTTGAGCGGAGCCTGCACCCGATTATCGCCTACCTCATGCACGCCCATCACCGCCTCGGCGTACTCGATGCCACGCGCTGTTTCCACGATAACGGAGTCTCCCGCAGCGGGTGTGAGGCTGCCGGGGTTGAAGTAGTATAGTTTTCCCGCGTTCTTGAAACGAACGCCTATGACCATTGGCATTGATGAATCTCCTTTGTGATGGTAAATAAGAGTTGATCTGCGATGGCCTGCCAGGAAACATTGCTCGCCTTGAGCTTTCTGGCCGCAAACACTGCTTCCATAAGCTTTGACAAAGCCGAGCGAGATGCTTCGGACCATTCTGAGTGATGCGAATCAGACAACCGGGAAGCTATGCTGGCCCGAAGGGCAAACCCCGCACGCTGCTCAATCAAGTCCAGCAGCAAGTCGGCGGTATCTCGGGCATCCTTCAGCGCCATGGATGCTGCGGGGATGTCGGATAGCTTTTTGACAGCGAAAAATGTCGCATCCGCCAAGGTATTGGCATCCCCGTAGCGCCTATCCGCCTCTGCTGCTATGGCAATGCCCGGGCGGCCGGCCGCCAGCTGTGTCAGCGCCCTTGCCTGCGCCTTTTCCACGCCGCGCGAAATCAGCAGTTGCTCTACCCGGTCATCGGGCCAGACACTCAGTCGCACAAACTGGCACCTGGACACGATGGTGGGCAACACAGCGCGTTCATTGTTGGCGGTTAGGATAAAGAAATCGCTGCTTTCCGGCTCTTCCAGGTTCTTCAGCAGCGCGTTTTGCGCCTGTACCGTCATCGCATCCACCCGGATAATCATCACCACACGGCGGCCTTCCTCCAGCGGATGCAAAGATAAAGCAGATAGCAATTCGCGCAACTGCTCTATCTTGATGGAGCGGGCGTCTCCCGCCAAGGCCAAACGATAGAGGTTGCTATGCTGGCCGCTGCTGGCCCGGTGACAGGCATCACAATGACCGCACGGCTTATTTTCTGTAGCAGTGCACAACAAACTGGCGGCGAGTGTTGCCGCAAATTCTTCCTTCCATATACCGGATTGGCCTGTCAACAGCAGCGCGTGCGGTGCCTGGCTTTGATTGTAATCATCCAACAGCCGGTCGTGCGACTGGCTGAGGCCGCGAAAAATATCCCCTTGTGTCACGACTTCCCTTCAGATAGCGTGTGACGCCATCCAGATCAAATCTTGACGAACTGATCAACAGACAAAACGAAAACAGTAGCGCCGCCAACCGTCACTTCAATAGGGTAGGGGGCATACATGCCCGTGGCACCACCCATGGTAACCGGCGAGGTCGCGATTTGCTTGCGGCTTTTGCATACCTTTTTAATGGTATCCATGCAGGCGTCAAACTTATCGTCATCCACACCAACCAGCAAGGTGGTGTTGCCTGCGCGCAGAAAACCGCCTGTGGTTGCCAACTTGGTCACACTGAAGCCGCTGCTCATCAGCTCGCTAATCAGATGGGACGCATCCTCATCCTGAACGATTGCAATAATCAGTTTCATATTCATTATCTCCTTCTTCTCTTCGATGGAGTATTACAGTGTCCGGTAAAATTATACACGATTAACATAGGATTTTCAATATCGCGTCGTTTGCGCCGTGGTGAATGCTTGTTATTTGGGCTTTCCTATGGTAGTATGAGTGCGTTATTTGGCGGAATATCCAGCCAAATCAACCTCTTTCAAAGGAATGGAAAAGTGCAGTCAATTCACCTGTTTGTAGATGCCATGGGCGGCGATCACGCGCCGCAGGCCCCGGTCAAGGGCAGCGTAGCGGCGCTTCGGCAAGATCCCGATTTACGCATAACGCTGGCCGGTGTGTTAAGCGAGATTGAGCCGCATTTGATTGGCGCAGATGACGTGCGAGAACGCATCACGCTTGTGGACGCCCCCGAACTGATTGACAACCACGAGGCGCCCGCGATGGCCATCCGCCAGAAAAAGCGCTCATCCATCGTGATGGGCATGCTATCTGTCCGAGAGCAACAAACAGACGGATTTGTTTCTGCCGGTTCTACTGGCGCGGTGCTGATTGGCGGGATGCTGCGCCTTGGACGCATCATCGGTATCGAACGCCCCGCCCTGGCTCCATTGCTGCCAAACGGCAAGAGCCACTTTCTGCTGATTGACTGCGGGGCCAATATGGACTGCCGACCCGAATACCTGGCGCAGTTCGGCATGATGGGCAATGCCTACATGAAGCAAATCAAGGGTATTCAAACGCCGCGCATCGGATTGGTTAATGTAGGGGATGAAGCCGAGAAGGGCAACGCGCTCATCAAGGAAACCTTCCCGCTGATGGAGCAGGCTGCCTATCACTTTGTGGGCAATGTGGAGGCGCGATACATCACCGCTGATCGGGCCGACGTGGTTGTGTGTGACGGGTTCGCCGGCAACATCATCCTCAAGTTCATGGAAGGCGTGGCCGAGACGCTGATGGGCATGATCAAACACGAACTGATGGCCGACACGCGCGCCAAACTGGGCGCCCTGCTGGCCAAACCGGCTTTCCGTCGTGTTAAAGCCTCCATGGATTATACCGAGGTGGGCGGCGCGCCGCTGCTAGGCGTGCAGGGTGCTGTGGTTAAAGCCCACGGCAGCAGCAATGATTACGCGTTCGCGTCTGCCATCAGGCAGGCGAGCAACATGGTGCGTGCACAGGTTGCGCAAGCCATCATTAGCCAACTATAACAACAATCGTTACGGAGGAATCAACTATGGTATTTGATAAGGTGGCCGCCATGATTGCCAATCAGCTCAAGGCCGCGCCCGAGAAGGTGACCCGCGAAGCTCGCCTGGTGGAAGACTTGGGTGCGGACAGCGCCAATGTGATGGTGCTGATTATGGACATTGAAGACCAGTTTAACATGCAGGTTGATGACAGCGCCATCACGACGCTGAAGACCGTCGGCGACGTCGTTGACTATATCGAAGCCAACGCAAAATAAGTCTGACGGATACCGGGCTGCTGCGTATATCAGGCAGCAGCCGTTTTTCTTGTGGAGGATGCGATGCCCCAACTAACCGATTTGACACAGTCAATCGGGTATACGTTTCAGCAGCCAAAGCTGCTTGCGCTTGCCTTGACACACCCTTCCGCAAACGCTGTATCAAACAGCCAACGCCTGGAGTTTTTGGGTGATGCTGTCTTGCAGTTGTGCGTGAGCGATTGGTTGTATGCGGAGCACCCTACGCTGCCCGAAGGGCAGCTGACTGCCATGCGTGCTGCCATGGTGTGCGAAGACGCGCTTTATCAGGTCGCCACTTATGTTGGGCTTGATGAGCATATTCGCACTGTGCCGACGCTTAAACGAAACAGCCGTGGACGAAAAAGCGTGATGGCCGATGCCGTAGAAGCGCTTCTTGCGGCTGTTTACCTGGATGGCGGGTTTGAGCATGCAAAGGCATTCGTGCTGCGTCTGTGGCCATCTTCCGGCATCTCTCACGAGATCCCTGTAAACAGCAAAAGTGAGCTTCAGGAACGCTTGCAGGCGGGCGCGCAAGCCGAGCCCGAATACCGCACACTTTCTCATGAGGGGCCGCCACATCAACGGAGATTTGTGGCAGCAGTGTACTGCGATGGGCAGGAGTTGGCCCGGGGCGAGGGCAGCAGCAAGAAGGCAGCGGAGCAAAGCGCCGCGCTGAGAGCGCTCAAAACACTGAAGCAAGGAGGGAAGTTATGAAGCTTAGCCGTGTAGAAATCTATGGCTTCAAATCCTTCCCTCAGCGCACGGAATTGACCTTTGACCAGGGCATCACCGGCATCGTAGGGCCCAACGGCTCCGGCAAGAGCAACATTGCCGATGCCGTTCGCTGGGTACTTGGCGAGCAGAGCGCCCGCATTTTGCGCGGCGCCAAAATGGAAGACGTCATATTTAACGGCACGCAAACCAGAAAGCCCATGCCTTACTGCGAAGTTTCTCTGATATTTGACAATGAGGATCGCTCCCTCAACTCACCATTCGCTGAGGTGCAGGTGACGCGTCGTGTATACCGAAGCGGTGAAGGTGAATACTTTCTTAACCGCAACAGCTGCCGCCTGCGCGATGTGCTGGAGCTGTTCCGGGATACGGGTATCGGCAAGGAAGGCTATTCCATCATTGGGCAAGGTCGAATTGAGGAAATCCTATCCAATAAGAGTGATGAACGCAGGCAGGCATTCGAAGAGGCTGCGGGCATAGTTACCTACCGTGTGCGTAAAGAAGAAGCCGAACGCAAGCTCAATAGAACGCGAGAAAACCTGGTGCGCGTCAACGACTTGCTGGATGAAATCACCAACCGCCTGGGCCCGCTGGAGGAACAGGCCAAGACCGCGCAGGAGTATTTGACGCTGTCAGAGTCCTTGCGCGGGTTGGAAGCCAATACGTATCTAGTCCGTCATGACAGGCTGCGCGCGCGTCTCGCCTCCCTGCAAGAGTTGATGGAGGGGTTGCAGGCAGCCATCAGCGGCCATGAAATGGGCCTGCAAACGCTAACCAAGCAGCGACAGGCGTTGGAGCAGCAACTTGAGCAATCCGAAGAAAAGGACCGCGCAGCCAGACAGGCGCTGAATGCCGCCCAGGAAGCACACCACCGTGCGCAAAGCAAGCTCCAATCTGAAGAAGGCACCATTGCTTCACTGCAAGCTGATTTGTCCCGCTTGGCTGAGAAACAGGCGACGGACCAGCAAAAACGCGATGAGCTGCAGGGGCTTTTTGACGACAGCGAGCAAGGCCGGCAAACACATGACCGGCAACAGCAGGCTGCTGATGATGCGATGCGGCTTGAGGATGAAAAACTGAGCCAGTTGCTGGCCGAAGCAGAAACGGCTGAACGCAAGCTGGATGACCATAAGCAGATGATCATTGCCGCCATCACGCGCCTGAGCGATGCAAAGAGCATGCAGGCAAGGCAGCAAGCCATGCTGACGCAGATGGAAGCCCGCATGGAGGAGCTAACTGCCCAGCAGGGCGACCTGACGCGCGAGGTCGAGGATGCATCGGCCAATGCCGTGCAGGCCGACGCTGCGCTGGAAGAAACCCAGAAGCGCTTGGAAAGCCTGCAGTCAGATCAAACCCAAACGGAAGAGAAGCTGCGGAACGCAAGGGAAGATGCAGCAGACCTGGCGCGCCGTGTACAGGCATTGGCGGTCGACATACAAGCCCGTCAGAGCAGACTATCCTTACTGCAGGATTTGTCGCGCGACTATGAGGGGTATCAACAGGCGGTTAAAATGGCGCTGCGCCACGCAAAGGATAACAGCAATGTGCACGGCGTCATCGCGCGGCTGATCGATGTACCCAAGGCTTATGAAACTGCCCTGGATATGATATTGGGCGGCACCCTGCAGCACATTGTCACTGAGGATGAGGAAACTGCCAAGGAGATAATTGATTATCTGCGCAACAATCGCCTTGGTCGCACCACCTTCCTGCCCATCAGCGCCATCCGGCCACGCACCCTCAGCCCGCAGGAACGGCAGTTGTTGACTATGCCTGGCTGCCTTGGGGTTGCCAGCGAGTTGATCAACTATGACGCGCATTACCAAGGCATTATCCAAAACATTTTGGGCCGCACCGTGCTGGTGGAGGATTTGGACAGCGGCATCGCGCTTTCGCGCAGGGGCAGGCAGGCCTTTAATGTGGTGACCTTGGCAGGCGATGTGCTGCGAGCCGGAGGTGCTATGACCGGCGGGACCTCTCAATCCCGCGCCACCAGCTTGCTGGGGCGTGAGCGCGAGATCAAGGAGCTGAGTGAGCGCTTGGCAGCCGACCGTGCATTGTTGACCGAACAGGAGCAACAGCGCGCCGCTGCCGAAGAACAGCTTTCTCTGCTGCAACGCCTGCATGCGGAAGCGCTGGAGAGCATGAACCAGCAACGCATCGCGGTGGCACGAGATCAGGAGCGGGCACAGCGTGCCCATCAGGAGGCTGAAGATAGCCGCCAACAGCAAAAAAATATTGCCGATGCGTTTATGCAGCTGGAGCAGGCCGTGGCGGAAATACGCGCTGACCTGCAAAACGCCTCGCAATTGACACAAACAGAAACCGTCGATCAGCAGGCGTTAGAAGAACAAACCGGCGTGCTGCAGCAGGTGCTGACCGCTGCCCGTAAGCTTGCCGAGGACCAGCGAACCAAGGTAGCTGCAGCCCAAGCTAACCGCGCGGAGCTATTGCATCAGGCCGATTTGCTTCAGCGTGACCGCGCCCGCTGGCAGCGGGAAATGGACGCTCTGTCGGCCGTTGCCGCCAAGAATGAGCGTGAAAATGCGCGGCTGATCCAGGAAATGAATGACGCTAAGCAATCGTTGACCGCCTATCAGTCGGCAGCCGGGCAAGCGGCCGAGGATGTGGCGCGCATGCAGGCGGAAGCGGAACAGGTTGCAGAGGGCCGCGCCTCCCTGCAGGCCAAGCAAAAAGCCTGCATGAGCCAAACGGAACAGCTGCACGCCCAATCGGCCCAGGATAATGACAAGCTGCACCGCAATGAACTGGTCAGCGCTCGCACGGAAAGCGAGTTGCAGGCGCTGAGTGATTACATGTTCAACAGCTATGAACTGACCTACGCTTCCTGTGAGCCATTGCGTGTAGAAGGTAAGTTTGACCTGCCCAAGGCCGAGCTTGAAATCAAGGACATCAAACAGCGCATCCGGGAGATGGGAAGCGTCAACGTTGGCGCGGTCGAAGAATATGCGCTGACCCGCGAGCGCCATGATAATATGTCTCGCCAGCGCGATGACGCCGAGCAGGCTGAGCGCGATTTGAGTGAGTTGATTGATCAACTGCTGCGAAAGATGGAAGCCCAGTTTGTGACAGAGTTTGCCAAGCTGAATGAGTACTTCAAGGAAACATTTGCGCGTCTTTTTGGCGGGGGAAAGGCGGAACTTCTGCTGGCCGATCCATCGTCGCCGCTCACCTGTGATATTGAGGTAGCCGCCCAACCACCGGGCAAAAAGCTGCAATTGATTAGCCTGCTGTCAGGCGGCGAGAAGGCGCTGACGGCAATCGCCATTCTGTTTGCGATGCTGAAGCTAAAGCCAACGCCGTTCTGTATACTGGATGAAATCGAAGCGGCGCTGGATGAGGCAAATATCACCTATTTTGCCGACTACCTGTCGGAGTACGCCAAGTCCACTCAGTTTATTGTCATCACCCACCGCAAGGGGACCATGGAGCGCTGCGACGCGCTGTATGGGGTGGCCATGGAGGAAAAGGGTGTATCAGGCATGGTATCGGTCAATTTGCAGCAGTACGCGGGCTAAGTTACACAACCACGGGAGGAAATTATGGGATTTTTTCAGCGTTTGAAGGAAGGCCTGTCCAAAACCAGGGGCAATTTCACCACCAAAGTGGATGACCTGGTGGCCAATACGCAGGTCATTGACGATGATTTCTACGAGGAATTGACCGACATCCTGATTTTGGCGGACGCAGGGGTGACCACAACGGACCGCATCATCAGCACCCTTCGTGAACATGTGAAAGCGCAGCGTGTGCGGGATGCACAGGAAGCTAGACAGTTGTTCAAAAGCATTATCGTGGAAGAAATGAACGTGCCGCGCCCGCCGCTGCAGTGGCCGATGGTGATGCTGGTGGTGGGTGTCAACGGTGTTGGCAAGACCACAACGGTAGGCAAGCTGGCTTTGCGCTTTCAGGAGATTGGCCGCAGCGTCATGCTGGCTGCCGCGGATACCTTCCGCGCGGCGGCAGATGAGCAGTTGCGTGTCTGGTCCCAGCGCGCTAATGTGCCCATGATCAGCCAGGGGATGGGGGGAGACCCGGCTGCCGTGGTGTTTGACGCTGTACAAGCCGCCAAGGCGCGCAATACCGACCTGTTAATCGTGGATACCGCGGGGCGTCTGCACAATAAAAAGAACCTGATGGATGAGCTGAACAAAATACGCCGTATCATCGCTAAGGAATACCCGCAGGCCGCTGTGCGCAGCATGTTGATACTGGATGCCACCACCGGGCAAAACGGCCTGCAACAGGCCAAGCAATTCAAAGAGGCTGCCGAAATCAACGGCATCATCCTCACCAAGCTGGATGGCACCGCCAAGGGTGGCATTGCCATCGCAATCCAACAGGAACTTCAAATCCCCGTGTGGTATATCGGCGTGGGGGAAGGCATTGACGACTTGCAGGCCTTTGAGGCAAAGGAGTTCGTGGAGGCGCTGTTCTAAGGTGGTTCCCACATAATTGGATTCTCCACAAATAGACGGCTGTGCGATTTGCACAGCCGTCTAATAAATGATTGACCATGGAATTTAACTCATCTTAAGACCCGATGGGATAGATCCCTTCATAGAGCCTTTGCTGCGTTGCCGGGCCGGCTTTGCCATCCTGGGACAGCCCATGGTCCGCCTGGAAGCGCATGACCGCTTCATACGTGCCGAGGCCATACTTGCCATCCACCGTCCCGGTATAATAGCCTTGCGCCTTCAGCGCGGTTTGCAGATTGGATACCAGCACACCCATATCACCCGGCCGCAGGATGACGTAGGTTCCTGTGGGGTTTGGTGTTACATTCTGATAGTTCACAATGGGGGTGTAGGTGGGCACCGGCGTTACCCGAGCACCGGGCACGGCGGCACCGCCGGTGGCGCGCTTCGCCCTATTGCTATTGAGCAGGTTCAGGGTGCTTTCGCCCGCCACGCCATCAACGGTGAGCCCGTTAACAGTTTGGAATGCGCGCACGGCCAACTCGGTGGACTCACCAAAGTCGCCGTCGTTGACACCGCCATAGTAGCCCAAATCCTTCAGCCGCCGCTGTAAGGCGCGCACAGCGTCCGAGCCATAGTCGCCGCGCCGCAGGGAAACCCCAACGCTGGCTGCGGGTCTGTCAGCGCGTCTGGCCGTGCTGGAGTATAGCTTCGATAATGTCATGGGGCCGGCGATGCCATCGAAATAGGATACGTTGCGCTTCTGGAACGCGATGACCGCATCCTCGGTCGCGGTGTTGAACACGCCTGTAGCCTTGCCGGCCAGATAGTCAAGCGCAATCAGGCGCTCCTGCATCCTGCGCACCTCAGCGCCGCTGTCATTGAGTTTGAGGTAGAGGTTGGCGTTGACACGAGGCGTTGCCGTTGCTCTGGGAGGCGCTTTGGTAGGCGCGGGGGTCAGAGGTGCGCGCACAGCTGCCTTGGAGTTCAGTTTGGTCATGGTGGCAGGGCCGGCCACGCCGTCGGCGCGCAGCCCATTGCGGGACTGGAAGGACTTCAGGGCCTTTTCGGTCCCCTCGCCAAAATCACCGTCGATGGTGCGCATATAGCCCAGCGAGCGAAGCTTGGTTTGCAGGGTGCGCACTTCGGCGCCTTTGCTGCCCAACTTCAAAATCAAGGGCGTTGCAGTGGGCCGCGGAGTAGCGGTCGGCTCGCTGGTGGGCACCATGGTCGCTACGCCCTGGTTGATGGGCGGTGGCGTCAGGGTGACCAAACCGGGAATGCCACTTGTCGCCATGCCGTCCTGCGTATTCCATGGCATCACGCTGCTGACAGCATCAGAGGGACCCGGCGTTGTAATGCCAACCTCCGCCGTGGCCGTTACATCCACGGGCGGTACGGTGGCCAGGATATCCCATGGCAAATCACCGTTGTATCCGGCCCCTGCGCTGCTGTTGTTGGTATTGTCGGGCTTGGTGGTACATCCTGCCAACAAAACCACCGCCGCCATCAAACTCATCAGAGCGATCAGTTTTTTCCTATTCTTTGGTTTCATATGTCCCCATCCCTTTAAAATTCGCGCATCATCCCAATTCTCTGTCTATACAACGAATCAGACAGCGCAATTCTTGCTTTCCTGTCTCCCGGTGCGTATGAGGAGCCATGCACCTCTCCGCTTAGGTACAGCATAACATAAATGACTTTGCCATTCAATTAGAATTGTAACAGTTTCGACAAGAGAATGCGCATTTTGTAAGGAATTTACAAGTTGAACGGTGGATTGCTCAAACGTATCGCCAGAAACTATGTACGCATTGCTTGAAATCGGGCTGCAATCAGCTTGATATTTCTTGCATTCTGACCACGCGCAAGGTATAATGTCTATGCTTCTAAGGCACTGCGATGGATACACGGTGAATACGCACCGCTCATACCATCCCAGGCGCGGCCCGCGAGGGGTTTTTTTATTACCTCTTGCGCGCGTCTTTGAATTGCAGCGCCTTGTTGCGATTTATGGATTAACAGGAGCCATGCACTTGTTTGCGTGGCAGGAACGGAGATGTGAACCATGAGCGAAAAGCAGCATGAGCACAGCAACAAAACGGTCGTATCCACAGAAGGCATGCGTAAGCTGGAAGAGCAATTGCAGTATCTGTCTACCACCCGCAGGGCAGAGGTTGCCGAGCAGATCGCCGTTGCCCGCGGCTTTGGTGACCTGAGTGAAAACGCCGAGTACGATGAAGCCAAGAATGAGCAATCCCGCCTGGAGGCTCAGATTATTGACTTGGAGAACACCATCCGCACGGCCATTGTCATTGACGACAGCAACGTATCCACCGACCGGGTCAACATCGGCACCACGGTTCGTGTGTTTGACAAGGGGCTGAAGGAGGAGGAAGAGTACACCATCGTTGGCGCGCGAGAGAGCGACGCGATGAACAACAAAATCTCCAACGAGAGCCCGCTTGGCGCCGCCCTACTTGGCAAAAAGAAAGGCCAGGTCGTCAAGGTCAAGGTGCCCGCAGGCACCATTGAAGTGAAGATTATCGATATCCATCGCTAATGACAGGAGACAGCTATGACTGACCACACAGCGCAAATCCCCAATCAGCCCTCTTTTTCCGAGCAAGAGCAGATTCGCCGCGAAAAGCTGCAGGCGTTGCTCGACCAGGGCTGCAGCCCCTATTCGCTTACCAGTTATGACGTCACCCATTCGGCGGTGCAAATTGCGGATGGGTATGACGAGCTGGAAGGTAAAACCGTCAGCGTGGCAGGCCGTGTGCTCAGCCGCCGCATCATGGGCAAGGCATCCTTCGCGCATCTGCGCGACGCTTCCGGCGACATCCAACTGTATATCAAGCGGGATGATGTGGGGGAAGAGGCTTACAACGCCTTCAAGAACAGTGACTTGGGCGATATTCAGGGCGTGAAAGGTTTTGTTTTCAAGACAAGGACGGGCGAGGTATCCATTCATGCCCAAGAGGTCACCCTGCTGAGCAAGTGCCTCAAGCCCTTGCCGGAGAAGTTTCACGGCTTGCAGGATGCAGACCTGCGTTATCGTCAGCGTTATTTGGACATGATTGTCAATCCCCAGGTGCGGGATACCTTTATCAAGCGCAGCCGGATCATCACCGCCATCCGCTCCTTCATGGATGCCAGAGGCTTTCTGGAGGTGGATACGCCCATCCTGCATACGCTGGAGATTGGCGCCGCCGCCAGGCCATTCCAAACACACCACAATACGCTGGACATCGACATGTATCTGCGGGTTGAGACGGAGCTGTACCTCAAGCGCCTTATCGTGGGCGGCTTTGACAAAGTATATGAAATCGGCCGCATCTTCCGCAACGAGGGCATGTCGCCCCGCCACAACCCGGAGTTTACCACCATTGAGCTGTACCAGGCCTATGCCGATTATCAGGATATGATGGATCTGGCCGAGGATATGTTCCGCAGTGTAGCGCTGGAGGTGTGCGGCACCGAAACGTTAACGTATCAAGGGCAGGAGATTCGCCTGCACGCCCCCTGGGCGCGGCTCACCATGGCGGAGGCCGTGAAGCAATATTCGGGCATCGATTTCTTTGCATGGGAGAACGATGAACAGGCCCGCGCCTGCCTGGATGAGCGCCATATCACCTACGAAAAGGGCGCCACACGAGGCGATTGTCTGCCTTTGTTGTTTGATGAGTATGTCGAGAAGAACCTCATCCAGCCCACCTTTATCATGGATTACCCGGTGGAAAATTCCCCGTTGGCCAAACGCAAACCGGATGATCCGCGGCTGACCGAGCGATTTGAGATTTTTATCTGCGGCAGCGAGTTCGGCAACGCGTTCAGCGAGCTGAACGACCCCATTGATCAACGCGCCCGCTTCGTACGCCAGGTGGAAGAGCGGCGTGCGCTTGGGGGCAAGAATGCCAAGGTGGACGAGGACTATGTCAACGCGTTGGAATATGGGCTGCCCCCCACCGGCGGCATGGGCATCGGGGTGGATCGCCTGATCATGCTGCTGACCGATAGCGCCTCCATCCGCGATGTACTGCTCTTCCCGACCATGAAGCCACTGGGCTGAGGTAAAGCGCGAAGTGCAATTAAAGACACCAATCAACAAGCATACGCTCAGGCACCATCTGCAGTATAATGCCTGGAAGTATGCTGTGTTGGTTGTTGTTTCCATTTTTCTATGGGATATCATCTATACCACCACTGCCTACCGACCGCCTCAGGATAAGCGTGTTGATATCTATATCCAGAGCAGCACTGCCGATTCGGCTAGGGTGGATACGGTTTTGGAGGAAATTCGTGCACAGGCGCTGCCCGAGCTGGAGGTCATCAATACCGCCTTCCTGTTTGGCGGCGGCGGCCAGGCCGATATGGTCACTGCTCAGCAGTTGATGACCTACATCATGGCACAAGAAGGGGACTTGTACTTTCTGCGCTCGGAGGACTATAAACAGTACGCTGCACAGGGCGTCTTTCTTGATTTGGAGCCTTTGATTTCCCAGGGCCGGCTTGATGCGCATGATATCGACCTGACAAGCGGCTATGTGGCCACACAACAGTATGATGAATCCGCGCAGCAAATGGTAACCACATCCACCCGGCGCCTGTACGGCATTCCGGCAGCCACGCTGCCCGGCTTTGCCAGCGAACTGAACATCGACCACCGGGACCTATTTCTGGCGGTTACGGTATACAATGATAATGATGAAAATGTATTGCGCTTTCTGGACGAATTGATTGCTCGGATGCGCATCAGCGATTCAAAGGAAGTGCCATGAAGTATCAGGCGGTCGTATTTGACTTGGATGGAACACTAACAGACTCCGTGCATGGGGTCATCCGAAGTACGCGATATGCGCTGGAAAAGATGAATTGGCCTGTGCCGGATGATAAGATGCTGCGCGGCTTTTTGGGTCCGCCGCTCGCCACCTCGTTCATGGAGTATTGCGGCATGTCAAACGCGCAGGCCATTGAAGGAACACGCCTGTACAGGGAGCGCTACAACACCATCGGCTGGCGGGAGAATGCCGTTTTTCCCGGCATCCGACAATTGTTGTGGGCGTTGAAGCGCCAGGGTGCCTATCTATCAGTCGCCACAGGCAAACCGCAGAACGCCAGCGAGCGCATCCTCGAGTACTTTGGAATGACCGATTATTTTAATCAGATTGCAGGGCCCACGCCGGATGACTTCTTCGCCAACAAACGCGATTTGATTGACCGTTCCCTGGGCGGGCAAAACCGGGGAAAAACCATCATGATTGGTGACCGCGCAAGCGATATCATCGCGGCACACGAACACGGTATTGACAGTGTCGCGGTGCTGTTTGGCTATGGCAGCCGGGATGAAATGACGCAATCGCGGCCTACCTACCTGGCAGAGAATGTAATTGACCTGTTTGACATATTGGGTGTCAGTTATCCCGAGTTCCCCGGCTACTTTATTTCGCTTGAAGGGAATGACGGCTGCGGCAAGTCAACGCAAACAGCGCTGCTGGTCGACTGGATGAAGGCCGGCGGTTACGACCTGGTACGCACCCGAGAGCCCGGCGGCAGCGAAGTGGCGGAGAAAATTCGCCATTTGCTGCTGGACAGGGAAAACATGGGCATGCAGGATATGACCGAAGCACTATTATACGCGGCCGCGCGCGCGCAGCATGTGCGGGATGTGATTATGCCAGCTCTATCGAATGGCAAAGTGGTCATCAGCGATCGGTATGTGGATTCCAGCATCGCGTATCAAGGCGCCGGCAGGCAATTGGGCATGGATGTGGTGGAACAGATTAATGCTCCTGCCATTAACGGATGTCTGCCGAATGTGACCTTGCTGCTGCGCATGGGCGCTCAGGAGGCCCTCCATCGACGCGAAAGTGCCAGCCAGGTGGATCGCATTGAGATGATGGATAACGATTTTCACAAGCGGGTAGAGCAGGCCTTTGATCAGTTGGCCAAGCAGCACCCCGCGCGGATTGCCCCCATCGACGCCAGCGGCGGTATCGAAGATATTGCCCAGCGTATCCGCCTGACAGTCCATGACAAAATGCGCAAGGCGGGCATGTACTGATGCGGATTATTGTTGGCATGTCCGGTGGCGTAGATTCCGCCGTATCGGCCCTGTTGCTCAAGCAGCAGGGCCATGATGTCATTGGCGTTTTTATGAACAACTGGGAGGAAGAAGACGAGAACGGGGTCTGCACAGCTGAAAGCGACTGGGCCGATGTGCGCGCTTGCTGTGACGCGATAGGGATTCCCTATTACGCCGTTAATTTCTCCAAAGAGTATCAGGAACGGGTTTTCCAGTTGTTTCTGCACGAGTATAGCCGGGGCAGAACCCCAAACCCCGATGTGTTGTGCAACCGGGAAATCAAGTTCAAGGCTTTTTTGGATTTCGCCCTACAGTTGGACGCGGACAAAATTGCGACAGGTCATTTTGCCCGTACAGATGACAGTGGTGTGCTGCTTAAGGGCGTCGATCCGAACAAAGAGCAAAGCTACTTTTTGTATATGCTGAAGGCGGCTCAACTGCAAAAAACCATTTTCCCCGTTGGCGGGCTTTCGAAGACACAGGTGCGAGACATCGCGCGTCAGCATCACTTGCCCGTGAGCAATAAGAAGGATTCTACGGGCATTTGTTTCATTGGGGAGCGAAATTTCCGCAATTTTCTCTCTGCGTATTTGCCTGCACAGCCGGGCGATATCCGCACACCTGAAGGGGAGGTGCTTGGACAGCATCAGGGCTTGATGCATCATACCATCGGCCAGCGCAAAGGCTTGGGCATTGGCGGCCGGGGAGACGGGCGCAGCTGGTTTGTGGTTGGGAAAGATATACAGCGAAATGAACTGATTGTAGTCCAAGGGGATGATCATCCCCTGTTATATTCGACCTCTGCTGAAGTGGAGGAGTCAACCTGGGTAGGGCCCCCACCCTGTGATGAAGGCGAATCGTTGCACGTCATGGCAAAGTTCCGCTATCGACAGCCGGACCAGGGAGTAACAATTCAGTGGCAAGGCACCAAGGCCCTTTTGCGATTTGATACCCCACAGCGCGCCATTACACCGGGGCAAAGCGCAGTGTTGTATCGTGGGGATGTATGCCTTGGTGGGGGTATCATTCAGTCTGCCAGCGCACGAAATTGATTGATTGCTTCTTTGATGGAGGCGAGGTCCGCATAGTGAACAAAGGTGCCGTTTACCCCAATGGCAGCGTGTAGCGCATCATAGGGATAAAATACAGCGCTGCGCTCAACACCGTCTCCCTCCAAACGGATAGAGAGTAAAGGTACGCCACCCGGCTCATAAGTCTCCGATATATTGCCGGTAGCCCTAATGGACATCAGGGTGCCATACAGCGCGGCGAATTTGTCCTCCATTATTTCCTTCCCGTCAGACACAATGTGGTAACGATACAGAATGTTTCCTTGACCATCACGCGCAATCTCATTGTTGGGCAATATCTCCTCAACAAGCGATATATCGTAAACCGAAGAGGAGCCTGATTCGCCGCTGATTACCACGTGGCTCAATGCGCTCAAGGGAATGTAGAGCGGCAAACTGCTGAGGAATGTTTCGGTCTCTTTTATGTCAAGAAACCCCATGGACAGGTCGCTGGCTTGATAGATGGTGTCCAAGTATCGGCAATAGAATCCGACACCGGGAACCGGGTTGCCGATTTCGATGCGAATGCTCTGTTCGCCAACATGTTGTGATATCGGTTCAGCGCCGCTCGCCGCCTGACTTGTAATCACACTTTCTGCGAGATGAAATGTTACAGTCAATCTCGGTTCCTGTAGCCCATATTGAGCAAGATGCTCATCGTCTGCCGGAGACACATAGGCCGCGAAGCGCATCTTTTTGATGGCGTCAAACATCCCACGCATTTTTTCAACCGATACAGGATAGCGGAATGGTTTTTCCATCTCCCACAGGCCATCCGTGAGGCGGCGAATATGCAGGTCCTGCTCCCCGGTAACCTGCAGGCTGTCCATCAATTCCGGCGTGAAATTGATGTTGGGCAAGGTATGCAGCCATCCCAGCCGTTGGTCAAAGGTCTGTTTGATGTCGATATTCAAGGCGTAAATCGTCGAATCACCTTGCACCATGCCATAGTCAAGGGGTGTGTGGGTGAGCATCCTATTCCCAATCTTGAAGCCAAATGTGCGTCCATCAGCCAAAGCAACGGAAACATAAAGCGCATCTTCGCCCAGCCCATAATCCACCGGATTCAAGCCATCCGTTTCGGTGCTGCCTACAACATCGGCTGCCTCGAAATAGATGAGCACATCAAGCATCGCGCGAATGGCGTCCGGGCTTAGATCAAACCCGGGCTGCCCATCCACAACGAATTGATTGCCATCCCGTCGAATCGTATAGGGGACCTCTCCGGTAGGGGATACGGTGAACGAAGCAATTTTCTCTTCCTCGGAGGTAAACAACCGGATTGTGCTATCCGGTAAGGGTGAGGGGAGAGGTGCCGCGGGACGCAACAAGCGCGGGAGGAGCAAAGCACCCGCCAGAATGCTGACCATTGCCAATAGGGCAACCACAGCCTTATGCCCGATGCCCCATGTGCGCCTTTGTTTGACCCTCACTTCTTTCATGTGGTTACAGCCTTTTTCGGGATACGGTCACATAGATGCCTGCCAGTGCCACAAGACCGGGCAGCAGCACCAGGACCAGTTGATTCAGCCACAGCCTTTCCACACGCATAGGTGGACGAATCGCATCTTTGGGCGCAATCTGAATCCGTATCGGCTCACCCGGGTTCAAATAGCCTATGATGCTGAGCAAAAACTCGGCGCTGTAGGTGTTTTGATATAACCAACTGTCGGTGAATACGGAGGAATTGCCGATGATAAATGCCTTTGATCGCGTGCCATCATCAAATACCCGTTCAGACAAGATAGCAAGAGGGAAAACGCCGGTTTCGTCGTTCGGCTGTTTTGTAATATCATCCGCCCCGTCAGACATATCCCTCAAATACACGTTGCCGCTTTTGAGAATTACCTGTGTTGTCAATTGCGGATTGCTTGCGGGCATTTCAAAGGCGGCAGCCCCTGCCAAAATCAACGTGGTCTGTTTGGCAGATACGAGGCCCGCGGTGGCTTCCACCGCTTCCATGTAGGGCATCAGCATAGCAGGGGAGTTGTAATAGCTCTCCACCTCCGCAGGTTCGGCCACCACCAGTCCTGCCTTTCGCTCAAATCCATAGCTGCGGTACAACGCATCCAACTGCGGCGTTTGGGTTGAAGCGTTAAAGTCAACGGTGATAAACAAAGCGCCGCCTGCACGCACAAAGTCGTCAATCAACGCTACCTGCTCGGGCGTAATATCCTTCTGCGGCGAAAGGATCATCAGCGGTTCCTCGGGGATGAGGGTTTCCGCCCGCGATAAATCGACCCGCCTGAGGGAAAAGTTGTAATCTGTCAGCAATTTCTCCATCGCGGCCGTACTTGTTTCGTCAAGCTCACCATGCCCGGTCAGCACCTGAATGGTAGGCAGGGCATCCGCGGTCACGTAAGTGATGGCTTCCGTGACGCTTTGCTCATAGGTAAGCCCCGATACATAGTAGCTGCCAGTCTCCTGATCGTAGCTTTGAGCGATGTAATCCGCACCATTCAGGATGCGCGTCCGGTCCGCCTGTTTGCCATGGATGATGAGACAGTCGCTGGTTACATCCCCGTCGTTGAGACTGGAGCTGATATTCTGAATCAGCGTTGGGTTCTGTAATAGGTTTTCAATGGAGTAGGTGATGTGGGGGCTGGCCGCTGCATAGCGCTCAAGCAAGCCGATGAGTGAGCGATCCTCCTGACCGGGGGTAAAAAGCGCGTAAATGTGCACATCACTGTTCAGCTCATTCAACACCCTTTGTGTTTGCTCCCCCTGAGAGGTAGCGTTGTTGAAAGACAAATCTATGCGCAGAGCGTGCTTCTTCTCCAGCGCATCGGCCAACAGAATGATTGAGGCTGCCAGGGCGAGAACCAACAACGTGGCAATCATTGCCGTTCCACCCAGGCGGTGGCGCGCGGAGAGGCTGAATCTTCTCTTCATTGTCCGCTCCACCTCCTTGCGTTCACAATCTGTGTCGTGCCAAACACGCAAACACCACTGAATACCAGGAAGAAGAGAATATTGGCCAAACTAAGCTGCCCATATAAAAATGGCAGCAGCCTGTCATAGAGGTTGATAAAACCATTGAGCCGTGTCACAACGCGGGATGAAATGCCGGAGGACGCGACCGTTGCCAACCAAAGAAACAGATTTGCACCAAATGCGAGCGCTGTAGCGGTCGCAGGACTCTTTGCCAAACTGGACATCATCAAATCCAGTGCAATAAATGCACAACCCTGCAGGGTAAACCCAAGGTACAGCGTAAACAGCTCTTCCGGGTAAACCCTTCCCTGCAGCGCGACAAGCAACACATATACCAGGCTCAACAGCACGCTGATGAGCAACACGGTGCAGGCGGCCAGATATTTGCCCAGCACGACCTCACCTGCCCTGACCGGTGCGGTAAACAGCAGTTGATCCGTCATTTGCTTGCGCTCTCCGGCTAACAACCGCATCACCAACACGGGGGTGAGCAGCATCCAAACATAACTCATCATAGAGAACAGACCGGATAAGTCTGAAGTAAGGGATGAAAGGTTATTCAATCCGAATATCAGGCTACTAATGGACAGAAATACCCCGACGTATAAGTAGCCGATTGGCGTCAGAAAGTATGTGGCCAGCTCCCTGTGGAAAATCGCCCGCATTTATGCCTCGCGCGGTGCGTTTGCACCCGATGTGATTCGCAAAAAGATATCCTCCAATGTATCCTGCATGGGCACCAGTGCCAGTATGGGTACCTGCAAGCCGCTGAACAACGTCATTAACTCTCGTTCAAAGGGAGAACCGCTCTTGGTTTCAATGATTGCTTCAGACATGGTATGATCTGAAACCGTTATCTTTACGCGCGATACACTTGGCAAACCCCGCAAAGCTGGCAGCATCCGCTCCTTATTTATGGCGGTGCGCAGGCGAAAGCGCCTGATGTCGCGCCCATCCTTCTGCCGCAAATCCTCGTCCGCAACCAGCCGCCCATGGTGCAAAATCAGCACCCGTTGGCAAATGGCCTGAACCTCGCTGAGAATATGAGATGAGAAAATGATGGTGTGTCGCTTGGCCAGCGAGGAAATGATACCCCTAAACTCCACCACCTGTGAAGGATCAAAACCGGCCGTTGGCTCATCCAGCAGCAAAACCTCTGGATTGCCGCAAAGTGCCTGTGCAAGCCCGACGCGCTGCCGATACCCCCGGCTGAGGTGCGCAATCAGACGATGCGATACATCTGACAGACCCGTAATTTGCTTGATTTCTTCGATATGCGAGGCGACATCAGCCGAAACGACACCTTTCAGTTTACAGCAGAAATGCAAATATTCGGCAACTGTCATTTCAGTGTAAAGCGGTGGATTTTCAGGCAAGTATCCAATATGCGCCTTGGCATGAAGCGGATTCATCAGCATGTCCTTTTCAATAACGCGTACATCGCCCGATGAGGGGGGAAAGTATCCGGACAGAATATTGAGCAGGGTTGATTTGCCCGCGCCATTCTGCCCTAACAAACCAAGCACCTGTCCTTCCTGGACTTCAAAAGAAACATCTTCCAACGCGGTCAGACGACCATAACGCTTTGTCAGCTGATTTGCGGACACAGATACCATGCATACCCCCCCATCATAGAAAATGAGTATAGCATGAAACATCCCTTGTTCAATGAACAAACTGTGAAACGTTATTGGTTTACGGAACCAGCGGATTGTGGTATTCTGGTGTGGAGAACGAGAATTCCAACTCGGGTTTGATTCCGGAAACCGACTTCGGTATATATGGGGGATAGCATGCACGGCATTAACAAGTACACCAGATCCGGGAATTCAATCGGCTTTTCACCTCGGCCGAAGCAATCGCTATTGATTGGGCTGATTATCATCCTGTTAGCAGCAGTCGTTTTCTTGTCGATCTCATATGTGCGGGCATCGGGCTATCGCAGTCAAATTGAGCAACAATTTAATAAGCGCATCAATAGTGCCGTCATTGATGCCATCGAACAGGTGAACCGGCTCTCAGGCGGTGTACAGGCCAATTCCGCGGCACGCCTGGCAGTGGTACGCCAATATGTTTACAGCATCGATCAATTTAACCAAATTAACACAACCATTCACGGCGAAGCCGGCCGGCTGGTGCCGCAGGAGGCCATTTCCATCTTGTACGAGGATTTGGATACCTATGATATGTTGGTGCAGACCGCTACGTCATCTACCTTGGAAATACGCACCGCCTTACTTACACACCTAACTGCCCTGAAGGAACTGATATAGCCCGTTCCATTCCGTGTGTCAAAATACAAGTAGGATAGGACTTCCGCAGCAAATGCCAAGCTTGCCTTGCTTCTTGCTGACATTTATAGACACCGAATACCGCCGAGCCTGAGCCGCTCATTTGCGCATAGAGCGCGCCGTTGTGTCGCAAATACTCGAGCGCTTCATGAATTTGCGGCATGAGGCTGACGGCAGCGGGCTGCAAATCATTGCCACAGACATTATGTAGGTTGTGATAGCTTTTCTTACGAATAGCATCCAGTGTTTGAAGCACATCGATTCGCTGATGGGGTGCTGCCTGATGATATTTCGAAAAAACATCCTTGGTGCTAAGCGATTGCTGTGGTTTCAGGAGCACAAGCCAGGGGATAACACCAAAATCAACAGGAGAAAGCGACTCACCAATCCCTCGAACAATCGCCGGACCTTCCTCCAGACAATAGGGAATATCTGCGCCAAAGGGAAGCGCCAGAGATTGCAGGGCTGCGCGCGTATATGACAATCCCCATAGCTGATTCAATGCCAACAATGTGGCGGCCGCATCGGCACTGCCGCCGCCCAAGCCCGCTCCGGCAGGGATGCGCTTGTAACACTTGATGCGAACCCCCTCATGACAGTGCGCCTGTTCTTGAAACGCACGGGCAACCCGCACAATCAGGTTTTGCTCCGGAGGAATCGGGACAGGGTTTGCAGCATCATCAATTAGCGTTATTTGACCATCATCCGTTTTCTCAAAGTGAAGGTCATCATACAAGTTGATGCGCTGCATCAGCATAATCAGCTCGTGGTAGCCGTCCGGCCGCGAACCTGTTACCTGAAGAAACCAATTGATTTTCGCATAGGCGCGTGCGTTCATTTAGCTACCTCCGCAAGAGGCGCCTTTGCGCGTTGCAGGGTAAAGCGAATAGCTGAGCCGCTTTCCCTGGGGAGCACTTCAATTCTCTGGTGATGCTTTTCGAGTATCGTTTTGCATATCGCCAGCCCCAATCCCGTGCCCTGGCCTACGGTATGTGCCTTGTCCGCGGTGTAGAAGCGGTCAAATATATAGGGGATATCCTGTTCGAGGATGCCTATCCCATTATCCTGTACAGTAATTCCCATAGTCGCAGTATCTATAGCACAAGTTAGAACTTGAATTCGCCCGCCATGTGGGGTGAATTTGATGGCATTATCCATCAAATTGATGAGGACTTGTTCAATCTGGTCGTGGTCGGCAAGCACAAAGCTGCTGTCCTCCTCGAACTGCAGCTGCATGTCCAGTCCCTTCTCTTCAATCTGGTTCACCTTGGCAATCAGCACCAGGCGAATTAACTCATTGATGTTAAAGGTGGAAAGGGAAAGGGCGGTATCGTCATTCTCCATCCGCGAGAGGTTCAGCAGGCTGGTGACCAACTTGGTCATGCGGTTGGTTTCACTCAATACAATGCCGAGGTACCGCTCATAATCGGCGGTGGGGATGGTGCCATCCAGCATGCCCTGCAAAAATCCCCGGATATTGGTCATGGGGGAGCGCAGTTCATGGGATAGGTTGGCGATAAAGTCCCTCCGCGTCTGCTCCGTCTCCTCCAGCTTGCCGGACATGGTGTTGAACGCGACAGCCAGGTCATAGATTTCCCGGCTGCCGGTTTCAGGCACACGATGGCTGAAATCGCCCGCGGCCATGCTGCTCGCGTTGTCGGCAATCTCGCGAAGCGGCTTGGATAGACGCCTGGTATAAGACAAGATCAACAAGCCCGCTACCAGAGCCGTTAGCAGTGCCGCCAACGCTACCTTGGCTGTGAGCCCTTCATAAGCGGAACGGACGTTTTGCGCGGCAGTTTGAATCAGCACCGCGCCCATCACACGGTCGTTGCGTATCCAGGGAACCGCCACGGTAAACATCGGCCCGTTGGCCCCTTGGTCCTGGGCCACGACCTCCCTGCCGCTGAGGACAGTATTGAGCGTCTTCACAATGTGACGCGCGTCGAAAGCCGCGCGCAAATCCGTGTTTTCCTCCAGAATAGAGAGAAAATATGCGGTGATCTGACCGCTTCTATCCACCACCATGCAGTAGGCAGAATACTCATCATATACGCTGCGCAACTTGTGACGCATCATCTCGCGGCCGGATGTTGTGGGGAGGCCCAGCGCTGTCTCCAATCGACTGGTTTCGGTGGTCGCAGCCAGATAGGCAATGTCATACGCCTGCGCTTTGAGGGCATCCATGCGGCTCTCAATCTGCGCATCCCGCATGGTGAAATAGAAAATGCCCATCAGCAACGCTACGCATAGCGCGATGACCAGCATAAACACCAGCATCAGCCGGGAGAACGTGGTGGGGCGCATCGCTATTTGACCTCGAACTTGTAGCCCACGCTCCACACGGTGCGAATCATCCAGCCCAACTCCTCAGACCCGGTGAGCTTTTCGCGCAGCCGCTTCACATGTACATCTACCGTCCGGCTGTCACCAAAGTAATCAAAGCCCCAAACCTTTTCGAGCAACTGCTCGCGCGTAAATACGATATTTGGATGTGAAGCCAGAAAATACAGCAGCTCCAACTCCTTGGGCGGCATATCGGTCTGCTTGCCTTGATACAGCACCTCGTAGCGTGTCAAGCTGAGCGTCAGACCCGGGAAGGAGATGGTGTCGTTCTCCTGCTGGTCGGACTGGCCGCGGCGCAGCACAGCCTTCACGCGGGCAACCAGCTCCTTGGGGTCAAAGGGCTTGGTGATATAGTCATCCGCGCCAAGCTCCAGCCCCAATACCTTGTCAAAGGTTTCATCCTTGGCGGACAACATGATGACCGGGATGCTGCTGATTTGGCGCACCGCGCGGCATACCTGCCATCCATCCATGCCCGGCAGCATGATATCCAGCAGCAGGAGCGCCGGGGGATTGGCCTTGAAGGCAGCAAGAGCCGAATCGCCGCGCTGAAAATCGACGACATCGTAGCCCTCCTTTTCCAGATACAGCCGCACCAGTTGGCCGATATTCTGATCGTCATCTACCACCATGATGGTCTGTTTCGTACCCATGTGGCACCTCCTACTTCAATTCTACCACGGTAACGCCGCTTTCGCCCTCTCCATAGAGGCCAAGGCGGAAGTTCTTCACCTGGCGTATGTTTTTCAAATGCTGTTGGATGCCGGCACGCAAGGTACCGGTGCCCTTGCCATGGATGATGGATACTTCATGCAGGCCTGCCATCACCGCCATGTCGAGGTATCTGTCGACCTCCAGCAAGGCTTCATCCAAAGCCAGGCCGCGGACATCGCACTCCATTTTTACGCTGCGCGAAGCGGCACCCGTCTTTGCGCGGACGGAGGTCTTTTTCTGCGCCGGCGGCTTGGACAGTCGTACCTGGGCGGCCAGCACCTTCATCTTGATGATGCCCGCCTGAATCATGAGCTCGCCCTTGGCGTCGGGCAAGGTCAACACGGTGCCCACCGCGTTCAGATGGGGGATTTCAACAGTATCGCCAACTGACAGCGTATCTGGCTTGGCAGCATCATGCATGTGATTGGCAGGTAGCTTTTCAGACAGATCATCATCAAGCCCTGTTAGACGGCGTTGCAGCGCGTTCAGATTCTGGGTGATGTCCCCTCCGCTGCGTTTCATCAACTTGAGTTCATCAATGATGGCGGCACTCTCACGCTTGGCGCGCTCCAGGATGCGGCGCGCGTCCTCCTTTGCCTTCTTTTCGGCATTGGCACGGCCCTCTTCGATGCGGCGATAGAGCGCCTCCGCTTCGTTGCGCAGCCGGAGGGTTTCCTCGTGCGCTTCCTGAGCCAGAGCCCGCTCCTTTTCGGCCACCTGACGGTGATATTCAGCATTGGCGATGACGTCTTCAAACTCAATGGTTTCCTGGCTTAACGTTTGACGCGCGGCATCTATGATGCGGTCCGGCAACCCCAGACGCTTGGAAATCTCAAAGGCGTTGGATTTACCCGGCACGCCAATGGACAGGCGATAGGTGGGCCTCAGGGTGGCAACATCAAATTCTACACTGGCGTTTTCCACCCCAGGGGTCGAAAGCGCATAGGCTTTTAATTCGCTGTAATGGGTGGTGGCCACCGTTCGTATTTGCTGCTTCTGCAGGGTATTCAGGATAGCTTGCGCCAGGGCCGCGCCTTCTGTTGGGTCGGTTCCCGCGCCGAGTTCATCAAACAGCACCAAATCATCCGGATCCACCGACGCCAGGATGCTGACGATATTGGTCATGTGTGAGGAGAAGGTGGACAGGGATTGCTCAATGCTCTGCTCGTCGCCGATATCGGCATATACCTGATGGAAAGTGGATACCTCGGTACCCAGATTGCCCGGCACATGCAGCCCCGCTTGCGCCATCAGGGTGATGAGGCCAACGGTTTTCAAGGTGACGGTCTTCCCACCGGTGTTGGGGCCGGTGATGATCAGCGTGGTAAAGCCGTCGCCAAGCCACAAATCGCAGGGAACCACCGTATCAGGATCCAACAGGGGATGGCGCACACGGACAAAACGCAGCCTGCCCTTGTCGTTCATACGTGGGGCGACAGCCTTCATGGCACGTGCCAACTGACCCTTGGCAAAGATAAAATCCAATTGGGTCATGATGTCGATGTTGGCCGATATGATGTCAGCATTGGCGGCGACTTGCGCCGAAAACGCGGCGAGGATGCGCTCAATTTCCTGGTCTTCTTTGAGTGTCCATTGCTTCAGCTCATTGCCGGTTTCCACCACGGCTATAGGCTCGATAAACAGGGTGGCGCCGGTGGATGACTGATCGTGCACAAGCCCCGGCACATTCTGGCGGTACTCCTGCTTGACCGGAATCACGTATCGACCGTTTCGAACTGTCACCAGCGGCTCCTGCAGGTATTTGGAGAAGGAGCTGCTCTGGGTCATCGTGCGCAGTTTTTCCTTGATGCGGTCGTTGCATAGCCGCATCTGGCGGCGAATGTCCGCCAGTTGGTGGCTTGCGTTATCGGCAATCTCTTCCTCTGAAATGATGGCATCCTTGATGCCGCGCTCCAACGGGTAATTGGTCATCAGTGCCTGGCTGAGCCCCCTGAGGATGGGGGTGTTGTCCTTGTCTGTATCCAAAGCGGTGCGGGCAACGCTGGCCGCGCGCAGGCAATCTGCGATGTCCAGCAGCACGCGGGTTGATAATGTTGCCCCTTTACCGGCCAGGTGCAGCGCCGGACGGACATCTTTGAAGTCGACCAATGGCTGATCGCCCCTGTAGGTCAGCACAATCACCGCTTCCTCGGTTTCGGCCAAGGCTTGATTGACCTCAGCTAACCGTTCATAGGGAAGCAAGGATAAACACAGATTTGCCCCCGTCTGTGTAATGGCGTGGGTAGCAAGCCGTTCGCGTATCTTGGTAAACTCCAGCACGCGTAAAGACTTTTCCTGCATGGGGTTGAGGACAGGCATGTCCATCTACAATACTCCTTCCTCGTAGCGGCCTGCATATACGGGTACAGGCAAATCGAGAACAGGGGATTGGTCCGTCAGCAAAGCGGCGTAATAACGCGTTATACTGACAGCCTCCTCCTTGCTTTCAGTGGTGAAGTCCAATAACCAGCGGCTACCCATCGCTTTTTTTGAAAGGTTGAGCGGGGTATGGAACAGCATGGTGTTGAGGCAACCCTCAGGCAACCGGAAAGGGTACAGGGGATAGGCGGCTCCCATTTTATCGGTTAATGCTCGTCCCAGTGTTCCTTCACTGGCTGCACACAAGCGGCAAGCCCGTTGATCTCCGCTCAGGCCGCGAAAGGTTCTTTCCGGACAATGGTTGAGCTGCATCACAGCAACCCTGCCATACACCGGCAAAATGCCTGGCAACACACCGGCTTCCATATCTGCCAACTCAGTTCGGCTCAATTCGGTGCTCAACACGACCGCAGAGCAGCCTCTCCCTTTCAGAAATGCCAAAGCTTCCCGATTCCATGCCGGAATGCCCGGTCCCGCGAGAACATCTCGCGGCCACGAGAAGTCCAGATGACCGACATTATCTACCTGCACGGATAGCTGGTTCTCCGTAGCAAAATCCAACAGCCAGCGCAGAGTCTGTTCCGTTGTCTGTCTGGGCAAACAGAAGTAGTCGTTGTCGGAAAGGCTGGTGCATTGTTCCGATAAATCAGGAGCGGTGTAATCCTGCGGCGCATACAGAATGTGATTCGCGCCGGCTTCCCGAAGCGCAGGCAACCAATCCGCATGATGGCAACGCACATACAGTGCAGGGTTCGTTTCATCGTGGCGCTTAGGCGGCTTTCCCATTGTATTAACGTGGGCTTTGGGCACTGTGCGCACACGCGGATGGGCTGCGATGATGGCTTCCTCCAGCCCCTGCAAAGCATTCCGCCTGAGGGCGTTGAGGGATGACACAGGCAGGAAACAGTCATCCTGCGCGTGGAAGGTGTAGGATACGATGTCGAAGGGACTATCCCCGGATTTCCGGATGGCCTTTTCGGTGCTTTCCTTGGTCATCGGACGCGTCTGCGCTGCCTGAGCTACATCGCCTTCAGCGACGAAAGAAGTGCCCTCATGCCGCACCTCCAGCAGCGCGGGGTGACCTGTCGCTACCCTCAACGCTGCATTCACCGGGATAGCGGGGTATGGCTTTTCCATGCTTTGTCTGGCCTCGCCCAATTGCAGCGCCGCAGAGAGACGATACACATGATCCCCGTCCTGTGCCGGCATGTGATGTCGAATCACCGCGGTGGCCCCCTCGTCCACAGAAGGACCGGAGTAGACCATTTCCTGCTCTTGTTTGCTTCGAATCTGCAGGTGGTCACCATCGACCAAGGCGCGTGACAACTGAATGTCGCTCAACCACACGTTGCCCTTACGTTGAGAACGGATCACTTTGCCTAACAGCAGGCCATCATGGGAAACCCGCTTAGGGTTGATGATTTGTGCGTCCTTATGCCCAAATGTCCAGCTTGGGGTGAAGCCGCCTCGTTGAAAAATCTGCAGCAAATCCTCCATTCGATGGGGAACATCAACTGCATATCTGCCTTCGTGGTATTGATCCAGCGCCTGTCGGTAGGCTTTGGTCACCACAGCCACATATTCCGGTCTTTTCAGCCTGCCTTCAATTTTCAGGCTATGTACACCGGCTGCTGCCAAGTCCGGGATGTGCTCAATTTGAGCAATGTCTCTGGGCGAAAGCCAGGCCCCTTGCTTGCCGCGATAAGTGTATTGCATTCTGCACGGCTGTGCGCAGCGACCGCGATTGCCGCTGCGACCGCCTATCTGTGATGATAGCAGACATTGGCCGCTGACCGAGATGCACAGGGCACCGTGGACAAATACCTCTGTCTCAATACCAGTTGCGGCCACCTGCTTGATGGTGTCCAAACTGCATTCACGTGCGAGCACCACGCGCTGCACGCCCTCTCCAAGTAGCAGCTGTGCGCCCGATGCGTTATGGATGCTCATCTGGGTGCTGGCATGGATAGGGAAGTGCGGATACCGCTCTCTGATAAAGTGCAGCAAACCTAAGTCTTGCACAATCAAGGCATCGGCTTCAAGTTGATCTAACCGGCCTATCAACTGCGCTACTTCAGCCAGTTCATGTTGTTTGATGAGGGTGTTGACCGCTACATACACGCGTTTGCCATACAAGTGCGCTGTACGAATCGCGGTACCGAGCGCGTCATCATCAAACCCGGCAGAGGAGCGTGCGCCAAAAGCGCGTGCTCCAAGATAGACCGCGTCTGCACCATTTTTGAGCGCGGCATGAAACGAAGCCATTTCGCCGGCCGGAGCCAGCAATTCAATTTTACTCGGGAAACTCATGCTGTTCAGCCAATTCTCTGCGAAGGCGCGTATTGTCCTCCTGTGCCTTCATCAGTGTGCTGGCCATGGATAGCGCCGCCGCAACGGCCGCCGTTTCACGGTCTGTATTGGGGCTGGCCGCGCGTGTTTCGGCAATGGTTCGGTTCACCAAGTCAACCATCCGTTCCACCTGAGCCGAGGGCTCGGTGGTGGAAAGGGTATATGTCCTGCCCGCCACCTTCACCGACATTTTACGCGCTTCCATAGGAATGCTCCTGATTATAATTTCTGGAAACTATACTGTTGGTCACCTGTGTCCACGGTAATGCTTTCGATGACTTGGGGCGTTAGCGGTTTATCCTGACCGTCGCGCTTGACACTCACGATGGCGTCCGCCACATCCATGCCCTCCAACACCTTGCCAAAGGCAGCATACGCGCCATCCAGATGCGGCGAATCGCTCGTCATGATGAAAAATTGGGACCCGGCCGAGTCCTTGCGCTGGCTGCGAGCCATGCTCAGTACGCCATAGCTGTGTTGAAGGGGATTATCAACGCCGTTTTGCGCGAATTCCCCTTTGATGCAATAGCCCGGGCCGCCAATGCCTGTACCGGACGGGCATCCGCCCTGAATCATGAACCCGGGAATCACCCGGTGGAATATCAACCCGTTGTAGAAACCACTGTTTGCCAGTGAAATGAAGTTCCCCACCGACTGTGGGGCAATCTCCGGATAAAGCTCGCCAGTCATGACGCCGCCTGATTGCATTTTAATGGTAAAACGGGGATGAGATACTTCGCTCATTGTGAACCTCCATCAACTGCTTGTTTCCTTTGAATGATAAGGTATCCATCTTTTTTTGTCAATGAAGCGGTTTTGGCCTTGACATCGGCTAATGCATTTGATATTATACATTTCGCCGCTCTCATGGCGGCAATCCTTCGGGGTGTAGCGCAGCCTGGTAGCGCACGTGCTTTGGGAGCATGGGGCCGGGGGTTCAAATCCCTTCACCCCGACCATTTCCGGGGGAAGGCAACGTGGCCCCGTGGTCAAGCGGTCAAGACATCGCCCTTTCACGGCGGTAACAGGGGTTCGATTCCCCTCGGGGTCACCACTTTTTCTCCGCGGCGCTTGTTCCCCAGCAGGACCGAGCATTGGGCCTTTAGCTCAGTTGGTCAGAGCGGCCGGCTCATAACCGGTTGGTCCGGGGTTCAAGTCCCTGAAGGCCCACCAAATCCGTGGCCCGGTAGTTCAGTCGGTTTAGAATGCCAGCCTGTCACGCTGGAGGTCGAGGGTTCGAGCCCCTTCCGGGTCGCCATTTTCCTGCTGGTTGGGTATTGCTGGTGTAGCTCAATTGGCAGAGCAGCTGATTTGTAATCAGCAGGTTGCGGGTTCAAGTCCCTTCACCAGCTCCATCATGGATGGGTTCCCGAGTGGCCAAAGGGAGCAGACTGTAAATCTGCCGTCACCGACTTCGGTGGTTCGAATCCACCCCCATCCACCAAAGGCTGCTAACGACATGTTGGCAGTTTTTTTGTCTGAGGAGGTATTCATGACACATACGCCTGCTGATGTCGTTATCAGGTTACTGCTTCCCTCAGATGCGGAGCTATTGTCTAACTCATTTTCACAGCAGGGTTGGCATAAACCGGTGGAGCAGTTCCGCGCTTACTACCGTCAACAGGTGGAGCATCAGCGTCAGGTATTCGTGGCAGTAATTGACGACAACCCCATCGGCTACATTTGCTTGCTGCCGCGCGCTCCCGCAGGTCCTTTTCATTCGTTGGATGTGCCATGTCTGAGTGACTTCAATGTATTGATGGATTATCAAAGGCAGGGCATCGGCAGCATGTTGATGGACGCAGCAGAGCAAGCGGCATTACAAACCGGGGCGCGCTCTATCTGCCTGGGCGTTGGCTTGCATCCGGGATATGGTGCCGCTCAGCGCATGTACGTAAAACGCGGTTATGTGCCGGATGGCTCAGGCGTATGGTACCGGGATGAGCGCTTGCCAATCTCGGCGCCTTGCTTGAATGATGATGACTTGGTCCTATACATGGAAAAGATGTTTCCCGCAAATTGTAACGATTTGAAGTAACAAAAATGCAAAATCCGCCTTGACAAGTCACCAAATACTCGCTATGATGTTCGAGCGTCTTAGGCGCGGTGGGGGAGCATAGCTCAGCTGGGAGAGCATCTGCCTTACAAGCAGAGGGTCACAGGTTCGAGCCCTGTTGTTCCCACCAAGTGTGGCCCGGTAGTTCAGTCGGTTTAGAATGCCAGCCTGTCACGCTGGAGGTCGAGGGTTCGAGCCCCTTCCGGGTCGCCATTTTGCCTTGGTAGCTCAGTCGGTAGAGCAGTAGACTGAAAATCTACGTGTCGGTGGTTCAATTCCGCCCCAAGGCACCACACATGCGGTAGTAGCTCAGTTGGTAGAGCGCAACCTTGCCAAGGTTGAGGTCGCGAGTCCGAGTCTCGTCTACCGCTCCATCTTTCCGGCGCCATAGCCAAGTGGTAAGGCGAAGGTCTGCAAAACCTTTATTCCCCAGTTCGAATCTGGGTGGCGCCTCCAAAGCCAATCCTGCTGTTTGTTTTTGCAAATGGCTTTTTTTATTTCTATCAATTTGACCCATTCCGGTTTGTTGCAATTGGGCGTGTTGCGCTTCTCA